>Ga0265296_1005030_pt1 | contig 11122 bp, 11 predicted proteins | sample MunlanPumphouse1_FD_189073 | JGI IMG/M metagenome (GOLD analysis project Ga0265296, IMG submission 189073) | Groundwater microbial communities from a municipal landfill in Southern Ontario, Canada - Pumphouse #1 | ecosystem: Environmental > Aquatic > Deep subsurface > Groundwater | place...
CAGTGGCAGGGCATGAAGGAGGCGCGCGCCAGCATGGAGCGCGCCGGCGACCACGAGGGCGCGGAGAAGATCGGCAAGCGCATGGAGAGCATAGCGGGCGGATTGCATCGCGACCAGCAGCTCGAATCCGCGTTGAAGCGACACGCGCCCGAACTGTTGTTGGGTATGGAGCGGAGTCGGTCGATCGGGCAGGAATTAGCGCAGTCGGTCGCGATTGAGCGTGACCGCGACCGTGGCATGAGCCGGTAGGATGAGCATGGAAGACAATATGCAGGAGGAGGGCGATCCGGCGGAGGCGTTCGACCGGTTGCGCGCTGTAGTAGAAGGCCAAGACCGCGAACTGGCGTTGCTACGCCGTGCCGTGGAGGGCCTGGCGGCCGAGCGTGCGCATATTGATGTGCCCGACTATTCCGAGACGCTGGGGCGGATGCAGCAGGGCGTAGAAGCCACAGCCGAGCGGATCACGGTCATCAACGATGTGATTGCCCGCAGTCCGGCGCTAGCGATTACGCCTGAGCAGATGGCGCAGCGGATCGCCGCAGCGGGCAACGCTGCCCGGCGCGAGGATCAGACGGCGCTCGCCAAGGCAGGCGAGGACAAGGCTCGCGTTATGGCCGAGCTTCGTAGCCTCGCCGGGTCGGCATGGACCAGGGCCGACCAGAAGAACCGGCAGCTATGGTTCGGGTTGGGCGGGGCGGCGATCGGCATCCTAGCATGGTCGATCTTGCCCGGCCTCGTCGCGCGCGAGGTCGCGCCGGCGAGCTGGCAATGGCCCGAGCGCATGGCGGCACGGACGCTCGACCTTCCCCGCTGGGAAGCAGGGCAGCGAATGATGCAGAGCGCCAGCCCGACCGCGTTTAGCGCGATCGTCGGGGCGGATAGGATCGTGACGGCCAATCGCAAAGTGGTTGAGGGATGCAGTAAAGCCGCAGCTCGGAAGCGCGAGACGGTGCGATGCACGATTAGAATAGGATCGGAGGAGAAGCAGTAGGTATGACGCACATCAGGATTCTTCACCGCGCCGAGATGGGGTGGTTGCCGCCCTCCCGGACGGCATCGCATTATGCCAAAAAGATGTGCTCAAGCTTAGCGGAGAGGACGGCGACCATGACGACCCGAATGGGTAAAACGATCGAACAGATCTGGATCAGAAAAACCAGTTCAGGACTCAGAGCGCTACAGCTCGCCAATGAGATTTGGAGCTGATCCGCGGATCACCATACCGGCCAGCGGCTTCTGAATGCCGTCTTAGAAGGCCTTACAGAAGACCCCACACGGTCAGAAGCCTCTTAGCATCACTGGCGGCAACCACAGAAGTCCTGACCCTAAACGGTGGTGGCCAAACCCCGACTGTCGCCATCGGCAGGAATAGCCATGCAGCTGGATGGCGGGGGGTCGAAGCCATCGTTGGTATAGCCCGCAACCGCTTTGCCAGCGCCTGAGAAACGCTACAATCGTCAAGCCCGATCCGGCTGCTATTTTTGATTTTCGTTTAAAGGACGGGGTGGGGGCGGCTATCGACCTCCGTCCATGGCTTTGATCAACTTCTTGACCTCTTGGCTGCGCCCCCGCGGCATGATCAGTACGTCATTGCCACTGGCGACGACGATAAGATCGTCGACGCCGACCATTGATATGCGAACGCCGTCGCTGCGAACGAAACAGCTTTTCGTATCGATCGCGAGCACATGCCCGCCATTCTCGCTGCGATACGCGTTACCATGATCGTCGACGCCGCTGATCGCATGAAGTGCATCCCAGCTGCCGACATCGTTCCATCCCATCGCTACCGGCGTCACGGCAACGCGTTCAGCTTTTTCCATGACCGCGTAATCGATCGAATCATCAGGCGATGCGGCGAAGGCAACGGCATCGGGGTATATCCGCCCGCCCTCGACGCGTGCCTTGCCCATAGCCTCGGTTGCTGCGGTCAGGATGGCGGGATTAAACTGTGCGAGCGCCTCGAGATAGGCGTCGGCAAGAAACAAGAAGATGCCACCGTTCCAAGCGTGGTCACCGCTCTCGAGCATCGACTGTGCCGTGTCGACAGGGGGTTTTTCGACGAAGCGCGCAACCCGGTGCACCCCGGCGTGGAGTTCCTCGCCGATTTGAATCCAGCCATAGCCAATCTCGGGTGCATCCGGCGCAATGCCGAAGGTGATCAGCCAGCCTTGGTTAACGAGCGGCATCGCGGCTTCGATCGCTGCATGGAATGCGGCGATGTCACCAATGACGTGGTCGGACGGCATGACCAGTAACGCATCGTCGCCATGCGTGGAGATTGTCTTTGCCGCGATCGCGGCGAGCGCGATGGCCGGTGCGGTGTTGCGCCCGGCCGGTTCGAGTATGAGCGCCTGAGGTTGAGCGCCTATATCGATCAGTTGCTGTTCGACGAGGTCCGCATGACGCGCGTTGGCCACGACGATCGGGGCGGCATAGTGTTCGCCCCGCGTACGGCTTGCGGTCAATTGCAGCATCGTTTCGTTCGCCGTAAGCGCCAGCATCTGCTTGGGCATTTCGGGACGGGACATCGGCCAGAGGCGTGTACCGGAACCACCAGACAGGATAACCGGAACGATTTTGCGTTTAGTCATGACACCTCCATATGATGCCGCGCTATAGCAGCGCACCGGCGCATGCCTACCTGCGTCGCGGACAGAAAGTGGATGCTCGCAAAGCGCTGAGAAGAATCTGTTAGATGTTGGCCTTTGCCGTGCAAGATTACGGCTTGATGTGGCGCCATCGTCAATGGGATCAGATCCTTACGAACCGATGACGTGGGCGAACTGCTGGGCTCACGCCCGCCGGGAATTCTTCGAGCTGGCCGATGTGGCGCGTCAGCTCAAGTGCCAGAAGGGCGGCGTGCCGCTCGTGTCGCCGTTGGTAAAGGAGGCTCTGGAATGGATAGACCAGATCTTCGCGATCGAGCGAGAGATCACGGGCGGACCGCCGGAAGCCTCTGAGCGTGCGCCAGAAACGCGTCGCACCCCTGATCTAAGCACTGGAAACCTAGATGCGGGAAAAGCGCGGCATTCTGTCGCGTCACAATGCCATCGCCAAAGCGATCGTCTACCTGCTCAACGACTGGGCGGCGTTCATGGCATTCCTTGCGGACGGTCGGATCTGCCTGACGAATAACGCGGCCGAGCGAGAGCTGCGCAGCGTAGCGCGCGGCAGGAAAGCCTGGTTGTTCGTCGGCTCGGATCGGGGCGGTGAGCGCGCCGCGATGATGTACAGACTGATCGGCACGGCCAGGATCAACGGCGTCGATCCGCTCGCGTTGCTTGCCGACGTACTTGTCCGCATCTAAGGGGCGAGCCATCCATAACAGGAGGGACGTCAATCGTCAGGGTCGATAGGGATTTTTTCCGGACGCCGACATGCTAGGGGGCCGTCATGAATGCGCTTGTGCCTCTCCTCCCTGCCCTGCTGCGGCCAAGCCGCATGCGCAACCGCGGTTCCTGGAGCTCTTTACCCCGGAAATGTCATTGGCCATGCACAAGCTGGCGCGCCGCCAGAGGCGCACCCTGCAATCGATGATGGCCGAGACGTTTAACGACGTGCTGCCCAAGCATAGCGAAAGCCCAATAGGAGAATGATCTGAAATGTCGGGACCGGAAGATCATCCCAATCGGGGCCGCCGCCGGGCTCTGACGTTCCTGGGGGCCGGCGGTGCCGCGCTGATCCCGGGCATCGGCGGATTGCTGGCCGCCCGTCGAACCGATACCGGTCAGGTTGGTGGGGCCGCGCCTCAGGGGGGCGCCGGCACGTCGCGTTTGACCGTGTTGAACCCTGCTCCTCAGCGATCAGTGATGGAACGGTCGCTATCGCGCGCTGGCGCGGTTGGTGATGGCAAGACGATCGATACCGCCGCGATCCAGGAAGCGGTCGCCGAGGTCGAGCGCAACACCCGTTTCGAGACCTATGCCAGCAGCACGCCGTTTCTAGGACCGGGCGAATTGATCTGGCCGCAGGGTGTGTTCCTGGTCGACGATGCCATTCGGATCACGCGAAGCTTGCGCCTGAGAGGAGAGGGGCAGGCGGAATATTCCAGCGGTGCGCGGATTCAGCAGCAGCAGCCCGGAAAGGATCTGTTCCGCATCGAGCCGATTGCGCAGGGTTGTTCGGTTGGCTTTAGCAATCTGGTGCTGCGGGCCATTGGCGGCGGTGGAACAGGGGGCGCACTGTTGCGCGTGATGCGGACGGCGGGATCGTGCAACTCGATCCGGATCGTCGAGATGGTGTTCGGAACGCCGCAGAGTTATGCGATCGATATCGAACACGGCGACGATATCCTAATCGACCGGTGCCTGTTCGATGCGTCCGGAACGAATGCGATCCGCATCGGTGGGACTGCACCGGAAGTCAGGGTTTCCAACCTGCGGATCGTGGATAGTTACTTCTTTGCAGTCGCCGGCATCTGTGTGACGCTGCATCAGGCTGAGAACGTGGTGATTCAGGGCAATCACGCGGATACCCAGACGGACACGCGCACCTTCCTTTATTCGCCCGGCCCGCCGGTTCCGGGCGGAACGCAGCGCGCGCGCAACGTGGTTGTACGCGGCAACGTGCTGCGCAATATCGATTGCCTGGCGGACGTGGCGGCGATCGACGGGCTGGTGCTGGAGGCAAATATAGGCGAGGGATTGGGCGCAGGCGTCGCTCCGCGCCGCGCGGTGGTTTCCTGCGCTGGCGCCTGTTCGGGCATCGTGATGACCGGCAATCGTCTTTCCGGCGAGGCTACGGTAGGGTTCTACGATGACCGGACCGGCACCGTCACCCAAGCCGTGATCTCGAGCAATTCGCTGACCGGCAGCGCGATGCGAAATGTACCGTTCAGCGCCGGTCACACCCAAGGACGGATCGGGGACAACGCCGTGAAGGGCGCTACGACCAACGGCATCGGCTATCGATGGACGACTACCGGCAAGGCGCTGTCTCCCGGCCTTGTCGGCGCGGGAGACGTAACCGTGTTGCCGTTTGTCGTGACAGGGAGCCAGCCGGGCGACGATGTGTCCGCCAACGTGCTCGCAACGGCTCTGCCCGACGGCATTGTGATGACAGCCCAAGCAGTCGAAGGGGCAATCCGCATCCGCTATGCCAACATCGCCTCGCGCCCCATCCGGGTGCCTGCACACGATGTCGCTGTGTTTGTCACCCGTTGACCGAACCGAGTGTCCGGATCAGGTGTGCCCTCCGACGGCCTTAAGGATCGACCGGCCGTAAGCGGTTTTCTTGAACCGCTCGCCGGCCGCACGAGCTTGGTCAGCCGATATGAAGCCCATTTCGAACGCGATCTCCTCCAGGCAGGCGATCTGGACACCCTGCCGGTGCTGGAGGGTGCGGACGAACTCGCTAGCCTCCAGCAGGCTGTCGTGCGTGCCGGTGTCCAGCCAGGCATAGCCGCGGCCCATCTGTTCGACGTACAGATCGCCCGCTTCCATGTAGATCCGATTGAGGTCGGTGATCTCCAGTTCGCCGCGCGGAGACGGCTGCAGGTTGCGGGCGAATTCCACGACGCGGTTGTCGTAGAAATACAGGCCGGTCACCGCATGGTTGGATTTCGGCTCGGTCGGTTTTTCCTCAAGCGAGACCGCGCGGCCGCCCTCGCCGAACTCCACCACGCCGTAGCGCTCGGGATCCTCAACCTGGTAGCTGAACACCGTTGCACACCCCTTGCGTGCGACCGCGTTGGCGAGGAGATCGGAAAGGTGTGCGCCGAAGAAGATATTGTCGCCCAGCACCAGCGCGACATCGTCGCCGTCGATGAAGTCCGCCCCGATGGTGAACGCTTGGGCTAGCCCGTCGGGGCTCGGCTGTTCGGCGTAGGAGATTGACAGGCCGACCGCCGAACCGTCCTCGAACAGGCGGCGGTAATTGTTGAGGAATTCCGGCGACGAGATGATCAGCACGTCGCGGATGCCAGCCAGCATCAGCACCGACAGCGGGTAGTAGATCATCGGCTTGTCATAGACCGGTAGCAGTTGCTTGTTCATCGCCAGCGTCGCCGGGTGAAGCCGCGTGCCGGACCCGCCGGCAAGAATGATACCCTTCATTTCACTGGCCCCACAAGTTCGTCGAGAATGTCGGAAAGCGCGTCCTGCCAGGGACGCGGTACGATGCGATACGCCTGGGCAATCGCGACGTGACTAAGCAGCGAATTGGCCGGCCGCGTCGCGGGCGTCGGATAGTCGCTGGTCAGTATGCCCTGCACCTCAGCTCTGGGTCCGCCGCGATGCACGCCCTGTGCGAAGATCTCGCGCGCGAAGCCTGCCCAAGTGGTCGGCCCGGCATTGGAGAAGTGAAACGTGCCGACCGGCGCGTCTACGTCCTCGACCAATTGCACCGCGATCGTCGCCAGAGCGCGTGCCAGATCGGCCGCACCCGTGGGCGAGCCGTGCTGATCTTCCACCACGCGCAGCACCGGATTGGCGGCACCCACACGCAGCATGGTCTTCACAAAATTGTTGCCGTGAGCGGAAACCACCCAGGCGGTGCGCACGATCGCATGCCGTGCGCCTGAGGTGCGCACTGCCAGCTCGCCGCCCAGCTTGGACGCGCCATAGACACCCAACGGGCCAACGGGATCGTCGACCTCCCAAGCGCCCTGCTTGTCACCGGCGAAGACATAGTCGGTCGACACCTGGACCAGCGGGATGCCGCCATCCGCACACGCCTTGGCGAACGCGGCCGGCGCCAGGGCGTTGACCGCCCAGGCGGTGACGAGGTCGCCTTCGGCCTTGTCGACCGCGGTATAGGCCGCACTGTTGATCACCGTCGCGAACGGTTGTCCGTTATGGCCCGCCGCCACGTACGCCGCAATCGCCGCGGTGTTGGTGAGGTCAAGGTCGGGCTGATCGATCGCCACCACCTGCCAGCCTTCGGGCCAGGCGACGCGCTGCAGTTCGGTGCCGAGTTGCCCGCCGGCGCCGGTGATGAGAACGGTTTTCATGCACACGTCTCCATGGCTACAGGTAGACGTATCGACATCAGACTACCCCGCGCCGCTGCGCGGCGCCCGCTTCCACGATCGGACGCCACCATGCTTCGTTGTCGAGATACCATCGCACCGTCTTCTCGATGCCGGTCTCGAACGTGTACTCCGGATGCCAACCGAGCTCCTGCTCGATGCGGGTTGCATTGATCGCATAGCGTTTGTCGTGGCCTGGGCGATCGGCAACAGAAGTGATTTGCGCCGCATATGGCTGGCCATTCTCGCGCGGGCGAAGCCGGTCGAGGATTGTGCAAATCGTGCGTACCACTTCGATATTTTGCTTTTCGTTGAAACCGCCGACATTGTATGTTCGGCCGACCTCACCGCGCTCGAACACCGCCTGCAGCGCGCGGACATGATCCTCTACGAACAGCCAATCGCGCACTTGGTCGCCAGCGCCGTAGACGGGCAGGGGCGCGCCATCTAGCGCCTTGGCGATCATAAGCGGCACCAGCTTCTCCGGGAAGTGGTACGGCCCGTAATTGTTAGAACAGTTGGTGATCAGCACCGGCAGGCCGTAGGTATGGCCCCAGGCCGAAACGAGATGGTCCGATCCTGCCTTACTCGCCGAATAGGGCGAGCGCGGATCATAGGGTGTGTCTTCGGTGAACAGTCCGGTGTCGCCCAGCGACCCGTACACCTCGTCGGTCGAGATATGGTGGAAGCGGAACGTGGCGCAGGCTGCCTCGCCCAGGCCCTGCCAGTAGCTGCGCGCTTCCGACAGCATCACGAAGGTGCCGACGACATTGGTCTGGATGAACGCCTGTGGACCGTCGATCGAACGGTCGACGTGGCTTTCGGCAGCTAGGTGGGTGATGATATCCGGCCTGAAGTCGGCGATCGCCGCGTGAACAGCGTCTGCATCGCAGATGTCGCCCTGCACGAAACGGTAGCGATTGGAACCGGCCACGCGCTCGACAGTCGACAGCGTGCCAGCGTAGGTCAGCTTGTCGAAATTGAGCACCTCATGATCGGTGTTCTCGATCAAGTGGCGGACAAGTGCCGAGCCGATAAAGCCGGCCCCGCCGGTGACGAAGATGCGCATGGATTGTCCTTTAGGCGAGGGGATCGAGCGGCCGGCCATCATAAGGGAAGGGACTGTCGAACTCAGCTAGCGTCGGCAAACCCGTGTCCTTGGCGGAAAGCTCGGGCACTGCGTCGGCCGGGATCGGCCAGTCAATGCCGACACTGTCCCAGCGGATACCGCCATCCGAATCGGGCGCATAGGTGTCCGAGCATTTGTAGGTCACCTCGCAATCGGCTTCCAGCGTCACAAAGCCGTGCGCGAAGCCGATCGGAATGAACAGCTGGTGTCCATTTTCCGCCGACAGCTCGGCACCGACCCACTGGCCATAGGTGGGCGAGCTGCGGCGCACGTCAACCGCAACGTCGTAGATACGGCCGCGGATGCAGCGCACCAGCTTGTCCTGCCCGTGGGGGGGCGTCTGGAAATGCAGCCCACGCAAGGTGAAAGCGGGCACCGACAGCGAATGGTTGTCCTGCACAAAGGTGCAAGTAATACCAAGCGTCTCGAATGCCGGCACCGAGTAGACCTCGGTAAACCAGCCACGGGCATCGCCGAAGCGCTTGGGGCGGAGGAGTTGTACAGGGGCAGAAGCGAACATGACCGCCCCGATACGCAACGCTCAGACGTTTGTCGACAAACTAGCCCGTTTTACCGTGGCGGTGATACCGAACAGGGGGCCGCATCCCGTCGGCCCTCAAGTTACTGTTGCACGATGCCGTGTCGCAACATTGCGGATTGCGCTGGTATATGTCAGAGGCGGAACGTCGACGTACTGGCGATGGTGGCTGGTGATGGGGAGCTGCCCCAAGCGGAATGAATGTCTTGTCCTCGACGAGCCGTCCTCAAATCGCGATCGTTTCAGAGGCATGAGAGCATGAAAAAAACTGACTTTCAGGGCAATCCAGTATTGGCTAGGTTTGTCAGGCTGGCTGAGGAATGGTCGGCATCGCTTATCTCGCTGCCTCGATCCTTCAAGTGGATCATCGCCTTTGCCTGCGATGCTTTTGCCTGCGTTATGTCGGTGCTATTTGCCTTCTATCTTAGGATCGGCGAGCTGCCGTCACTGACCCCCGGTGTATGGTTCGCGTTTCTGTTTGTGCCGTTTGTCACGTTGCCGGTCTTCCATTTCTTCGGCTTGTACCGCGCCGTGTTCAGGCATGTCGGGTCCCAAGCGATGATTTTGGTTACCTATGCAGTCACCTGCGCTGCGCTGCCAACGATCTTGGTGTTTATGTTGATCACCGTTCCCGGCGTGCCGCGCACGATCGGGATCATCCAGCCGATCGTCCTGCTGCTTATCATGCTGTTAACTAGGATGGCGGTGCGGGAATGGTTCGGCCGAGCAAGCGGCACGGGTCAGGTAAAGGGGCGGGTCGCGATCTACGGCGCCGGATCAACGGGGCGTCAACTCGCTCTTGCTCTTTCTGCCTCGCACGACATGATCGTCACGGCCTTTGCGGATGACGATCGCGCCCTGCATGGGAGGACGCTGAACGGCGTTCCGATCAGGTCACCCGATGATGTCATCGCCGCGGTCAAGTCAGGTGTTCTAACGGACGTGCTACTTGCCATGCCCAGTGCCACCCGCAAGCGGAGGAATGAGATCATCGCGCGGCTCCGAGAACTGGCGGTGCGGGTACAGACCATTCCGGCGATGTCGGATTTCGCGCAGGGGCGAATCGATGTGCGCGATGTGCGTGACCTAGACATAGACGACCTGCTGACGCGGCAAGCGGTCGTCCCAGCCGACGATCTACTGGCACGCACGGTTCGCGAGCACCGGGTAATGGTGACGGGAGCGGGCGGCTCTATCGGCAGCGAGCTGTGCCGGCAGATTATTAACCAGAAACCTACCCAGTTACTGTTGGTCGAGCAGAATGAATTCGCGCTCTATCAAATTCATGCCGAACTAGAGCGCCGGATACACGATGCAGTGGAGATCATTCCGTTGTTGGCGTCCGTCCGTGACCGTACCCGCATCGCCGAGATCATCGGGACCTGGCGTCCTCACACTGTATATCATGCTGCTGCATACAAGCATGTACCGCTGGTCGAGCACAACGTGATCGACGCGATCGCCAACAACGTGCTCGGCACCAAGATCATGGCGGAGGTAGCGTGCGAATTCAGGGTCGAGCATTTTGTGCTGGTCAGCACCGACAAGGCCGTTCGGCCGACCAATGTGATGGGCGCCACCAAGCGGTTGGCGGAGATGGTGCTGCAGATGGCCGCAATCGATCGGCCGGCCACATGTTTTTCCATGGTGCGCTTCGGCAATGTGCTTAATTCCAGCGGTTCGGTCGTGCCATTGTTCCGTCGCCAGATCGCGGAAGGTGGGCCGATCACGATCACCCATCCCGAGATCACGCGCTATTTCATGACCATTCCCGAAGCCGCGCAGCTTGTAGTCCAGTCCGCCGGCCTCGCCCAAGGTGGGGAGGTCTTCGTGCTGGATATGGGCGAGCCGGTAAAGATCTACGATCTGGCGCGAAACATGATCTCGCTCTCTGGTCTCAGGGTGCGCGACGAGGACAATCCCGATGGCGATATCGAGATCGAGATCGTTGGATTGCGGCCGGGGGAAAAGCTCTACGAGGAACTGCTAATCGGCAACAATCCGATGCCGACGGGGCATGAGAGGATCATGAAGGCGAACGAGCCGCTGTCCTTCACGTCCACCGCCTTTCGCAAGCTGATGGCCGACATGGCTGATGCGGTGGAACGACGTGAAGTCGCCACGGCCCGCTCGCTGCTGATCACGCTGGTGACCGATTACAAGGCGGCACCCCGGATCGTAGACTGGGTCTATCTTCAGACCGCCGACGGGCGAGCATCCGCCGATGGCGATGCCGCCGATGGGCCGCCATCTGTCGATGCCGCCGCCGTCAGGCTTGCCGTATCGGCGCATCGTGTCCCCGTCTGAGTGCGACGTCCGGATGTCTGCCCGATACGACCCTGACCTTTGCATCCCACATCCGCGGAAGATGGATCCATGTCACTTTTGAAGCGCGTCCTTGATCTTTTGATCTGCCTCGTGATCGCGGTGCCGGCGCTGATCGCCATTCTGCTGGTTCTGCCGGTCGTGTGGCTGGAGACACGCG
>Ga0265296_1005034_pt1 | contig 11114 bp, 10 predicted proteins | sample MunlanPumphouse1_FD_189073 | JGI IMG/M metagenome (GOLD analysis project Ga0265296, IMG submission 189073) | Groundwater microbial communities from a municipal landfill in Southern Ontario, Canada - Pumphouse #1 | ecosystem: Environmental > Aquatic > Deep subsurface > Groundwater | place...
CCTGTATAACCGGCACATCAGCAGACGGCATACAGTCGCACTCAGGCTGTATCTCCGTAAGAAAATTTATATATACAATTTTGCCGGACTGAAATGTGCCGATAACTGCCCTCGCAGCCTCTGCGAGGGCGTGCATAAACCTCTCGTCATCACCCGGTATTGCAAGCGCGCCTGCCGGACAGACCCTTGTGCATCTTCCACACCTCCAGCAGTTATCTTCGTTGTAAGCAAAAAGTTCATTTTCAAATTTTATACTCTCAAGCGGGCAAATCTCTTCACATTGATAACAGAGCTCACACTTTGCTTCATCCCATATTAACTTGCCCTCGCCTATTGTGTGTATTGCACCCCTTCCACATTTCCAGCCGCATTTCCTGTGACTTGAGCTGACCCCTCCCATCGCAACATTTTTAATTGCACCTCCATAACCTGCCTGAATATGCCCTTTTATATGTGAACACACAACCATCGCAGGTACATCATGTATTACACTTGCAATTGCAATTTCACCAAGGATATCTCCAGCCCTTACCATTACATTATCATTCCCATAAAGCCCGTCAGCCAGAACAACGGGCGCGCCCATTGAAAGATGATTTATCCCGTTTTGATTTGCAACTTCGAGATAATCAAGCCCTTTTATGCGGACAGTATCTGTAACAAAAGGCTTGGCGCTCATACCTTTTAAGGCATCAACAACCTTTCTTAAGAATATAGGCCTCACAATCCTATGTGCACCCTCAGAGCCAAAATGCGTCTTTACAGCTGTCCATTCATCTTTTTCAAAAAAGTTCAAGAGATTTATCTCATTCAGCAACTTTTCGAGCTTGCCTGGCATGCTGTCTGTATATCTCCATTTTTTTATTCTTGCCGAAGCAAAATAGACCTGGGACATGTTTTCACCTCTTTAGTTATTAATATAGTCATAGTAATGCCATATTCAGTTTTATTTCTGTCATTGCGGCTTGTCCGCAATTTTTCTTTATTCTCGATTCTCCTCTTCTCCTCGGCGAACCCGCCTGAGTGCGGACAAGCGGGAATGACGAATTATGTGGTTTTACTTATGAACTTCTTAGTACCTGATTGACAACGTTCAGGACATCGTTCATAGAAATAATGGTCACGACATCGTTCAATCGCAACCCTGAAACTGTCTGATATTGCGATGCGCGGATGGGCCGGACTGCCGAAGAAAGCCATCTCGTTGTCCACTTGAAGATTCTCAGGGGTGCCCATATGTAGCCAGATCGCATAAACAGCGTCCAACTCAATAACTCCTGTATCTATTTGTTATCGGGAATCTCCTGTCTTTACCGAATGCCCTTGGTGTTATCTTTATGCCGGGCGGGGACTGTCTTCTCTTATATTCGCTCTTATCTATCATTTTTATAATCTTCTGCACGCATTCTTTTTCACAGCCTGAAGACAATATATCTTCAAAGCTCTTGTCATCTTCTATGTAAGCCTTCAGGATCGGATCAAGCACAGGATAAGGAGGCAGCGTATCAGTGTCTTTCTGATCAGGTTTAAGCTCTGCCGAAGGCTCTTTCCATAATACCCTTTCCGGTATCGCTGCCCTGCCCTCTTTTGAATTCTTCCATTTGCAGAGTTCATATACAAGTGTCTTGGGCACGTCCTTTATAACAGCAAACCCTCCTGCCATGTCCCCATAAAGAGTTGCATATCCAACACTCATCTCGGATTTATTTCCAGTTGTCAAAACGAGCCATCCGAATTTATTAGAAAATGACATAAGGATATTACCCCTGATTCGTGCCTGAAGGTTCTCTTCAGTTATATCTTCATGGAATCCCTTAAATTCTCTCTTTAAATTCTTACGATAGCTTTCAAATATTTCATTAATCGGAACGTCAATTATCTTGATTCCAAGATTTTTAGCCAGTTCAGAGGAATCTTCCCTGCTTTCTTTTGACGTAAATGGAGACGGCATAAACACACCTTTTACATTTTCCTTGCCTATTGCATCAACTGCAATTGCAGCTACCAGTGAAGAATCAACCCCTCCGCTTAATCCTATAACAACCTTACTGAAATCATTTTTATTGACATAGTCCCTGGTTCCTAAAACGAGCGCCTTATAAACCTCCTCTTCTTTAATACGGATAGGCTCCTGTGGACTCCCTGTGGAATTACCGTCAAGGGCAATGTCAGAAATAATCAAATCCTCTTCAAACTGGCTTCCCCTCGATATAATCTGCCCTGTTTTATCTGCAATAAAGCTCCCTCCGTCAAAAACAAGTTCGTCTTGGCCTCCTACTGTATTAAGATATGCAACCACTACCCTGTTTTCGGATGCCCTTGTGGAAATCATCTCCTCCCTTAAAGAGCGTTTTCCCATATGATAGGGAGAGGCATTTATATTAAGGATGATATCAGCTCCGGCAAGGGACTGGGATTCTGCAGGACCTTCCTGATACCATATGTCCTCACATATATTAACCCCGATCGTTACCCCATCGAGCGTATACACAGGGGCTTTTTGGCCAGCCTTAAAATACCTGTATTCGTCAAAAACACCGTAATTCGGGAGATAGATTTTATGATATATATCGATAAGCTTGCCGTTATTCAATATTGCTGCAGCATTATATATCCCATCGTTTATGTCAACCCCGTTAGAAAGAAAATCCGGTTTAAGCTTTCTAACGGGGTCAACAAAACCAACAACTGCGGTAATACCTTCTGTTTTTTGCTGAACCCTTTTAAGTGCATCAAGATTGTCACTTATAAACTGCGGCTTCAGAAGAAGGTCTTCAGGCGGATAACCTGTTACGGCAAGCTCCGGGAATACAACTATTGCGGCATTTTGTTTCTTTGCTTTTGTTATGAAGTCACAGATTTTAAGGACATTTCCGTCAATATCTCCAACAGTAGGATTAATCTGCGCAAGAGCAAGCCTAAGAATCTTCATTAATAAATAATAAGTTGAAGGGCTTTCATTTGTAAAGCTTTTGTCATATAATAGCACATGGATTTATTATATATGATATTCCCTGTCTCCGGGGTCAAGACATATATATTCATTCCGCCTCTTGTTGCTTTGGTGGTATCTTTTTTTACATCTATGGGTGGAGTTTCAGGGGCTTTTCTTCTTCTGCCCTTTCAAATGAGCGTTCTCGGATATACAAGCCCTTCTGTCAGCGCCACAAATTTTGTTTTTAATATAGTTGCAATTCCCAGCGGAGTTTACAGATATATTAAAGAAGGCAGGATGGCCTGGCCCTTGACGTGGGTTGTAATTGTAGGCACTTTGCCGGGTGTATTCATCGGATATTTTCTTAGAGTTCACTATCTGCCGGACCCGAAGACATTCAAGCTTTTTGTCGGCTGTGTTCTGCTTTACATAGGAAGCCGTCTTTTTTATGAGATGACGGGCAAGGCTGCAGCAGGCAAAGTCAAGATGAAGGCGCTTGAAGAAAAATTCAAGCAAAGGGCAGCAGATCTTAAAAAACAGCAAAATGCCAGAATTGCTTCAGGACTGCCGAAAGAGGCAGTTATTAAAACAATCTCGGTCAATCTCTCAAAGGTAGAATATGAGTTCTGGGGAGAAAGATTTTCATTCAGCACCCCCGGCATGTTTGTTCTTGCATTCATTGTTGGGATCATAGGCGGGACTTACGGAATCGGAGGTGGCGCTATTATCGCACCTTTCTGCGTAGCAGTCTTTCATCTTCCAGTTTATACTGTAGCGGGAGCGGCACTTATGGGGACATTTTTAACTTCTATAGCCGGCGTGACTTTTTACAGCATAATGCCTGCAAAAGAAGGGCTTGCCACATCTCCTGACTGGCTTCTGGGTTTTCTCTTCGGAGTCGGTGGTTTTATAGGTATGTATCTGGGAGCAAGGTTTCAAAAGTTTGTCCCTCAGAAAGTCATAAAGATAATGCTGGGCATAATTATTGTCTCACTGGCTCTAAAATATATTTCACAGTTTTTTGTGTGATTAAAAAAATTTTTTGTTAAAGTGGAATTTTGGTTTTGTCATTCCGACTTGCCCCGATTAGAAAGTCTTTTCTAACGGGGCTTGTTTGGAATCTCGGAGCGAGTCTACGCGAAGAGTCGCTTCGACGTTCTCCAGAAAGATTCTCGCCTCGGCGGGTCGCTGAGGTGACTGGACAGGCCAGAATGACATACAAGGGGAGTGACCGATGAGATGCTATAACTCTATCTTGCTGAGCATATTCCTTCTGACATCTATTTTAATCCCATCAGCTTTCACTGAAACAAGAATCCACTGTGCCTCAACCACAAGCACGCAGAATTCGGGATTATTTGATTACATCCTGCCTGTTTTCGAAAAAAAGACCGGTATAAGGGTTGATGTTGTTGCTGTAGGTACAGGCGCTGCTATTGAGATCGGAAAACGCGGCGATGCTGATGTAGTTCTTGTACACGCAAAAGAGCAGGAATTAAAGGCTGTTCACGAAGGATATTTTGTTAACCGGTATGACGTCATGTACAATGATTTTGTTATTATCGGCCCCTCGAATGATCCAATAAAAGTAAAAGGCATGAAATCTGCGAGCGAGGCATTTCGAAAAATTGCGGAAAGCGCCTATCCATTTGTATCAAGAGGCGACAACTCTGGCACTCATACAAAAGAAATGTCCATCTGGGAAAAAGCCGGCATAGAGCCGAAGGGACAGAAATGGTATCTTGAGGTCGGACAGGGAATGGAAAAGACCCAGAGAATTGCTAACGAAAAGCGCGCATATACCCTTACAGACAGGGGAACATGGCTGGCGACAAAGGACAAAGACAAACTCGGAATGGTGATTGTACTTGAAGGAGATCCCGCATTGTTTAATCAATACGGCGTTATGGCGGTTAATCCCGAAAAGCATAAGCATGTGAAATATAAAGAGGCGATGGAGTTCATCAACTGGCTTATATCAAAAGAAGGTCAGCAGGAAATTGCATCATTCAAGGATAAAAATGGGAATCAACTTTTTATTCCAAATGCAAAATAGATGGATCCAATAATAGACAGTTTTAGAAAGGCATTCTCGCTTATATTTAATCTTAATGCAGAGCTGTTAGGCATCATATTTTTATCCATCAAGGTCTCAGGCTTTGCCCTTCTTATGGCTGCTGTATTAGGCATTCCTGCAGGAGCATTTATTGGGCTAAAACGTTTTCCGTTAAGAAGCGTTGCTATTAGTCTTCTGAACACATTCATGGGCCTCCCTCCGGTAGTTGTAGGGCTTTTTGTCTATCTTCTGCTATCACGAAGCGGCCCACTCGGCTTTATGGGGCTGCTCTATACACCATCGGCAATGGTGATAGCCCAGACAATCCTTGCATTGCCTATTGTTGCCTCACTTTCCAATTCAGCCATTGTGAGTGTTGACCCTATCGTAAAACAGGCTTCTGTGACGCTGGGCGCTACGCCTTATCAGGTGACAATGACAATAATTAAAGAGGCGCGATATGGGATAATGTCCGGAGTAATCGCTGCATTGGGGAGAGTAATGGCAGAGGTAGGAGCAATACTCATTGTGGGAGGAAATATTGCTGGCTACACACGCGTTATGACAACAACCATTGCTCTTGAAACAGACAAGGGAAATTTTGAACTTGCCTTTGCACTCGGGCTGGTTCTCTTATTTATTTCTTTAGTTATAAATTTACTTCTTCATTTAATCCAGAAGAAAGGCATTGTTCAAACAAGCAGATGGGGCTAAAATTAAGCGTATTAAATCTCTGGAAAACCTATAATGGAAACACTGCGGTAAAAAACTGCTCATATTCCTTTGAGCCGGGCAAAATCTATGCTCTGATGGGACCAAATGGCTGTGGCAAGTCAACATTTCTCAGGCTGTGCGCGCTTCTTGAAGAACCTGATGCAGGAGAAATCAATTACTTCTCAAATAACGGTGCTTTGAAAAAAGATGTGGGACTAAGCCGGAAGATAACTCTCGTATTGCCAAAGGTCGGCGTTTTCAATGCAACTGTTTTTAAGAATGCGGCCTATGGCCTGAAAATAAGAGGAATGAGAAAAAATGATATTGAAGAAAAGGTAGAAAAGATACTCGAATTTGTCGGCCTCACAGATAAAAAAAGACACAATGCCCTCACCCTGTCGAGTGGCGAGACCCAGAGGCTGGGTATTGCAAGAGCTCTGGTTATAGAGCCGGACATTATTTTCCTTGATGAACCAACCGCATCCATCGATGAACAAAATACCCAGATAGTAGAGGACATAATACTAAAGATAAGGAAACAGGCAGGCGCAACAATTATTCTGACAACACATGACACATTTCAGGCAAAAAGACTTGCTGACAACATATTGCTTATGCGTAACGGAAGCTTTTTAACGTAGCAGGAGTTTAATCATATCAACGCTACATCTTATTGATTATTTCCTCAAGAATCGGCAAGGGATAAGGCTTTCGAAGGATATATTTAACGCCATGGTTATTGAGCTCTCTCAGCACAGGCTCATCTACAAAGCCGCTTGATATGATTATCTCTACATCGGGACGCATGTTCTTAATGAGGAGACATACTTCCTGACCGGTCATTACAGGCATTTTTAAGTCAAGGATAACTATCTCGATTTCAGGGTTTGCCCTGAGAACATCTATTGCCTCAGCGCCGTTGCCGGCCTTGTATGCCTTATGCCCGAATTTTGCCAACGCATATGAGAGCATTTCTCTTATAGTATAGTCATCATCAACAATAAGTATTTTTTTCATAATTTTCCAGCACTACACAGGCAATGCCGAACTCTTTCTCGTGGCTCAAGCTGAGAGCAACCCGAATTATATTCTTCTCTTTTAAAAAACTCTCCAATCTGCCATTAGTCTTTATAACGGGTTTGCCGGTCAGAGAATTAATTACCTCAATATCAGTCAGGGACACAGGTATCTCAGAACCTATTGCCTTTATCAGCGCTTCCTTGGCTGCAAAGCGCACTGCAAGAGACAGGTAAGGGTTCTTTTTTTCATAGCAGTATGAAATTTCATTCTCTGTAAAGACTCTCTCGAGAAATTTTCTGCCCCATTTTTCAACAACATCTTTCATGCGGTCTATCTTAACAAGGTCTATGCCAACTCCGTATATCATAACTTCTTTTCGGCGCCATTTATATATTTATTAATGAGCGAAAATACTTTCCTATGCCTATCTGCCACAAATTAACTCCTTCATCTCCCTTACAGCCCTTTCTATCCCAACAAGGACAGCCCTTGATATAATGCTGTGTCCTATGTATAAACCCCTCAGGCCTTCAATCTCTGCTATCTTTTTAACATTTGGATAATTAAGCCCATGACCGGCATTAGACTGAAGTCCCAGGCTTGAAGCCTCCCTTACTGCTTTGACAACCTTGATAAGTTCCCTCTCCTGACTTTTAGCCCTTGCATTTGCATAAAGCCCTGTGTGTATTTCTACCATCTTGGCGCCTATCTCTCCGGATACGGCAATATCATCATTTGACGGATTGATAAAAAGGCTTACAGGTATGCCTGCGCCCTGAATCCTGCTGACGGCCTTTTTAAGATTAACTTTCTGCCTTCTTACATCAAGTCCGCCCTCTGTTGTAAGTTCTTCGCGCTTTTCAGGAACCAGGGTAACCATGTCAGGTTTTATCTTTAAGGCAATGCTTATCATCTCTTTTGTGGCAGCCATCTCAAGATTCAGTTCAAGCGGAACAAACTCCCTTAATATCTTCAGGTCCCTGTCATGTATATGCCTTCTGTCTTCCCTGAGATGAATTGTTATGCCATCGGCGCCTCCAAGAATTGCAAGTGTCGCAGCCATTACAGGATCGGGTTCAATACCTTTCCTTGCCTCTCTTAAGGTTGCAACATGGTCAACGTTAACACCAAGAATCATCTCTATCCTCCAGATTGAAGTGTTTTAGTATTATAGCATCACATTAACAAAAATCTAAAATAGACTGGATATGGTATTTGAGTGGCTTATTTTGCCGATATTCCGACACACCCCTTAGTCCCCCCTTGGCAAGGGTGGATTTGAGGGGTGTGAGGCAAAATCCTCGGAGTCCCGATCTTATCGGGGCGAGAATGAGTGAAAATATTATAGCAGTCGTTTAAAATCAATCTGTCTCTGAAATCCTGATAAGCGTCCCTGTCTTTTTAGTGCCTGACCTGAAGACAGTTATCCCCTTGCATCCTTTCTCGTATGCAAGCAGAAATGCCTTTGTCACATCCTCTTTTTTTGCCTTATGAGGCATGTTTATGGTTTTTGATACAGCATTGTCCGTAAATTCCTGAAAACATGCCTGCATCTCTATGTGATCTTCAGGCGAAATTTCATGCGCTGTTTTAAACAGCTTCTTGACATCATCAGGAATTTTTTTAATGCCACGAAGGTAACCTTTATTTATGACTTTCTCTTTTAATGTCTCTGAATAGAAGCCCCGTTTCATTGCAATATCAAAAAAATACCTGTTAATCTCAAAAAGCTCTGTATCCAGTACAAGTCTCTTGTATGCAAGGGCAAACAGAGGCTCTATGCCGCTTGAGCAATCTGCAATAATAGATAGAGTTCCTGTAGGAGCTATTGTGGTTGTTGTTGCATTCCTCACACGCGGCATACCAGGCGCATCGTATATAGACTCTTTAAAGTTTGGAAATACCCCTCTTTTTTCTGCAAGCTCAGCAGACGCCTCTCTTGTTGCATCCCTTATAAACTTCATCAACTCTCTTGCAAGTCTGAAAGCCTTTTTATGATTATAAGGGATGCCAAGGAGTATCAGCATATCAGCCCACCCCATAACACCAAGCCCGATTTTTCTGTTGCCTTTATGCATTGCCTCTATATCGGGCAGCGGGTATTTGTTTACATCTATGCAGTCGTCGAGAAATCTTACAGCAGTTTTGATGTCCTGTGAAAGGTTCTCATAATCAACAAATCCCCCCTCGCCCCCCTTTACTAAAGGGGGGATGGGGGGATTACTTTCATGGTTTTTTGAGATAGAGATTTTGATAGCGGATTGTTTTACACATTTAGAGAGGTTTATCGAGCCCAATATGCATGCCTCATAAGGAAGCAAAGGCTGTTCACCGCATGGATTTGTAGATTCCATATTGCCAATGTGAGGGGTTGGATTATTCCTGTTTATTCTGTCAATAAAGATAAGCCCCGGATCTCCTGTCTCCCATGCACTTTTGACAATCTCCTCAAAGACATCCCGTGCCTTTATTTTTCCAATAACAGCTTTATTCCTTGGATTAATTAGGGCATACTCACTGTCATTCTTCAGGGCATTCATGAACGCATCTGTCACTGCCACCGAGATGTTGAAGTTTGTTAACTCCCCTTCTGCCCTCTTGATACGAATGAAGTCGAGGATATCGGGATGGTCAATGCGAAGGATGCCCATATTTGCGCCTCGTCTCGCCCCACCCTGTTTTATGACATCTGTTGCAGTGTTATATATCCTCATAAAAGAGACAGGGCCGCTTGCGATACCGCCTGTTGAGCGGACAATATCTAATCTTGGCCTCAGCCTTGAAAAAGAAAAGCCTGTGCCGCCGCCGCTCTGGAGAATAAGCGCTGCATTTTTCAGGGTGTCAAATATGGACTTCATCGAGTCATCCACAGGAAGCACAAAACATGCTGCAAGCTGTCCTATATCCCTCCCTGCATTCATCAGTGCTGGAGAATTAGGAAGAAATTTAAGAGATGCCATCAATTCATAGAATTTTTGTTCCCATTCATTAGGGCTGCCTCCGTATTGAATCTCTGCAGATGCAATGGTTTTTGAAACCCTTCTGAACATCCCTTCAGGCGTCTCTATAACCTTACCTTTTTCATCCTTGAGAAGATACCTTGCCTCAAGTACTTTAATGGCATTCTCTGTGAGGTTCATGGAAATATTATAGCATCACATATACATATTAAAAGAGACAATACGTTTGGGATATAATAAACAATGTCCAAAAAGAATACAGGGAGGTTTTTATGGAATGCATTCAGGAAAAAAACAGGAAATACTGCAACTGCACTTATGCATCATGCGAGAGGAAGAACAGGTGCTGCGAATGCCTGCATTATCACAGGAGGAACGGAGAACTGCCTGCATGTTTCTTCAGTAAAGAAGAGGAACGCACCTATGACCGCTCAATAGCTAATTTTATAAGATCGTATAAGGGATAAGCTTTGGGTTTCTGTAATTTTTCTTTAATCCCCATATTGTTTTCCTGCAGTTCAATAGTAGTGCAGCACAACATCTGCTAACCCCTAAGCCCCGTACCAATCCACCCTGTTCTTCGGCACATACCAGTGGATAAAGTCATGCCAGATGCCGATGGGCGCTTTTTCTACTCCTTTAAACCTCTTGTGGAGCACCGGCAGGGCATCAGGGACATACAGGAATGTATACGGCTGGTCTTCAGAAAGGATTTCATGTATCCTGTGATAAATCTTTTTCCTTTTCTCCATATCAAATGTGCGTCGCCCTTCAAGCAGCAGCCTGTCTACCTCATCACTTTTATAGGAGATAAAATTAAATTCACCCTCTTTTGTCTTTGACGAATGCCAGATATCATAAATATCCGGGTCTCTGGACAACGCCCATCCCATAATAATTACCTCAAAACGCTTTTTATCAATGAATTCATGAAGCAATGCCTGCCACTCAAGTACTTTAATGTTCATATCAACCCCGACTGCCTTAAGGTTTTCCTTGATAATCTGTGCGGTCTTAAGCCTTGCATCATTCCCCTGATTTACCAATACAGTAAATGCAAAAGGTTTTCCGTCTTTTTCTAATAAGCCGCTTTGCCCCACTCGCCAGCCCGCTTCCTCAAAAAGTTTTTTAGCTTTTTCAGGATTGTACCCAAGGTCTTTTGCTTCAGGGTTATATGCCCAGGACTCGGGAGGAAATGGGCCGGTGCAGGGCATGCCGTAACCAAGAAGCACGCCAGCTATGATGTCCTTTTTGTTTATAGCATGGGTCAGCGCCTGTCTTACTCTTTTATCTGAAAACCTGGGATCAAGAAGGTTATAGCCCAAATATGTGTACCCAAAAGAGGGATATCTGAATTTCTGAAAGTACTTATTAAAAAGCCCTTTATTTGCCTGAAGCTTGTACTGCGGAGGTGTAAGCCCCATAAAAT
>Ga0265296_1005035_pt1 | contig 11113 bp, 8 predicted proteins | sample MunlanPumphouse1_FD_189073 | JGI IMG/M metagenome (GOLD analysis project Ga0265296, IMG submission 189073) | Groundwater microbial communities from a municipal landfill in Southern Ontario, Canada - Pumphouse #1 | ecosystem: Environmental > Aquatic > Deep subsurface > Groundwater | place: Canada...
CTCTCGGGCTCGAACCGAGGACCCTCTGATTAAAAGTCAGATGCTCTAACCAACTGAGCTAAGGGCGCACCGCGCGACGTCCGGGCTGGCCCGAACCGTCGAAGGGCGCCTTCTGTTGTAATCCGGGCTTCCGGTCAAGAGCTGGTCTGCTACTCATGCGGCATGCAACCGTTAAATGGCGTCCGCATCATCGAATTCGACGGCCTGGGGCCGGTCACCTTCGCCGGGATGATGCTGGCGGACCTGGGGGCGGAGGTGGTGCGGCTGACGCGCGACGCCTCGGCGGGACCAGCCGTGTTCGACGAGGTGGGCGGGGCGGTGCTGCATCGGGGGCGGGCCTTTGCGCCCGTCGATCTGAAGTCGGCCGACGACCGTGAGCGCATTTTGACACTGGTCGATGGGGCGGACGCGGTGATCGAGGGGTTCAGGCCCGGCGTCATGGAGCGGCTGGGCTATGGGCCGGAGGTATTGCAGACGCGCAAGCCTGGGCTGGTGTTCGGGCGGGTGACGGGCTGGGGCCAGACGGGGCCGCTGGCGAACGCCGTGGGGCATGACCTGAACTACATCGGCCTGTCGGGCGTGCTGCACGCCATGGGCGAGGCGGATCGTCCGCCCTCCCCGCCGCTGAACCTGGTGGGCGACTATGGCGGGGGAGCCATGCTGCTGGTGGTCGGCGTGCTGGCGGCGCTGGTGGAGGCCAGGACCACCGGTCAGGGTCGGGTGGTGGATGCTGCCATGACCGACGGCGCGGCCCTGCTGGGCGGACTGTTCCAGGCGCTGCGGGGTCAGGGGATGTGGAGCGACCGGCGCGGGGCCAATCTGCTGGACGGGGGTGCGCCCTTCTATCGGTGCTACGCCTGTCGCGACGGAGGGTTCGTGGCGGTGGCGGCGCTGGAGCCCCGTTTTTATTCCGCCCTGCTCGCGGGGCTGGAGATCGATCCGGCCGAAGCGGTTCAGTACGACCTCGCCGCCTGGCCCGCGTTGCAGGCCCGGTTCTCCGCCCTGTTCGCGAGCCGGGACCGCGACGGCTGGAGCGCCCATTTCGCCGGGACCGAGGCCTGCGTCACGCCGGTCCTCAGTCTGGCCGAAGCGCCCGACCATCCGCACAATCAGGCCAGGAAGACATTCCAAGACGGCCTGCCGCGACCGGCGCCCCTGTTCGACGGCACGGCCGCAGAGCCCGGTTCCAAGTCGGCGCTGACGCTGGACCAGATGGTCACAAAATGGTCCCATCGCGCGGGATGACCAGAGCAGTTTTCGGCGCTAAGGGAACGGCTTAGCGCGGCAGGCGTTGCATGGGCGAAGACCCGGGGACTTTCATGACACGCTCGACTTTCGTTCTGGCCGCCGCCGTATTGAGCGTGTTTGCGCTCTCGGCCTGCGACGACCGTCCGTCGAGGAATGACGACGATTACGTCGAAGCGCCGGTCGAGGCTGCGCCCCCGCCGGTCGAGGAAGAGACGCCGCCGCCGCCGCCCGAGGTGCAGGACCCTGCCCCCACGCCCCCGCCGTCCAGCAGCCTTCCGCCTGATGAACGCACGTCTGAACAGACGGTCCAACCCGAGAGCGAGACCCTGTTCTACTAACGAGCAGGTTTGCCGGGGGGCGCAGTTTTGACGAGAGATCGAGTTTGACGTTCAGGCCTAACCTGCTGGTCGCCGTTGCGGCCTTTTCGGCCTGCGCCCATGCGGCGGCGGCGGACCCCCGCGCCCAAATCCGCGGCGACATGGACGCCGAACTGCGCCGCATGCTGGAACGCGCGGTGGGCGAGGTCGATGGGACGCCGGCCAGCCGGTTCGAGGCTCGCCGTCGGGCGGAAAGTGCGGTCGAGTCAGCGACGGCTCTGCTGCGCTCCGAGGCCTATTATCAGCCGGTCGTGGAAGACATCGTCGAGGGCGAGGAGACGCCGGTCGCCATCGTCTCGGTCGATCCGGGTCGCCGGTTCCTTCTAACCGACCCGACCATCCAGTGGGTCGATCCCGCGCCCGAGGTCGAGGCGGCGGACAAGGCCAGGACGGCCATCGCCCTGAAGTCCGGCGATCCCGGTCGTGCGGTCGATGTCATCTCTGGTGAGGGGCGGCTTGTGGCGGCCCTGGTTCGCGACGGTTACGCCGACGCCAAGGCCAATCCGCGCCGGGTTGTGGTGGACCACGCCGCCTTCACCGTCGCGCCGGAATACCGCATCGCCTCGGGGGCTCTGGTGCGGCTGGACGGCGTGCGCCTGTCGACACGAGGGCGGACCAATCCTGAGTGGGTCGCCGGCCTGGCCCCGTGGAACGAGGGCGACCGTTACGACCCCGACCAGGTCGCCGAACTGGAGCGTCGACTGCTGGACACCGGCGTCTATGACGGCATCGGCGTGGCCCTGTCGCCTCTGGATCAAGTCACCGCAGACGGCCTGCGTCCCGTGATCGTCAGCCTGCAGGACCGGCCGCGCCGCGTGCTGGAAGCGGGCGCCACCTGGTCCACGGCCGAAGGCGCCGGGGTGGACGTGATCCAGACCCGCTACAACCGTTTCGGACGCGCCGACACCCTGCGACTGGAAGCGCGGCTGGCGAACATCGACAGCCGGATCGGCGCGGACCTGTCCCTTCCCCACTGGCGCCGGCCCGGCCGGACGCTGAAGCTGGGCGCGGCGGTGGTCAACGAAGACACCGACGCCTATCTGCGCACTGCCCTGGTCCTGTATGCCGACCTGCAGCAGCGGATCGGCAAGACCTCCTATTTCAACTACGGCATCGGGCTGGACGCGGGACGCTACAGCGAGACCCGCTACGACTTCACCACCCTGCCCCCTGAGCGCGTGACCTTCGACCGCGACCTGGCGATCATCACGGCGCGGACCAGCGCCTATATCGACCAGTCCAACGATCCGCTGAACCCGACCAAGGGCTGGCGCGTCAATCTGGCGGTGCAGCCGACGGCGGTGACGGGCGAGAGCAACATCCTGTTCCTGCGAACGGAAACGCAAGGCACGGCCTATTTCCCGGTAGCCGGCGACCGCACCATCCTGGCCGGACGCATGAAGATCGGGTCGATCGTCGGCGGCAGCGAGCTGAACGTGCCGGCAGACCGCCTGTTCTATTCCGGCGGCGGCGGCTCCGTGCGAGGCTATTCCTATCAGGGCGTCAATCCGCAGCTGCCGGACGGAACGCCGCGCGGGGGGCTGTCGCTGTTCGAGACCTCGTTCGAAGTGCGTCAGTCGATCGGCCAGAGCTTCCAGGCCGTCGCCTTCGTGGACGCCGGTTCGGTGGGCTTCCAAGAGACGCCGAACCTGACCAATATGCGCTACGGCGCCGGCGTGGGCGTGCGCTACATGCTGCCGTTCGGGCCGATCCGGGCGGACGTGGCCGTGCCGTTGAACAAGAGTGAAGGCGACTCGGCCTTCCAGATCTACATCAGCATCGGGCAGGCGTTTTGACCGACACACCGCCTGAAGCCGCGCCGCCCGAAACCACGCAGGAAGAGACGGCGCCGACCAAGGCCGCGCGGCCCACGAAGGCGCGTCGCGGGCTGGTCAAGCGCATCGCCCTGATTACCGGTGCGGTCATCGCGGGCCTGCTGGTGCTGATCGCCGCCGCCCTGGTGGGCGGGCGTTACTACATCGGCTCGGACGGTGGTCGGGAGATGGTGCTGCAGCGGCTGCAGGACCTGAAAATCAGCCGCTATGGCCGACTGAAGGTCTATGGGCTGAAGGGCGATCTGCTGAGCGATTTCACCATCGACCGCGTCACCCTGGCCGACAGTCAGGGCGTCTGGCTGGAGGTGAACAAGATCAGCATGGACTGGTCGTATCTGGCGCTTGTGGGCCGCAGCTTCCACGCCAACGACATCAAGGCCGAGACCGTTCGCGTCCTGCGTCGGCCCGTGGTCGAGCCGCCCAGCGGCGAACCGCCCAGCCCGCAGCCGATCTCGGTTCGGATCGACAAGTTCTCGGCCAATATCGAACTGATGGAAGGCTTCTCCAAGGAATACGGCCGCTGGAGCCTGTCGGGCGACGCCAGCCTGCCGCGCACCGGGGCCAAGAGCGCCACCGTCAACGCCGACAGCCTGAACCGGCCCGGCGACTATCTGCGCCTGGCCGCGACCTTCGGCGGCAAGCTGGAAGACACGCGCCTGAACCTGCGCGCCAACGAGGTGCAGGGCGGGCCGCTGGCCGGCGCCCTGGGCTATTCGCCCGATCAGCCGTTCTCGGCGGTCGCAGTGCTGAACGCCGATGTCGTCAACGCCCGCGTCCAGACGGGGCAGTTCGTCCCCCTGATCGTCCAGGGCCATTTCGGCGACAAGGGATCGCGCGTCTCGGGCTTCGCCGATTTCAGCGGCTCGGACCTGCTGGAGCCGTTCGTCACCCGGGTCGGCCGCACGGCGCGGTTCGGCTTCGCCATGGTTCCGACGCCCGACAAGGCCAGCCAGGGCGTGGCGTGGAAGCTGATCTCCGACAACGTCCAGTCCGAGGCGCGCGGCCTGATCCGAAACTCGGACCGCAGTTCCCCGGACGGGATCACCCTGAACATCCAGACGGCGTCGCTGAGCCGGCTGGTCGGGTCCGATGTCGCCGGGCCGGCCGCCTATTCCGGCCTGTTCAAGGGCGACGCCGAGACCTGGAGCCTGAACGGTCAGGCCACGCTGCTGAACGCCAATGTCGCCAGCTATCGCGCGACCCGCATCGCCGGGCCGCTGAACGTCGCGGTCAAGAACGGCCGCATGGACTTCAACGGCGACATCCGCGCCAACGGCGGGTCGGGTGAAGGCATCATCGGCGGCCTGCTGGGTTCGGCGCCGCGCGTGCAGATGCAGGCGGCGCGGATGAAGGACGGCGCCATCCTGCTGGAGAAGGTCGATCTGCAGGGCCAGGGTCTGAGCCTGAACGGCTCGGGCTCGCGCAACCTGCTGGGCGGAATGAGCTTCCGCGGAAACGCGCAACTGACCGACGCCTCGCGCGTCCTGCCCGAGGCGCGCGGCGCCTTCGGCGGGCCGATTCGGGCGTCGTCGGCGCGGACGGGTGCGCCCTGGGTGCTGAACTTCGACGGGCGGGGGCGAAACCTGACCGTCGGCATGTCCGAACTTGATCGCCTGCTGGGCAAGACGCCTCGCCTGCAACTGGCCGGCCGGCTGAATGGCGGGCGGATCGAGGTCGAGCGCGGCGAACTGACTGGCGCGGCCGGGCGCGCCGGAGCCAAGGGCATTATCGAGACGGCGGGCGATCTGAGGCTGGCGCTGGACTGGAACGCGCGCGGCCCGTTCGCGGCCGGGCCGGTCGAGATCGGCGGCGACATGAACGGACGCGGCGCCCTGACCGGCACCCTGTCCCAGCCGCGCGTCGACCTGACGGCCGGGTTCCAGCAGGTGACGGCCGGCGCGCTAACGCTAAACAACGCCGATCTGACGCTGAGCTTCCGCAAGGGCGCGGATGCGTCGGACGGCCGGATCATGGTCGTCAGCGGCTCGAACTATGGTCCCGCGCGGGCCTCGGGCAACTTCTTCCTGGGCGGCAAGCAGATCCGCCTGACGGATCTGGACGTGGACGCGGGCGGCGTGACGGCCAAGGGCGCCGTCGCCCTGTCGGACAATATCCCGTCCAGCGCGGACCTGACGTTCACGGCGCGCGCCGGGGCCTTCCTGGCCTCGGGCGAGGCCAACGGACGGGTGCGCCTGACGGACGGCGGCGGATCGGACAGCGCCATCCTGGACGTCAACGGGCGCAACGTGCGGCTGGCGGGCCAGAGCTGGATCATCCGCACCCTGGACCTGGACGGACGCGGCACGCTGAACAACCTGCCCTTCACCCTGGCGCTGGACGTGGGCGGACCGACGCCGGCCCAGTTCAACGGCACGGGCGTCTATTCGCGCCAGAACGAGACGCACGGCCTGACGCTGCGCGGCGACGGTCGGGTGCGTGAGGTGGCCTTCACGACCCGCAGCCCGGCCTCGATCACCCTGAACGGCGCGAACCGAACGGCCCATCTGGACCTGGGCGTCGGCGGCGGCGTGCTGCTGGCCGACCTGCGCCAGGACGCGCGCACGGTCGCGGTTCAGGCCGACCTGACGCAGGTGGACCTGGGGTCGATCTCGCCCGAACTGCGCGGCAGCGTGACGGGCCAGGTGGCCATGCGCGGCGCCGGAAGCGATCTGTCGGGAACGGCCAACATCGCCCTGCAGAACGTGCGCAGCATCGATGCGCCGCGCGGCCTGGCCGTGGACGGTCGGGTGGACGCCACCCTGGCCGGCGACCGGCTGACCATCAAGGCGACGGCGGTGGACGAGGGCGCGGTTCAGGCATCCGCCGACGTCGTCCTGCCCGTCGAGGCCTCGGCCGCGCCGCTGCGCCTGGCCATCGCCCGGACGCGCGAGATGTCGGGCAGGGTATCGATCAACGGCCAGATCCAGCCGATCTGGGACCTGTTCCTGGGCGGCGAACGCAGTCTGGCGGGTCAGGTCAACGGTCAGGCGACCCTGGCCGGCACGCTGAACGCGCCGCGCCTGAACGGCCGGTTCGACCTGAGCCAGGGTAGCTATCGCGAGAACGCCGTCGGCCTGGTGCTGGGCGACATGACCCTGCGGACCCGGTTCGACGACACGACGGCCCAGATCGAGACCTTCACGGCCAACGACGGCTCAGGCGGCACAGTGACCGGCCAGGGGCGCGTCGGCCTGCGCCAGGGATCGGGATCGAACGCGCAACTGACGCTGAGCCGCTTCCGCGTCATCGACAACGACATCGCCGAGGCGCGCGCCTCGGGTCCGATCACCATCGTTCGGGGGGCGGACGGCAATATCCAGCTGGGCGGCCGGATCGACATCGACGAGGCCAATATCCAGCCGGAACTGCCCGGCGCCACCGGCATCGTCGGGATGGACGTGGTCGAGATCAACCGGCCCGGCGGCGACCCGGAAGAGACCGAGCAGAAGGCGCGCGGGCCGCAGATCGGCATGGACATCGCCCTGCGCTCGACCGGCGGCAAGGTGCGGGTCAACGGGCGCGGTCTGAACGTGGTGCTGGACGTCAATGCGCGGGTGCGCGGCACGATCGCCAATCCGCAACTGACCGGCTCGGCCAATGTGGTGCGCGGCGACTATGAGTTCGCGGGCAAGCGGTTCGTGTTCGACGACACCGGCCGGGTCACCCTGTCCACCGATCCGAAACAGATCCGGCTGAACCTGGCGGCGACGCGCGAGGATGCGGCCCTGACCGCCTCCATCGACGTCACGGGTACGGCGGCCGAGCCGAAGATCGCCCTGACCTCGACCCCCTCCCTGCCCCAGGACGAAATCCTGTCGCAGGTGCTATTCGGGCGGTCGGCGTCGCAGCTGTCGGCGTTCGAGGCGGCCCAACTGGCGGCGGGGGTCGCGGCGCTGGCGGGCGGCGGCGGGTTCGACGTGATCGGCAATCTGCGCGAACTGGCGGGCTTGGACCGACTGTCCTTCGGCGGCGAGGCCTCGGCGGTCACGGTCGCGGGCGGTCGCTACATCACCGACGACGTCTATCTGGAGGTCATCGGCGGTGGCGAGAGCGGCGCGGCGGTCAAGGTCGAGTGGCAGCCCCGGCGCAACATCGCCGTCAGCTCGCAGTTCGGCGGCCAGGGCGACACCAGCCTGTCGATCCGCTGGCGCCATGAAAGCCGCGAGGCCGGCGACCGTCGTCCGAACCGGGGCCGTCGCACACGCTGAGACGGCCCGTCGGCTAGAGAACCTCCAGCACCCGCTCCACCGGGCGGCCGATGACGGCGCCCTTGTCGGTCTCGACGATGGGGCGTTCAATCAGGATTGGCTGGGCGATGGCGGCGGCCAGGATGGTTTCGTCGTCGGCGCCAGCGTCCAGAAATGCCTTGGCGTCGGCCTCCTTCTTGCGCAACAGGCCCGCCAGGCCGACGCCGGTCTTGGCCGCCAATCGCTCCAGCGTCGCGCGGTCCCAGCCGGTCCTCAGATACTCGACCACCGTCGGCTCGACGCCCAGCTCTCGCAGCAGCGCCAGGGCGTTGCGCGACGTGCCGCATTTCGGATTGTGGAAGATGACGACGTTCATTCAGGGCTCGCTGCGCAGACGGTGAAGCAGCATGGCGCCCTGCAGGGACGCGACATAGATCACGGTCGAGACGGCGGCGGCCGGCCAGGTGGTCAACAGTATCCACAGCGGCAGTTCGGGGGCCGGCATCGCCCCCAGCAACCGCATGCCCAGATTGGCCACCAGACTGTAGGCCATCAGGGCCAGCATGATGATCGGGATCGCGCGCGTCATCATCCGCCATTGGACCACCGCCAGCACGCCATAGAGCAAGACGGAGAAGATCGCACCGAAGCCGATGGCGTAGGGCCAGATCACCTTCATGAACTCGCGCTGCATCGCGACCTGATCGGACGACAGACCCATGCGGGCGTATTCGGCGCTCATCGCCGTGTCGAACCAGCCCGAGGTGAACATCCACCAAGTCGGAACCAGACTGACGATCAGGGCGATGCCCAGGCCGATCACCATCGACCGCGCCGAACGCTGCGCCTCGGCCATGCCGCGCGGCAAGATCAGCGGGTTCATGGCCCGAAGCCACAGATCGATCGTCGTGCGTGTCATGTCGTGTCCCTGTTCGCGCGGAAACTAGCGGTGATCGGCGATGACTTACAGGCCCCGACCTTCACCTTTGTCACGGCTGCGTCTAGGGTCCGGCCGATGCGGATTCTGACCTCTGACCAGGCCGTCCTCGACCACGTCGCCGCGCGACGCGAGGCCATCATCGGGCGCACGATCGACTGGGCCAACATCAACTCCGGCAGCCGCAACGCCGCCGGACTGAACGCCGTGCTGGACGCGCTGGAAGCAGCGGCCAAGGCCCTGCCCGCCACAATCGAACGCGTCCCGACGCAAGGCTCGACCAGCGTCGGCGACGACGGTTCGGTGCGAACCGACGCCCATGCCGACGCGCTGAAGATCACCGCCCGGCCGGATGCGCCGATCCAGGTCGTGCTGACCGGCCACTACGACACCGTCTTCCCCGCCGAGAGCCCGTTCCAGACCGTGACGACGCGGGCGGACGGGGCGCTGAACGGCCCCGGCGTGGCGGACATGAAGGGCGGAATCAGCGTGCTGCTGGCCGCGCTTGAAGCCTTCGAGACCCACCCCGACCGGCACGGCGTTGGTTGGACCGTACTGCTGAGTCCCGACGAGGAGATCGGCTCACCGGCCTCGGCCCCTTTGCTGGCGGAACTGGGCGCCCGGGGGCATGTGGGCCTGACCTATGAGCCGGCGCTGGCGGATGGAACGCTGGCGGGGGCGCGCAAGGGCAGCGGCAACTATCATCTGATCGTGACGGGTCGCGCGGCCCATGCCGGGCGGGCCTTCGAAGAGGGCCGCAATGCAGTCGCCGGCGCCGCCATCATCGCCGCCGCCCTGCACGGGCTGAACGGCCAGCATGAGGGCGTCACCGTCAATGTCGCCAAGATTTCGGGCGGGGGCGCGCTGAATGTCGTCGCCGACAATGCGGTGGTGCGCTTCAATGTGCGCGTCCCGGACAAGGCCGCCGCCGACTGGATCGACGCCTCGGTGCGCGCCATCGCCGCCGCCCCGCCGTTCGAGGGGCTGAGCCTGGATCTGCACGGCGGCTTCACCCGTCCGCCCAAGCCGATGGACGCGGCCCAGACCGCCCTGTTCGAAGCGGTGAAGGAAGCCGGCGCCCTGCTGGGCCAGCCCATCGCGTGGAAGCCGTCGGGCGGGGTGTGCGAAGGCAACAATCTGCACGCCGCCGGCCTGCCCAACATCGACACCCTGGGCGTCCGGGGCGGCGACATCCATTCGGACCAGGAGTTCGCCTGGCCCGAAAGCTTCGTCGAACGCGCCCAACTGAGCGCCCTGATCCTGTGCAAGATCGCATCGGGCGAGATCGACGCGGCCAAACTGAAATCCCTGCGGATGGAAACTCTATAGAATGCTTGTCGTCCGTCCCGCCGGCCCTGCCGATCTCGATCATCTGCTGGAGCTGGCCATCCTTTCCGGCCCCGGTTTCACCAGCTTGCCCGAGGATCCCGACGCCCTGTCCGACCGGCTGGAGCTGAGCCAGGCCAGCTTCCGGGGCGAAGTCACGCCGCAGGAGGCCTGGTACACCTTGATGCTGGAAGACGGCGACACCGGCGACATCGACGGGGTCGGCTCGGTCAAGGCGACGGTGGGGCTGAAGCGGCCGTTCTTCTCGTTCCGGGTGGTCCACAATACGGCGTCGTCGCCGTCGCTTGGGCTCAAACTGGATCACCAGACCCTGGTTCTGGTCAACGAATGCACGGGCTGGACCGAAGTCGGGTCGCTGTTCCTGAAGGCCGACCGGAGGAAGGGCGGCGCGGGGCGTCTGCTGAGCCAGTCGCGCTATATGCTGATCGGCACCCAGCCCGAACTGTTCGCCGAGAATGTGCTGGCCGAGTTGCGCGGGGTGTTCACGCCCGACGGCGCCTGTCCCTTCTGGGACCATGTGGCGCACAAATTCTTCCCTATGGAGTTCGACCACGCCGACCGGATGAGCGGATCGACCGACAAACAGTTCATTCTGGACCTGGCGCCGCGCCACCCGATCTATACCGAGCTGCTGCCTGAACCCGCCCGCGCCGTGATCGGAAAGGTGCATCCGCAAGGGGTGCCCGCCATGGCCCTGCTGGAGAGCGAAGGCTTTCGGCCCAACGGCCTGGTGGACATCTTCGACGCCGGGCCGACTGTGTCTTGCGGGCGCGACAATATCCGCACCGTACGCGATGCACGGCGGCTGACGGTCGAGATCGTCGGGTCGGTCGAGGCCGAACTGCCGGCCCTGATCTCGACCGACAGCATCGCCGCCTTCCGGGCCGTGCGGGCGAAAGCCGACATCGAGGGCGACACCGTGCGCCTGACCGCCGAAACCGCCGCCGCGCTGAAGATCAAGGCCGGCGCCACCGTCCGCGTGAAATCATGACCACATTCAAATCCATCGACCCCGCCACCGAAGCCACCAACTGGGAGGGCGAGGCCGCCAGTCCGGCGCAGGTGCAGTCCGCCGTGGACGCCGCGCGCGCCGCTTACCCGGCCTGGGCCGACGCCCCACGCGCCGAGCGGATCGAGGCGGTCAAACGCTATCAGGGCGTCCTGAAGGACCGCGCGCCCCAG
>Ga0265296_1005036_pt1 | contig 11112 bp, 9 predicted proteins | sample MunlanPumphouse1_FD_189073 | JGI IMG/M metagenome (GOLD analysis project Ga0265296, IMG submission 189073) | Groundwater microbial communities from a municipal landfill in Southern Ontario, Canada - Pumphouse #1 | ecosystem: Environmental > Aquatic > Deep subsurface > Groundwater | place: Canada...
GCCGGTCCAGTTCGCGCTTCGCGTCGGCGGCCATGCCCTCCTCGCGCTCGACGTCGGCGGCGATGCGGGCCGCCTCGGCCTTCAGCCGGTCGACCTCGGCGCGGGCGGCCTGTTCGGCCATGTCGAGGCGGTCGCGTTCCAGGGTGGCCCGGTGCAGCAGGGCGCCGGCGACGGCGTCTTCTTCGCGCGCCGGCTTCATCGCCTCCTGCGCCTTCAGGGCCTCGGCCTCGGCCTTGGTCGCGGCCGCGCCGGCCTCGGCCACCGCGCGATCGGCGTCGCGCAGTTCCTGGGCCGCGATTTCCGCCGCCGCCTTGGCGTCGTTCCAGCGCACATAGAGCAGGGCGGCCTGAAGGGCGCGGATCTCGGCCGAGATCTTCTTGTACTTCTCGGCCTGACGCGCCTCGCGCTTGAGCCGGTTGAGCGCCGTCTCCAGTTCGCGGCCGATGTCGTCCAGCCGGTCGAGGTTGGCCTCCGCGGCCTTGAGCCGCAGCTCGGCCTCGTGCCGCCGGGTGTGCAGACCGGACACGCCGCCGGCCTCTTCCAGAATCCGCCGACGATTTTGCGGCTTGGCGGCGATCAGTTCGGAAATCTGGCCCTGCCGCACCAGGGCGGGAGAGTTGGCCCCCGTCGAGGCGTCGGCGAACAGCAGCTGGACGTCGCGGGCGCGGACCTCCTTGCCGTTGATGCGATAGGTCGAGCCCTGTCCCCGGTCGATGCGGCGTGACACCTCCAGCACAGGGCTGTCGGTAAAAGGCTGAGGTGCGCGCTTCTGGGCGTTGTCGATGGTCAGGACGACTTCTGCGTGGCTGCGCGGCGGACGGCCCGCGGCGCCGGCGAAGATGACGTCGTCCATGCCCTGACCGCGCATGGCCTTGGCGGAGTTGGCGCCCATGACCCAGCGCAGACTTTCCAGCACATTGGACTTGCCGCAGCCGTTCGGCCCGACCACCCCGGTCAGGCCGGACTCGATCTGGACTTCCGCCGCGTCGACGAAGGATTTGAAGCCGACGAGCTTCAGTCTCTGGAATTGCATAAGCGGGGGCTTAGCGCCCCTTGATCAGCGGGTCGATGGCCGCCGACAGGGTTTCGATCGAATAGTCTGCGGCGCGCTTGCCGTTGACGAAGAAGCTTGGCGTGCCCTGGACACCCGCCGCCACGGCGGCTTCGATGTCGGCTTGCAGGGCCCGTTGTGTGGCCGGGGCAGCCAGGCAGGCGTCCATCTGGGCCTGGGTGCGGCCGCTGGCGGCGATGGCGCCCACATACCAGTTCCGGGCGTTGCCGCTGGCGAATGCGGCGGCCTGTCCGGCCATGAAGTGATGGGCCACGTCGAAGAACTTGTCCGGGGCGGCGCAGCGGCCGATGGCGGCGGCGGTGGCCGCCACCTGCACCGGCTGGGTCGGCATGTCGCGGAACACCAGCCTGACCTTGCCGGTGTCGATGTAGCGGGCCTTGAAGGTCGGCAAGACCTCGTTGGTCCATTCGGCGCAGTGGCTGCAGGTGAAGGAGGCGTACTCGATCACCGTCACGGGCGCGTCGGCGCGACCGAGAACCCGGTCCGTAGCGGTCACGGCCGGCACAGCGGCCACGGTCGGCGTCGCCGTGGCCGAGGGCGTGTCGGCGGCGAAGGCGGCAGGCGCGAAGGCCAGCATGGCCGCCGTCAAGGGCAGGGCGCGCCACAGGGTCTTGATCGTCATTTGGCCACCAGAAGAGAATCGATGCGTTGCGACAGGCCGTCCAGCGAACGGTCGCTGACGGTCTCGCCGTTGATCATGAAGGTCGGGGTGCCGGTCACGCCGGCGTCCTGCGCCGCCTTGATGCGTTTTTCCATCGCCGCCACGCCGGCCGGGTCGGCCACGCAGGTCTGGAACTGGGCTTCGCTCAGCCCCGCCTCACGCGCCGTGCGCAGCAGGATGTCGCGCGCGGGCGTGCCGGAATGAAGCTCGGGCAGGGCGCGCATGATCTGGTCGATCACGTGGAAATATTGGTCCTCGCCGGCGCAGCGCGCCAGCAGGAAGCCCGCGACCGCCACGTCCTGCGGCGGGGTGGGAAACTCCCGGAAGACGAAGCGCACCTTGTTGGTGTCCACGTATTTGGCCTTGAACTGGGGCCAGACCTGCTCGTTCCAGGCGGCGCAGCCGGAGCAGGTGACGGAGGCGTATTCAACCACCGTCACCTTGGCGCCCTCGGGCGCGCCCAGCGCCATGTCGCCCTCGATCGGGGCGGCGTTCTTGCCGCTACAGGCGGCCAGCACCAGTATGACGCCCAGGGCCGCAGCCCCTGCCAGCTTCCTCAACATGAAGACGCCCCCCGCTTGGTTGAAACTACTTCGCCAGTTCCGCGTCGATGGCTTCCGACAGGCCCGAAAGGCTGGTGTCGATGACCTTGGTGCCGTTGACGATGAAGGTCGGCGTGCTGTTCACGCCCGCGTCGATGCCGGCTTTGATGCGGTTGCTCATCTCTTCGATGGCGGCCTTGTCGCTGATGCAGGCCTCGGTCTGCTCCTGGCTCAGGCCAGCGGCGGCGGCGGCGCGGAACAGGGTGGTGCGCGGCGGAACGCCCGCAGCCCATTCCTTCTGGCTGGCCATGATGTCGTGGACCACGTCGAAATACTTGTCCGGTCCGGCGCAGCGCGCGATCAGGAAGCCGGCCACGGCGATGTCCTGGGGCGGGGTCGGGAACTCACGGAAGACGAACCGAATCTTGTCGTTGTCGACATACTTGGTCTTGATTTCGGGCCAGACCTCCTCGTTCCAGACGGCGCAGTGGCCGCAGGTGACCGAGGCGTATTCGACGACCGTGACCTTGGCGTCTTCGCCGGCGCCCACGGACATGTCGCCCTGGGCGGCGCCGCCCGTCTTGGCGGTGCAGCCGGCGACGGTCGCCATGGCGGCCAGGGCGGCGGCGGTCAGGGCCGCGCGGCGGCTCATCGAAGCGTAACGGAACGTAGCCATGGGTCGTCCTTGGTCGAGAGTGTGACTCTGAAGGATGGCGCGATTCCCTAAGACGCGCGCGATCCGCTTATTTGTCGAAAACAGGTGCGGCGAAGTTTGGGCTACGCGAGCAGCGGCCACAACCCAATCTCTGTCATTCGAGGCGTTTCAAAGCCTAAAGAGTGAGCTAAGGCAAGCGTGTGTGCCTTTGCCATCTGCCTCCGAGAACCGTCAGAAACAGAGAGAGAAGCCGATGAGCGAAGGCGCGTCCACGTTCTCCGATATCGAGAAAGAGGTCGTCGTCCTCACCATCGCGATCGATATGATCGGCGCCATGGTGAACCGCACCATCGTCAGCAGCCCCATCACCCACCGGGATACGAACCTCTTCTTCGAGTCGATTTCGGCGCGAGCTCTCTTCAATATCCTCCTGTCGGACTTTCTTTCACAGCCTGGCGGTCCCGCCTTTGAGCCCAAGCCGGATCAGCACGGTCGTAAGAGTGATCTTTCGTTCTTGTTCTATCTGCGCCGTGTAGCCGAAAGTCCCCAACTGGGGGTGGATACCGACCACCTTAAGAGCGCTATCAACGCCTTCGCAGACTGGCTCGATGTGGAAGCCGACATCCCCGAGGTCCACCTGGGAGAGATCGAACTTCAAATCCCGATGAGGATCAGGCGAGTAGAGTTTCTCAAAATCACGGGTGACATTGCTAAGCACAACATCGGGCGCATGAACGATGTTATCCGACGGTTGAGAGAGTTGATGAGGCGCAATGGCCACCCGATCGTTGTGAGTGAGGCCGTCGCCATCATTCCTGACTTCCAAGCCCGGTTCCACGATGACATCCTGATCTATCACGCCTCAACCATCGTTTGGTTTTTGAATGAAATCCGCTGGGAGATTTGGAGCTACCTCCAACCCGAGTTTGAGCAGGCAATCGAGTTCTATGACCCGGTACCGCTTTATCGCTTCCTGAAACCTGCTGGGATCAAGCATCCCATGGCGGCGCGGATGCACTGGGATTTGATGAACATTGTCCGGACGCCGCCAGCTTTCCCCCGCTTTACGGTCACTTCATCGCTTCAGCAGCGGTACTAACCTCGCCCATTCTCCGGCGGCTGCGACAGCACGGCCCGGCCCAGCTTGCGCAGGGCGGCTTTCAGCCCGTCGGGCGCGTCTTCGACGGCGGCGGCCAGGTCGGCTTCGACCGAGGCGGGCAGGGGCGGCAGCGCCTTCTGGCCGCGCGGGCGAGGCTTGGCGCCCCCTTCCGGCAGGGGCTTTACCGGCCCCTGGGAGATGCGCAGCCGCTCGACCGATCCGGCTCCGAGAAACAGGTTCACCCGCTGGATGATGTCCTCGGACTGATGCTGGACCAGCAGGGCGGCGGGGCCGGCCACGCGCAGCTCCAGCGTCCCGCCGGCTGTGCCGCGACCCTTGGTCAGCTTCTGCGGGCGGGTGACGCGGGCCAGTCGCTCGCCGACGATCTCGCGCCAGCGCGGCTCCAGCGCCCCGGCGCCGCGCCCGAACTGGGCGTCCAGCTTCTTGATCAGCGGGGCCAGCGACCGACCCGCCGGGGGCGGCGGGCGCAAAGGCGGGCGCGTCCGGCGTCGGGCCAGGATTTCGCGGGCTTCGCTTTCGGTGGGCAGAGGACGACGCATTCCTCCTATATACCGCGACCCATGCCTGACGTCTCTTCCCTCCGCGCCGCCCTGCTTGATTGGTACGACGCCCATGCGCGGACCTTGCCATGGCGCGCGCCGCCGGGGTCGGGGCCGCGCACGGACCCCTACAGGGTCTGGCTGTCCGAGGTCATGCTGCAACAGACGACGGTGCCGCACGCCGCCCCCTATTTCGAGCGCTTCACGACGCGCTGGCCGACCGTCAGCGACCTGGCCGCCGTTGAAGACGCCGACCTGATGGCCGCATGGGCGGGGCTGGGCTACTACGCCCGCGCCCGCAACCTGCTAGCCTGCGCCCGGGCCGTGGCGCGCGATCACGGCGGCGTCTTTCCTGAGACCGAGGCGGCGCTGCTGGCCCTGCCGGGGGTGGGCGCCTATACCGCCGCCGCCGTGGCCGCCATCGCCTTCGACCGGCCCGCCAATGTCGTGGACGGCAATGTCGAGCGGGTCATGAGCCGGCTGTTCGCCGTCGAGACGCCTCTGCCCGCCGCCCGACCCGAGCTGAAACGTCTGGCCGCTCTGTTCGTTAGCGACGACCGGCCCGGCGACTGGCCCCAGGCCCTGATGGACCTGGGTTCAGGCGTCTGTCGGCCCAAGTCGCCGTCGTGCGAACTGTGTCCGCTGGCTTTCGGCTGCGAGGGCTTGAAGACCGGCGAACCGGCTCGCTATCCGCTCAAGGTCAAAAAGGCCGAGCGCCCCCATCGTCTGGGCCACGCCTTCGTGCTGCGCGACAATGAGGGGCGGATCGGTCTGGTGCGCCGGCCTGACAAGGAGCTGCTGGGCGGCATGGTCGGCCTGCCGACTTCGGACTGGAGCGCGACGCCCGCCTTCGACGCCCCGGCCGCCGCCGACTGGACTGAAGCTGGCGCGGTGGAGCACGTCTTCACCCACTTCAGCCTGACCCTGACCGTCCATGTCGCCCAAGCGACCGAAGGCGACTTTCTCTGGACCCACGCGGACGATGCGCTCGTCTCCCTGCCCACCGTCTTCCGCAAGGCGCTTGAGCGGGGACTGGCGGTCTAGCCGGTCACCCTCAGGCTGACAGCGCCGCTGCGCTCCCGCGGCATGACGACGACATGGCCGTCCAGTCGTTGGAAGTTCAGGTCGATGACCCCGTCGCCGACCTGAAGCCGGGTTACCGACAGCCTATCCACGCCCGGCGGCAGGGTGGGGTTGGCGACCTCGACCAGGCTTTCGCCAGCGTCGATGGAAATGCCCAGCGCCGCCTGAAGCATCAGGAAGACCGAGCCCGCCGCCCAGGCCTGGGGCAGGCAGGCGACGGGATAGGCGATGGGCGGCTCTCCCGTCTCGCGGATGAAGCCGCAGAACAGCTCGGGCAGGCGCAACTGGAAATGCGCCGCCGCGCCGTAGATCTCGCCCAGCAGCATGGCCACGGCCCGGCGCTCGCCATAACGGGCCATGCCCGCCGCCGCCATGGCCGTGTCGTGCGGCCAGACCGATCCGTTGTGATAGCTCATCGGATTGAAACGAGCCTGTCCCTTGGCCAGGGTCCGCAGCCCCCAGCCGGAGCGGAACTCCGCCGTCAGCATCCGCCGCGTCACCAGGTGGGCGCGCTCCGGCGACGGCAGGCCGCTGAACAGCAGGTGCCCGGCGTTGGAGCCGATCGCCTGCATCTGCCGCCCGTCGCCGTCCAGAGCGACGGCGTAGAAGTTCTGATCCTCCATCCAGAACCGGTCCTCGACCAGCGACCGCACGGTCTCGGCCCGCGTCCGCCATTCCTCCGCGCGTCCGTCGCCCAGAAGCGCGCCCAGATCGGCCAGGGCTGTCCAGGCGGCGAAGGCGTAGCCCTGGACCTCCAGCAGGGCGACCGGCCCCTTGGGGAAGCGGCCCTGGGCGTCGAAGATGGAATCCTCACTGTCCTTCCAGCCCTGGTTCGACAGCCCGGTCTCGGCGGCGCGGGCATAGTCGATCAGGCCGTCGCCGTTCGAGTCCCCATAGTCTCTCATCCAGCCCGCTGCGGCGATCAGGTTGGGCCACAGCCTGCGGATGGTCTCCAGATCGCCGGTGCGCCTGGCGTAGGCGCCGGCCAGGGCGATGAACAGGCAGGTGGTGTCCACGCCGCCATAGTAGAGGCCGAATGGAACTTCGCGCAGGGCGCTCATCTCGCCGCCGCGCGTCTCGTGCATGATCTTGCCGGGGGCGGAGTCCATGAAGGCGTTGACCTCGGTCGCCTGACGCGCCGCGAGATAGGTCAGGACTCCCTTGGCCAGGCTGGGGTCGATCCACAGCATCTGCCAGGCGGTGATGATGCCGTCGCGTCCGAACGGCGTCGAGAACCAGGGCACCCCGGCGTAAGGATAGGGACCGGTCGGCAGGTCGGTGGTCAGCAAGGCCACGTCCGTCCGTGACTGGGTCAACCAGTCATTGATGCGAGGACTGCGCGGCGCCTGCACGCTGGCGCCGCGTCTCAGTCTGCGGCGGATGGCCAGACGCGCCTGGACGGCGTTCCAGCGCCACCGGTTCTTGTCCGGCGCGTCGCAGGCGTCGATGCCGCATTCGATATAGAGATCCAGCTTCTTGCCCTTGGGCAGGCTGAACATGAACTCGGCGCGGTTCGCGCTCAGACGGGCCGGCGGCTCGGAAAACGAAAGGCAACTGGTCCGCACCTTCTGATCCAGCCCGGTGTAGCGGAAGGTGACGCGGCGTCCGTCCATGACCGGGGCGTGGATCTCGCCGCGCTTCGCCCGGGGCGTGCCGCGCACCTGAAAGATGTCGGCGAAATCGGCACCGAATTCAAAGGCCAGCGGCAGCAGGATGTCCTCGACGCCGTGGTTGACCATCCGCACCCGCTCGAACAGCCGCTTGTCCCAGAGGAAGCGCCGCCGTTCCAGATGCAGCACCCCCGCCGGGGCCGACCGTCCGCCCATGGGCGGCAAAGGCCGGTTGGTCGAATGGCAGGTGAAGAAGACGTTGTCCTCGGTCACGCCGGAGCTTAGCCGCGAAGGCCGTGCGCGGCCCACCGTCAGGACGAAGTGCGACAGCAGTCGCGTGTCCTGATCGAACAGGCCGTCGGCGCCGCTCTTCACATCGCCCCAGTGGTCCGCCACCAGAAAGGTGTCGGCGTCCTTCAACGCCATCAGCGTCTCAAGACCGTCCTGATCGCTCGTGTCGGCGGCCGTGGTCTGGACCGAATAGGCGTCGTCCATCGTCTGTACTCGCTTCGGCGCGGAAGTTCGCTCTGGCGCCCCGTCAGGGGAATGGCCGAGCGGGCGAAGGGTTCAGCCGGAAGTCAGCCCAAGGCGGCGAAGCTGCGATCCTCGTCGACGATGCGCGGCGGCCGTCCGCCCAGCATGTCGACCGCAAAGGGACGCCGGGCCAAGAGGTCGCCATAGACGTCGAGGTAGCGCCGGGCCATGACTGTGGCCGAGAACCGCAGATCGAACCGCGCCCGGATCGCCTCGCGGTCGAGCGCCGACGCCTGCCCGGCGGCGATGACCGCCTGATCCAGCGTATCCACCAGGAAACCGGTCACCCCGTCCTCGATGATTTCCGGCGTCGAGCCGCAGCGGAAGGCCACCACCGGCGTGCCGCACGCCATGGCCTCGATCATCACCAGACCAAAGGGTTCGGGCCAGTCGATGGGGAACAGCAAGGCCTCCGCGCCGCCGAGGAAGGCCGACTTCTGATGGTCGCCGATTTCGCCGACGAATTCGATCAGGGGATTGGCGTCGATCATCGGCTTGATGACCGTCTCCCAATAGGCCTTGTCCGCCGCATCGACCTTGGCCGCGATCTTCAACGGCTTGTTCAGGCGCGTGGCGATCTCGATGGCCCGGTCGGGGCGCTTCTCGGGCGAGATACGGCCCAGGAAGGCGAGGTAGCCCTGCGATTTCGGAGAGAAGCGATAGAGGTCGCCCGGCATGCCGTGGTGCACCGTCGCCTTCCAGTTGGCGTGGGGCAGGGGACGGCGCTGATCGTCCGAGATGGAGACCAGACCGAACTCTGACCAGCGTTCATAGACCTCGGGCAGGTCCTTCAGATCCAGCCGCCCGTGCAGGGTGGTGATGGTCTTATCCGCCAGGTCGCGGAAGAAGGGGAACTGGATGATGTCGGTGTGGAAGTGGATGACGTCAAAGTCGTCGGCGCGGTCCAGAACTTCGGCCAGCATCGTCATGTGCGCCGCCATATCTGACTTGAGCGGCGCGGGGTCTAGCCGGATGGCCTGATCGCGCACAGGAATCAGCCGCGCCCGCGTCTCGGCGTCGGCGCTGGCGAACAGGGTCACTTCGTGGCCCAGATCGACCAGAGCGTCGGTCAGATGGGCGACCACCCGTTCCGTGCCGCCGTAGAGCCGGGGCGGCACCGCCTCATAGAGGGGCGTGACCTGTGCAATCTTCATGTCATGACTCCAACGCCCCCGGCGGCGCACTGGAATCCTCAACACAGGTCGATGAACGGCGGTTCCAGCTTGGCCGCACAACTTTCCTCCCCATGCAATGGGGAGGGGGACCGCGGAGCGGTGGAGGGGGCGACGCAAACGTCTCCCGTAGAGCCGCCCCCTCCGTCACGTCGCTGCGCGCCGCGCCACCTCCCCATGAAATGGGGAGGAAAGCGTGAGGTCCTACTGCATCCCGGCGCGGATCTCGGCACGCAGGGAATCGATGGGGCGCAGGCCCGTGTCGGTCTTGAACCGCCAATAGGTCCAGCCGTTGCAGGCCGGGGCGTTTTCCAGCAGGGCGCCCAGCTTGTGGATCGAGCCGCTCATGGAGCCGGACACCAGCGAGCCGTCGGCGCGCACGCGCGCCTCATGGTCGCCCTTGGGGCAATACAGCTTGTCGCCGGGGGATAGCAGACCCGCCTCGACCAGGGCGCCGAACGGCACCTTGACCTCGGCCCGCTTGGACCCGGTGACGACCAGATCCTCGGGCGCCGTGGGCATGACCGCCTTGATGCGCTTCTCCGCCACCTTGGCGTAGCCCTCGTCGCGTTCGATGCCGATGAAGCGGCGGCCCAGACGCTTGGCCGCGGCGCCCGTGGTGCCGGTGCCGAAGAAGGGGTCCAGAATGACGTCGCCAGGACGCGAAGCCGACAGGATGACCCGGTGCAACAGGCCCTCGGGCTTCTGGGTCGGATGGGCCTTGTCGCCGTTCTCGTCCTTCAGGCGTTCGGCGCCGGTGCACAGGGCGAGCGTCCAGTCCGAGCGCATCTGGGTGTCCTCGTTGAAGACCTTCATCGCGTCGTAGTTGAAGGTGTAGCGCTTCTGCTCGCGCGACTTGGCGGCCCAGATCAGGGTTTCGTGGGCGTTGGTGAAACGCGTGCCCTTGAAGTTCGGCATCGGATTGGACTTGCGCCAGATGATGTCGTTCAGCACCCAGAAACCTAGGTCCTGCATCGCCGAGCCGAGGCGGAAGATGTTGTGATAGCTGCCAATGACCCAGAGGCTACCCTCGTCCTTCAGCACCCGGCGGCATTCGGTCAGCCAGGCGCGGGTGAAGGCGTCATAGGCGGCGAAGCTGTCGAACTTGTCCCAGTCGTCATCAACCGCATCGACCTTGGAGTTGTCCGGCCGCAGCAGGTCGCCGCCCAGCTGCAGATTATAAGGCGGGTCGGCGAAGACCATATCCACCGACTTGTCCGGCAGGCCCTTCAGCACCTCGATGCAGTCGCCACGCAGGATGACGTCGGTCTTCAACTCGGACATGGAATAAGCGGCCCCGGACAGATGAGGGTCTTATGGTGAATCCTTACGGTTAAGGCGGAGTAACCAAACTTAAGATCCCGACAGATCGAGAGAATCCTTCTCCCCTTGCGGGAGAAGGTGGCAGGCGAAGCCTGACGGATGAGGGGTCTCGCTACGGCGGATGAAGGCGGACGGTCGAAGCGCGGCATGACCCCTCATCCGACCTCGCTCTGCTCGGCCACCTTCTCCCACAAGGGGAGAAGGCAAAGATGGTGCAAATCGCATCCCGTCTGAGCTATGAGGCGAGGATGATCGCACGCCTTCGCCCCGTCCCGTTCGCCCTTGGGCCTGTCCACTTCGTCGGTATCGGCGGCATCGGCATGAGCGGCATCGCCGAGATCATGCTGAAGATCGGCTATCTGGTGTCCGGCTCGGACGCCAAGGCCAGCGCCAACACCGAGCGGCTGGAGCGCCTGGGCGCCCGCATCTACATCGGCCATGACGCCGCCCACGTCACCGAGGGCGTCTCGGCGGTGGTCTATTCCACGGCGGTCAAGGCGGCGAACCCGGAACTGGTCGTGGCGCGCGAGCGCCGCATCCCCCTGGTCCGCCGGGCCGAGATGCTGGCCGAGCTGATGCGGCTGCAATTCTCCATCGGCGTCGGCGGCACCCATGGCAAGACCACGACGACCTCGATGGTCGCGGCCCTGCTGGACGCGGCGGGCATGGACCCCACCGTGGTCAACGGCGGCATCATCAACGCCTACGGCACCAACGCCAAGGTGGGCGAGGGCGACTGGATCGTGGTCGAGGCCGACGAGAGCGACGGCAGCTTCCTGCGCCTGAAATGCACCGTGGCCA
>Ga0265296_1005037_pt1 | contig 11111 bp, 12 predicted proteins | sample MunlanPumphouse1_FD_189073 | JGI IMG/M metagenome (GOLD analysis project Ga0265296, IMG submission 189073) | Groundwater microbial communities from a municipal landfill in Southern Ontario, Canada - Pumphouse #1 | ecosystem: Environmental > Aquatic > Deep subsurface > Groundwater | place...
GCCACTAGAAATTGCCGAGAAAATGAAAGCGGCTGATGTGGCTTTATTAGTTACTACTTATTCCCTATCCCACACCCAAACCAGGAAAAATGCCTGTAAAAATGGCTGCCGGATTGCTTCCATGCCGGGCATTACCCGGAATATGATTATCCGTACTTTACGGGCTGATTACTCAGCCATAGCCAAGCTTTCCCAAAAACTGGCAAAAATATTAACCAGAGGTAAAATTGCCCATCTCATCTCCCCTGCCGGAACCAATATTCAGTTTAATTTAACCAGCAGAAAAGGGTTTGCCGATACCGGCATTTACACCAAAAAAGGCAACTGGGGCAATTTGCCGGCCGGTGAAGCTTGTATTGGTCCGCTTGAAAACCAAACTCAAGGAGTCTTGGTAATTGACGACGCGCTGATTAAAATTATTGTAAAAAATGGGTTTGCCACGACTATTTCTGGTGGTCAAGCCGCCAAAAAACTCACTAAAACTCTTGATCAAATCGGTCCCAAAACCAGAAATATTGCCGAACTGGGTATCGGTACTAATCCCCTGGCTAGACTTTCCTCAAGTATTTTAGAAGCCGAAAAAGTTTATGGCACCTGCCATGTGGCTTTAGGCAGCAATATTTCCTATGGCGGTCAAGTTGATGTCCCCTTTCACTCTGACGGCATTATTCTCGACCCGACACTGCAAATAGATGGTAAAATAATCATTAAATCAGGAAAGATCCTAGTATGACTAATAATTATAAAATTTTGTCTATTGATGAGAGCGGCCAAGCTTCATATAACCATCATTCAAAATTATTTGTCCTTTCCGGCGTGCTAATTGAAGAAAGTTTTAGACCTCATTTAGACACAAAAATCAAAAAGTTAAAAAAGAAATATCTTAAAGACGAAGATATTGTTTTCCATAGCCGGGACATGGCTAGGAAAAAAGGACCATTCGCAATTTTTAAGGATCAAAAAATAGAAACTTTATTTTGGGCAGAACTGGTTTCCATATTGAATAACCCTAAAATCTCACTGATTTTTATTATTACCAATAAACAAAAAGCAAGAAAATTGCGCTGGCAACCGCAAACCATTCTTCACAAAAGTTATTTTCGTCTTTTAGAACTATTTTTAATTCAGTTAACCAAAGACCAAAGTCGGGGCAAAATTGTAGCTGAATCCGATCCATATAAAGACAGGTTGTTAATTCATGCCCATGTGGGCTTACAAAGTCAAAATCTAACTTACCGTAGCCGGATTACTTCTCTCTGTCTTGTTACCAAACTCAATCAGGATCCGGACATCCAGATTGCCGACGCCTTGGCCACTATCGCCGGCATGTATGCTGCAAAAACAAAAACAAAAAACAGAATTGAACAAATAAAAATCAGACTTATTGAAAGAAAATTAAAAGACCCAGTTAATCCCAGTTATTTAGAAATGCTTATATAAAAGGAAAAGCCGGCCAAGGCTATCCGCACATATGCCGACTTCTCAATTGTTATAATATAACATTAACAAAAATATGTCAAATAAAAAACTCATCACACCCAGGATTTTAAAAGGCTTTCGGGACTTTTTACCCGCTGAAAAGAAAAAGCGGGATTTTGTGCTGGAAAAAATTAAGCAGACTTTTGAACTTTTCGGCTTTGAACCATTAGAAACCCCGACGCTGGAGTATGCCTCGGTACTCTTGGACAAATACGGCGAAGAAGCCGATAAAATGGTTTATACCTTCAAAGACCGCGGCGGCCGGGAACTGGCTTTGCGCTACGACCAAACTGTGCCGACCGCCAGGGTGCTGGCACAATACCAAAAACAACTGCCGCGCTGCTTCCGCCGCTACCAACTCCAGAATGTTTTCCGCGCGGACAAACCGCAAAAAGGCCGCTACCGGGAGTTTACCCAGTGTGACATTGACATTTTCGGCAGCACTTCGCCGCTGGCCGACGCCGAGATTATTGCCTGCGCTTATTTTGCGTTCAAAAACATCGGTTACCCAAAAATTGTCCTGCGGCTCAACGACCGGCGGGTTTTATTTGATGTTTTGCAGAAATATGCCTCAAACAAGCTCCCGGTTTTGTCCATTATCCAAACGTTTGACAAATTAGACAAAAAGCCGGAAGCGGAAGTTTTGCAGGAATTAACTAATAAAGGCTTAACCTCAAAACAAGGTCAAGAGGCCTTGCGGGAAATCCAACGGGCAAAAATTTCTGACAATCTCCGGCAAATTATCAATCTTAGCCAAGCCCTCGGCGTTCCCGAAAAAGCTATGCAATTCAGCCCTTCTTTGGCCCGCGGGCTTGATTATTATACCGGCATGATCTTTGAAGTCGTTCTGCCGGAAGACAAAACCGGCTCGTTTGGTGGCGGCGGTCGGTATGACAATTTGATTGCTAAGTTAAGCGGTATAGACATACCGGCTGTGGGGATTGCTTTTGGTTTCGACCGCATGGTCGAAGCGGCAGAAAAACTCAATTTAGTCACGACGGAAAATACCGGCGTAAAAACTTTAGTCACCTGCTTTGATGCCGCTTCCCTTCCCCGGGCACTCACAGCAGCCAGCAGGTTACGCGAAAAAAATATCAATACTGAAGTTTTCCCAATGATAGAAAAAATTGATAAACAATTAAAATATGCTGATAAAAATAACATTCCTTATGTAATTATCATCGGTCCTGATGAAGCGGCCAAAAACATGGTAACTTTAAAAGATATGAAAACAGGCAAACAGGAAACATTAACTTTGGAAAAGGCGATTAATGTCCTCAAGGCTTAAAGCCTACCTGGCTCTTTTCACCATGGCCGTTATCTGGGGCGCGGCTTTGCCGATCGTTAAACCGTCACTCGAGCTTGTCTCCCCTTATCAATTCTTATATTTCCGTTATCTGATCGCCGCGCCCTTAACCCTGCCCATTCTTATTTACTATCTTTTAAAACTTAAACTCAACCGCCAAACCCTGCTAAAAATTTTCGCTTTAGAATTTTTAGGCACTGCGCTTTTATTGCCGATTCTTTATGAAGGTCTTCAACGGACAGCGGCCATCGAAGCTTCGTTCCTTGGCGCTACCGGGCCGATTTTTGTGGTATTAGGCGGGATTATTTTTCTGAAAGAAAGAGAGGAACGACACGAGTGGTTCGGAATGATTATTAGTTTTTTAGGAACCGTTATTTTGGTGTTAGAACCATTGCTGACAGGAAAAAATCATGAGGCTGGTTTTTCTTTTACCGGCAATCTGCTGATCATCGCTTACAATATTATTTATACCATCTATGTTTTACTGGCCAAAAAACTTTACCGAAAAATTCCTAAATTATTTGTTACCAGTTTTAGTTATTCAATTGCTCTAATTAGTTTCTTCCTTTTCTTATCTCTCTTCCACCAATCAACTTCCCTAAATTTACTCCGTCTCGCGCCCGTAGCCATCGCTTCCGGTTATATGGCAATTTTCGGTTCAATCATCGCTTTAACTTTATTTTTATTCGGGCAAAATTTGATAGAAGCTTCAGAGGCCAGCTTGTTTACCTACATCCAGGGTATTATCGCTATCCCGGTTGCCTGGCTATTTTTAAACGAAATGGTCTCGCCGATAATGATCTTGGCAATTATCATCGTGGCTCTGGGTGTCTATCTTGCCGAATTCAGGCCGAAACGCTATAATCGTAATCCATGAAGAAAAACATTCATCCTCAATACTATCCTCACTGCCAGGTTACCTGCGCCTGCGGCAATACTTTTACCACCGGTTCGACTTTAAAACAGATCAAGGTTGATATCTGCTCAGCCTGCCATCCTTTTTTTACCGGTCAAATGAAGTATGTTGACACTATGGGCCGGGTGGAAAAATTCCAAGCCAGCCAACGGGCTGCCAAAGCGCGTAAATATGTTAAAAAATCTAAACACCAAGGCGATGACGGTTCTAAAACACCCCGAACTCTCAAAGAAATGATTGAACAAGAAAAAACCAAAGCCAAGAATGCCCAGTGACTATCTTAAAGTTGAACTTAATCGCTTAGACCAAAAAATAACCGAGGCTCAAGCCTCGCTGGCCGACCCTCAATTAAAACCTCTGGCAGAAGAAGAAATCATTAAACTCAACGAACAGAAACAGCTTTTAACCTACATTCCGCTCCGGAGCGTCATTCCGCTCCGGAGCGGAATCAAATCTGGTAATGTCATTTTAGAAATCCGGCCCGGCACCGGCGGCGAAGAAGCCAAAATCTTTGCCTCAGACCTGCAAAACATGTATACCCGTTTTGCCCTCTCCCAAAAACTTGAAGTTATTCCCCTTGATGAAAATATTATTAAAATTAAAGGCAGCCAAGCCTATTCTTTATTTAAATTTGAGGCCGGCGGCCATCGGGTCCAACGCGTCCCGGTCACCGAATCTCAAGGCAGAATTCATACCTCCACCGCCACTGTCGCGGTTTTACCCGAAGTTAAAGAAACAGACATTCAACTTAATCTTAAAGATATCGAGGTTCACTTTTTCCACGCTTCCTCTCATGGCGGCCAAAATGTCCAGAAAGTTTCTACTGCTGTCCGCTTAACTCATAAACCCACCGGCATTATCACTACTTGCCAATCCCAGCGTTTTCAGGAGCAAAATCGCAAAATCGCCACTGATTTATTAAGAGCCAAACTCTATCAATTAGAACAGGAAAAAATCGCTTCTCAAACCGCCCAAGCCCGCCAGGGGGCCGGCAGCGGCATGCGGGCGGAAAAAATCCGCACCTACAACTTTCCCCAAAATCGGGTCACCGATCATCGAATTAAAAAATCCTGGAAATCTCTCGACCGCATCATCGCCGGCGGCCTCCTGCCGGTTATTCACGCCCTTATTGACTCCCCACCTCTTCCAGCTTAACCTTAATCGTTATTTCCTGACCATCTCGATAAACTTTCAACTTAATCTCATCGCCGACTTTTTTCTTGGCGATCACCTCGGCAATCCCGTTATTTTCATCTAATTTTAGCTCATCGATCTGCGTCACTATGTCCCCTGTTTTTAGACTGCCCTTTTCCGCCGGTGAATCTTTCACTAATTCCACCACATACGCTCCCTGGGGAACATTATTGAGAAGGGCGGTTTTCGTTGTCAACATTCGGTAGCGCACCCCCAAATACGGCCGGGAAAACTTACCGGTCGCTTCAAACGTCTTAATCGCTTCTTTAACAATGTTAATCGGAATGGCAAAACTGATATTTTGCCCCGCTTGAGAAACTGCCACATTCACCCCGATCACTTCTCCTGAGGAATTCAATAGCGGTCCGCCTGAATTACCCAGGTTAATTGCCGCGTCGGTTTGGATCGCATTATCCACCCGCTCGCTCATTCCCCCCAAAGGCGAACCGGCATTAATCCCTCTGCCCAAACCGGAAATCACCCCCGTGGTCACCGTGGACCTAAACTCCCCCAGGGCCGTCCCGATCGCAATCACTATCTGACCGACTTTTAAATTGTCAGAATCCCCCAAATTAATCGCCTTAAATCCTTCGACCGGCGGACTAACCTTAATAATCGCCATATCATTAATCTGGTCCCGGTAAATTTTCTCCGCTGCCAATTCCTGGTTATCAGCCGTAATGATCTTATATTCCGCTTGCACATCCGCCACTACATGCCGGTTAGTAATTACCAAACCTTCCTCCTTAGAAATAATAAAACCAGTGCCGATATTCTCTTCAATTAATTTTTCCCCAGCCGGCAGATTGAAAAAAACCGACAGCGAATCTGTTTTTTGAGTCTTCTTAATCCCAATCGTCACTACAGACGGAGTGACCGCGTCCACTGCTTTAATCACCGCGCTTTCTTCATTTAAAACTTCCCGATAAACTTCTTTTTCCGGTGTTTTAAATTTTATTGAAGGAAATAATTTTGCTCCGCCAAAAGCCGAAACGACAATAATAAAAATAACCGCGATTACTATTAAGAAACGCCGCATACTTTAACTTTGACTTTAGCTTTAATCTTACCAAACTTTAGTTCTATCTCGTACTCGCCGATTTTTTTAATCGGCTCTGGCAAAATGATATTGGTTTTCAGAACCCCTAAGGCTTTAGCAATTTCCTTTTTGGTAATACTGCCATGAATCTTCCCGGCTTTGCCGGCTGTTTCTTTAAACTCAATCACTTTACCATCCAGCCTCTCCGCTTCCTGCTTATCCTGTCTCTCTCTCTGGCTCTTCGCTTCTTCCACATCTTTGGCTGCCTGTTTTAACTGCTCCAATTTTTTTTTGGTGGCAATCACTCCCAATTTTTTCGGCAGCAAATAGTTAACCGCGTAGCCCAAAGATACGTCTTTAACCTCATTCGTTTTTAAAATAATCACCTTCATAAATTCTCCATCGCCTTCTCGACCACTTCATCTTTTTCTGTCTCCTTATCATCCTGAATGGAAATGTCCGGGATGATCCCTTTGGTTTCATTCACCCACTGACCCGAAGGCAGCAGCCATTTGGCCGTGGTCACGTGCAAGCCGGCGCCTTCGCCGATATCCAAGGCCTCCTGGATCGTCCCTTTGCCGAAAGTCTTCTCCCCGATTATTTTCGCTCTCTTGTTATCTCTTAAAGCCCCGGATAAAATTTCCGAAGATGAAGCGCTGCCTTTATTCACTAATACTACCAATGGCTGGGTCAATAGTTTGCCGGCCTTAGTCACGCTAAAAGTCTCTGTTTCTCCTTTGGCTGACTCCTGTCTAACAACGATCTGACCGGGGTTTAAAAACTCACTGGCCAAAGCTACTGACCCATTTAAATAACCGCCGGGATTATTTCTTAAGTCTAAAATTATCCCTTTAACCTGGTTATGCTTCAAAATCTCTCTGACGGCTTCGTCCCACTCGGATTGCGTCCGATCGCCAAACCGGGATAACTTTAACAGAGCCACATTCTTACCTTCCCCCTGCCATTCCAGCACCACACTCTTAATCACAATCGTATCCCGCTTGAGCTTAATCACCCTTGTTTCTGTCTCCCCTTCATGTAAAACAGTCAGCGCTACCTCAGTCCCTTTTTTACCTCTTATCAGTTTCACCGCTTCCGGCAAAGACATATCCGTTGTCTCCGTATCCACGCCTTTTGCCTCATCTTTGATATGAAAAATATAATCACCGGCTTTAATCCCGGCCGCTTCCGCCGGCATGCCGGCCAAAGGGGCAACCACTATTAAAGTCTTATCCTTAAACCCTAACTCAATTCCTACCCCTTCAAAAGCGCCGTTTAACTCTTCTTTGGTAGATTGATTATCTTCCGGCGGCAAAAACACCGTATAAGGATCTCCTAAAGAACTGGTCATCCCTTTAATCGCCCCCCAAACCATTTCTTTCGGTTTCAAGTTATCTTTAATTAAATAGCTCTCTCCCAACTTGTCCCAAACCTGCCAAAAAAGACTTAAATCAATCTGAGATTTTTCGAGTTTTTCAAAACTAACCGGCTGAACATTTTTATTAGCGATCCTAAAACCGACTAGTCCTGACAACAGCATCAAACTTAAAACCGTAATCCCCGCTCTGATCTGTTTTAAAGATATTTTCACCAATAACTCCTTTTTTATTTAAGCCGTAAACGGCAGTAAAGCCAAATGCCTGGCCCGCTTAATTGCTTTTGTTAGGCGGCGCTGATGTTTAGCGCAAACTCCCGTCCGGTCGGCCGCCTGAATTTTACCTCTGTCGGACATGAACTTTCTTAAAGTTTCCCACTCTTTATAGTCAGGCAGTTTTTTATTCTCGCAATAATAGCATTTTTGTTTTGGCCTAAACATAATTTTTTTTTAAAAAGGAATATCGTCCGGATTGATTTTTTCCTCCTCCGGTTCAGTGGCTACTTTTGGCTCTTCGGCTTTTGGTTTTTCTGTTTTTTTGGGTTTAGCCGCCGCAATCTTTGGCTTAGGCGCCGCCCCACTGTCATCGGCCGGAACTGGGGCAACCTCTTCAACGCTAGGCGCTACCGCCGTACTCTCCACATACTCGGTTGGCTGATAACCGCCTTCTTCGCCTTGACCCTCTTTGCGCTTATTATCCAATACAATCATATTATCGATCACGACTTCAACCGTAGTTCTTTCCTGACCTTGAGCATCAGTCCAGTTTCTGGTCTGGACCCGGCCTTCAACAAACACCTTTCTGCCTTTAAATAAAAGCTCACTGCACAATTCCGCTAATTTATTCCAGGCAACAATCCGGTGAAACTCGGTCTCTTCCTGGCGCTCTCCGCCGGCTGATGGCTGCCAGGAACGGTTAGTAGCTAAGCCAAAAGTACAGACCGGTGTTCCCTGCGGCGTATATCTTAACTCCGGATCGCGGGTTAAATTCCCGATCAATAAAACTTTATTCAAAGAACGGCTCGACATATCCTTTACTCCTTCTTAATTATTAAATTTCTTAAAACTTGGTCATTAATTTTTAAATTTCTATCCAAACTCCTCATCTCTGATTCCTCGGCTTCTATTTCCATAAACATCACCCAACCTTTTAAGGCTTTTTTCACCGGGTAGCTTAACTGCTTTAACCCCAAACTATTAGTACTGGTAATTTTGCCTTTAACTTTGGAAACAATCTCGGCTGCGAGTTTTTTTAGTTCAGCTTCGCTCTTTCCTGCTTCCTCCCTCAGGACCAAGGCAAATTCATATATGCTCATTGAATTTGTATCTTATCCAAATTATTTAACTATTTCAAGAGCCAATTTTAAATTCTACCACGTCTCCTTCCCGCATCACATAATCCCTACCTTCCAGCCTGACCTTGCCTTTTTCCCTGGCCTGTTTCCAACCGCCTAAATTAACCAAGTCTTGCCAATTAATCGCTTCAGCTTTAATAAAGTTCTTACTAAAATCCGTATGGACCATCTCCGCTGCCTCCAAAGCAGTTTTGCCTTTGACTAAAGGCCAGGCTTGAGCCTGCTTGCCGCCCTTGACAGTATAAAAGGTGATTAAATTTAAAAGCCGATAACACTGTTCAATCAACCTGTCTAAAAGCGATTGTGACAACCCCAGCTCTTCTAAATATTTAAGCCTGTCTTCAATTTCCAGCTCATTTATCTCTGCCTCCAGTTTGGCACTAATAATCATCACCGGCGGTAAATCAGGAAACTCCTTTGTCTCTTTAACTGCTGCCTCGTCTAGGTTTAAGGCATAAAGCATCGGCTTTAAGGTTAATAAATTCAAGTCCTTCACCAACTCTGTCTCCTTCCCGCTTAAACCAGCCTCGCTAGCCGGCTTGCCTTGGCCTAAAATAGTTTTGATTTTATCTAACACTTCTAGCCGGCCCGGTTTTTCCAAAGCCTTGGTCACTACCTCAAAATCAGCTAACGTCAGTTCCAAATTAACTGTATTCACATCATGAACCGGATCAACTTCCCCGGACACGTGAGGAATATTATTGCCGGTAAACCCCCTGACTAAATGCAGGATCGCATCTACCTGTCTGATCTGCTCCAAAAACCGGTTCCCCAGCCCCTCGCCTTCATGAGCGCCCTTAATCAACCCGGCAATGTCAATAAACTTGACCACGGCCGGCACTTTTTTAGGGATTTTTAAGACTTCAACTAACTTATCCAGTCTTTTATCCGGCACCTCAACCACACCGGTATTTGGCTCTACGGTCGTAAACGGGTACTCAGCTACATCAGCCACCTGCCGCCTTAACAACGCATTGAAAAGCGTTGACTTGCCGCTGTTGGGTAGTCCCACAATCCCGACTGATAGGCTCATATTGACAAATATTTATTATCTTCTATACTTATATTCATAAGAAACGAGGGAGAGACCGGTTTCGGCTCGAGCTCGTTTTTTTACTTTTTGGGAATAATACAAAATGGTTCAATAGTTTTATAAAATTTCATCTTTTTCTCTCCGGCTAATTTTGGCAAATGCCATAATTTAATATCCAATATTTTAATTATTCTATCCTCATAGGAACCTACTTTAAAAGTTTGCTTCTTGGTTAATCTCAAATATTTACATTTTGCGGCATAAGCCAATAAATCCGCCAATTGTTCCTCAATATCATGATTTCTTTTTGTTACAAAAGCAATGGAAGTCAGTAATTCCTGAACCCTTTTGTAATCAACGTTCAACTCTTTGTTCCCCGGAGAAAGAAAATAAGAAAAGGTGCTTAAGTAGTATTTATCTTTTTCTGCTGTAGCCGATTCAATATTTATTTTCCCTTTTGAATTATTACCTAAGAGCCAGGTGATAAATTGATAAAAAATCCATTTTCCTGTTTCTTTAATTTCCTTTATCGAATTCCAACCTTGCTTTCTGGCCAACTGATTATCACAAACAATAACAAATACAACAATACTGCTCTGCTTCAAAAAATTAAATAAATCCTGATGAAATTCGTTCTTTTTTAATTTATTTTTTGAAAACACAGAAAAAACTCCTTCATTTCTGGCAATCTCTCGTGAATGAAAAACAATATTAGTCCGGCCCCAGTATTTAAATTTAATCTGATCGGCAAGTATCTTCAATCTTAAACGTTGGCCTTCTTCTCTAGCACACCCTAACAAAACATAAATATCTGATTGCTTGCTCACCGGATTAGCTTGGCCTAACTCATCAATAAATAATTCGTATATTCTTGCCATTATTTTTTTATCTTATCACCATGATAGAATCTAGTATACCGATAGGCTCATTTGTATATTTTAACACCGTGGTAACTTATTTAAAGGATCGTTAATAATAGCCGTGTATCCTTCATCTGTATGTTTGATTGTCGCCGCTTTCTTTATGTCGATCTTTCTTAAAAAATCTGTAACCTGACGAATTTGTTCCTGCCTTGGTGAATTATTAACTCCCAGCCGTTGTACCAATCTACGCATTATTTTGTCACCATCTAGATATGGTTTCGCTAAAAGGTTATCTTTATTTCGCTTAAACGACTCTTGTCTATCATTTACAGCTTGCGGACCAAAACGAAGATTATTTGGAAGTTTTGGTACCATTTTCTTCAAAGTTTCGTCTCCGAGATTTTCGTACATAATCGCATATCCTTCGGTTAGGGTTTGAAATAAATCAGCTTTTTCTCTACGTCTCAATGAATAAGCTTTAAGTATTTTATTTAAATCATATAACTCTTCAAACGAAGCATGCCCCGATTCATGAAAAGCTGCATTAATAG
>Ga0265296_1005038_pt1 | contig 11105 bp, 6 predicted proteins | sample MunlanPumphouse1_FD_189073 | JGI IMG/M metagenome (GOLD analysis project Ga0265296, IMG submission 189073) | Groundwater microbial communities from a municipal landfill in Southern Ontario, Canada - Pumphouse #1 | ecosystem: Environmental > Aquatic > Deep subsurface > Groundwater | place: Canada...
CGAATGAGGACGACAGCTGGCTGTTCGACATGCGGTCGGGGCAATATCGGCTGGGCGACGGGGTGCGCGGCTATCAGACGCCGCAGGGGGTGTGCGTCGACCTCGCCGATGTCGTGCTGGCGCTCGACCTCGCGGTGCGCGTCGACAAGAAGTTGCGCCGCGCAACCGGCTGGGTATTCGACGAGCGGCGCAGCCTCACGATCGATCGCGATGGTGGCGAAGTCCGCGCGGGGAGCCAGAGTTTCCGGCTTTCCGCAACGATGATCCGCGACACGCCCGCGGGCTGGTGCGTCGATCTGGACAGTTTGAACAGCTGGCTGGGGGTGCCGATCGTCGCCGACCTGTCGAACGCGGTGCTGCGTATTGATACCAAGGACAAGCTGCCCTTCCAGCTCGCCGCGGAACGGCGCGCGCGGGCGGCGTCGATCCGCCCGACGGCGAAGTTCGACCTTGCCAGCCTGCCGCAGGCGTCACGGCCGTATCAGGCGTGGGCGACGCCCTCAGTCGATGTTGTCGCGTCGGCCGGGTTTGTGTCGGACAAGCGCGGCGGTTCCTATATTCAGGGGCGATATGAGGTTTTCGCGGCGGGCGAGGTACTGGGGCAGAGTTTCGACGCGCGGCTGTCGTCGGACAACGAAGGCGTTCCCGACAGCCTGCGGATGCGGCTGTATCGCACCGATCCCGAGGGGCGGCTGCTCGGGCCGCTGAAGGCGACGCATTATGCGGCGGGCGATGTCAGCTTGTTGTCGACCGGAATCGTCGCATCGTCGGCGCCTGGACGCGGTGCGGTGATCACCAATCGCCCGATCGAGCGTCCCGACAGTTTCGACAAAACGACCTTCCGCGGCGACCTGCCTGCGGGCTGGGACGCCGAACTCTATCGCAACGGGCAGTTGCTGGCTTTTACCAGCCCCAATGGTGACGGTCGCTACGAATTTCTCGACGTGCCGCTGCAATATGGCTCGAACCGCTTCGAGATCGTGCTTTATGGTCCACAGGGGCAAATCCGGCGCGAAATCAAACAGGTGCAGGTAGGGATGGATTCGATCCCGCCGCAGCAGACCTGGTATTGGGCAGGCTTTGCACAGGAGAATGCGGACCTGATCGAATTTGGCGGGCGGCGTCGCGGGCCGTTCCGGCGCGGCTGGCGCGGGACGCTGGGTATCGAGCGCGGGCTCGACACGCGGACGTCGGTCGCCGCTTATGCGCACAGCCTGATGATCGAGGATGTCCGGCGCAACTATGCTGAGATCGCGCTGCGCCGCTCGCTCGGCCCGACCCTGCTCGAAATTGGCGGCAGCTTCACCGATGACGGCGGCGGCGCGGTGCGCGCCAGCTGGCTCGCGGCGTTCGGCGAAACCTATGTCCGCGCCGATGCGATGCGCGGCTGGAACGGCTTTGTCTCCGATCGTTTCCTGGGCAATATCAATGGCCTCTATTCGATCTCGGTCGATCAGTCGGTCAAACTGGGGCAGACCGTGCTGCCGCTGCATTTCGATGTCCGCCAGATCGATCGGCGGTCGGGAATATCCAGCCTCGAAGCCAGCGCGCGCGCGTCGGCGAGCTTTCGCGCGCTGACCTTTACCGGCCAGCTCGACTGGAGCCGGACCAAGGTGCCGGTCGGTCCCGATCCGCCCGATAATCTGACCGCCAGCCTGCTTGCCAATGCCCGGATCGGGCGCGTCCGCCTGCGCGGTGAGGCGCGCTTTGCGCTGTCGGGCGACAGCAGCGACACGCGCGTGGCGCTCATCGGCGAATGGGCGGGGAAGGGCGACGCCGAATGGCGCGCCGAACTTGGCTATGACCGCGGCTTCGACCGGGCGCGGATCGGTGCCGGATATACGGGCCGTTTTAACCGGTTACAGCTAAGCGGCTTCGGTGAAGTGGCGAGCGACGGCTCGCTGGCGGCGTCGCTGTCGCTCGCGTTCAGTTTCGGCCCGAAGCCGAATGGCGGCTGGCGGGTGTCCAGCGAGAAGCTGGCGAGCCGCGGCCAGGTGACCGCAGATGTGTGGATGGACGACAATGGCGACGGCATCCGCCAGCCGGGCGAAGCCGCGCTGGCGGAGGTGCCGCTGACCGCGGGCCATGCCACGATCGAGGCGGCAACCGACAAGCAGGGGCAGGCGACGATCGATGGGCTTGAGCCGTTCCGCCCGGTGCTGATCGGCATCGATGCCGGCAGCCTCCCCGATCCCTATGTCCAGCCGGCGCTGCCCGGCGTGGTCGTGTCGCCGCGTCCCGGTGTCGCGACGCGGGTGTCGCTGCCCATGGTCGCGGCGGGCGAGATCGAGGGGACGCTGCGCCGCGACGGCGGCAATCCGATCGAAGGACTCGGTCTGGAGCTGGTCGATGCCGAAGGGCGGGTGAGGGCGACGACGCTGACCGAATTTGACGGCTATTTCCTTTTCGAAAGCGTTGCTTACGGGCGCTACACGGTGCGGCTGGGCAAGGCGTCGGCGGCAGCGCTACGGCTCGATGGCGATTTTGCGATCAGCGCGGTACCGGGCAAAGCAACCCCCCGGGTGCGGCTGGGCACGCTGGCGTTGAAGCCGCTGCCGCGCGATGTTGCGCTGTCGGACGAAGCGGTGACGGGCGAGGGCAATAGCGCGCGCGGGCCGCCAAATGCGAGCGATGGGGGATTGTAGGCGGCTGAATCCGTTTTGGGGTGTGGCGCTGCAGCGGAACCTGCCGTCGCCCCCGCGAAGGCGGGGGCCGCAAGCGGCCTATTCCTACGTCGAGGCGCAAACCGACAGCGGCCCCCGCCTTCGCGGGGGCGACGGCTGGCTTTTCGTCGCAAGCCGCCGCGCACGTCTCTCAGCTCAGCAGCGGTTCCAGCGCATCCCATTCGCGATCGACCGCGCGGCGGCCAGCGTCGATGGCAGCGCGGATTTTTGCGGGGCTGAATTCGAGCGTTTCGGCGACCTCTTCCTCCGGCTCTATGATGCGGATTGGCGCGAAGCGGTATTGCGAGATCTGGATGTCGAGCGGGCGAAGGATGCGTGCTGCCTTCGCGCCCCCGATGCCTTCGCTTTGCAGCGCGCGCAGCTGGGCTTCGCGCGCGGCGATCAGGTCGTTGATCAGCGCCGCGCCCGCGAGGTCGTTGGCTGACACCTCCGATTGCAGGATGTCGACAGCACGCAAGCCGATCTTGATGAGGTTGGGAAAGGTGCGCACCGCCCCGGGCCGCGGTGCGGGCGAGGCGCGCACCGCGATCACGCCTCGCGGGTTCATGTCGAGGGCGGCGCTGAGGGGGGTCACGTCGCGCACCCCGCCATCGACCCATTGTTCCTCGGTCCCGTCGCTGGCCCGCGTCTTGAGCGGGTCGAAGAACAGCGGCATCGCGCAGCTGGCATAGACCCAATTGTGGATGCCGGGCACGCTCTCGTCGATGCTGCGATAGGTGCCGGTGCCGAGATTGACGACACCGAGCAGCAATTTGCGCCCGCTCGCGCGCAGTTTTGCGTCGTCGGCGAAATTTTTGATCAGGCGTTTGAGCGGTGCGGTGTCGTAAACCGCATCCTCGCCGAGCAGCCCGCCGACGAAGCCCAGCGGGCGCGACTTGTAGATCGAACTGTTACCGCGGATGCCGAGCCAGGCGTCGAGCAGCCCAGGCACATCGTCCTGCGCCACCCCTAGCGCCTGGATCGCGCCGGTGGATACCCCAGCGACGATGTCGAGCCGCACGCCGCGGTTGACGACGAGTTCGTGAACGACGCCAACCTGAAACGCGCCCTTGGCGCCGCCGCCGCTCAAGACAATCGCCAGACTACCTGCCATGTCGTGCACCTCCTTGGCCGGGCCAAGTTTATCGCAAGATGGGCGGCGCCCCAAGCCGCGAATGGGCGTCTTATCGAGAATTGCGGCCCCGAATTAACCAGTCCTTAGCCATGATTGGTCACTGCCGAGCGCAGCTTCGAACCAGTGCCTCACGCAGGTCGGTGCGAGGCGACGGCGACGGTCGGAGTGAAATGGGGCGATGCAGCAGACCGCGAAGACGCGCGAGCTTTTCGAACACATCGGGCCCAATGGGCTGGCGGTGCGGTTGTGGCTTGTCCTCGTCGCGTTCAACCTGGTCTTTCAGTACGACGCGATCACGGCGCTGCGCTATCCCGATCCCGACGACGCAATGCGCCTGGCGCAGGTCCGCGACCTGATTGCCGGTCAGGGCTGGTTCGATATCAAGCAATATCGGGTCAATCCGCTGGAAGGCGGCGGCCTGATGCACTGGTCGCGCTTCGTCGATGCGTCGATTACCGGGCTCATCCTGCTGTTGCAGCCGATACTTGGCGAAACGGCGGGCGAGCGTTGGGCGATCGCGCTGTACCCACAGTTGCTGATTTTACCATTGTTCCTGCTGTTCGGCCGAATTTTGACCGCGCTCGGCGATCGGCGCCTGGTTGTTGCCGGGCTATTGATCGCCTTCACCGGCGCAACCTTTTTGCAGTTTTTCGCGCCGATGCGGATCGACCATCATGGCTGGCAGCTGCTGCTATCGGTTGCAATGGTCTGGATCGCGCTGCGACCCGCAAGTCTGGCCAACGGCGTGTTGGGCGCGGTGATGATCACACTCCATGTCGAAATTTCGCTGGAGGGTGTACCGTATTTGGCGCTCTTTGGCGCCCTGTTTGCGGTCGAGTGGCTGCGCGAACCGCGAACCGCGCCGCGCTTGACCGGATACGCGCTTGGGCTGGTTGCCTTTCCGGCGCTATGGCTGCTTGTAACGCGCGGCGTGGCATCGTCGCTGACCGTCTTTTGCGACACATTTTCCTTGCCTTACGCTGCCGCGGTGGCCGCAAGTGCCGCGGTTCTCAGCGTTTGGACGCTGGGACCGGCGGCGCTGTCGCAGTCGCTGCTGCGCCGCCTGTGCGCGCTTGCGGTGGCGGGTTCGGTGGGGGTTGCGGTTTTTGTCCTGTCGGGTCCGCAATGCCTGGCGGGTCCGTTCGGCACCCTTGATCCGCTGGTCCGCCATCACTGGTACGATTGGGTATCCGAAGGCCGCCCGCTGTGGACACATCAGACCGCCTATGGCGTCGTCATGCTGGCCCCGACGCTGGTCGGCCTAATGGCGCTTGCGCTGGCATGGCTGCGGAGTCGGGACGGCGCGTTCGCCGATAACTGGACGCGCTTTGCCGCGATCGTTTTGAGCAGCGCGGTGATGTCGGTGCTGGTTACCCGGATGGGCGCAACGACGCATGCGCTGTTGATCCCGGCCTTTGCGGCGCTGGCGCTGATGCTGTGGGATTGGAGCCGGACGCGCCCGTCGATGCCGGGTCGGCTGGCGTCGGGGTTGCTTGTGTTTGCCGCATTGCCCGGGGTCGATGCCGCGCTGACGTTGAAGCTCGCGGGCGCGGCGACCGGCGAGGTGCAACCCGATGCGACGGCGACGGCAAGCAGCTGTCCCAACGGCGTCAATATCGTTGGGCTGGGCGGCGTCCCTGCAATGCATATATTCGCGCCAATCGACATCGGACCGGCGCTGCTCGTCCGCACCCCGCACAGCGTCGTGGCGACCGGGCATCACCGCAACGACGGGGCGATGCGCCGGATCATCACCGCCTTTATCGCCGAGCCCGCTGCCGCTGAGGCAACCGTGCGCGCCGAACACGCCCGTTATCTGGTCGTATGTCCGGACCTGCCCGAAATGCAGCGTTTTGCGTCCGAGTACCCGCGCGGACTGGCGGCCAAGCTGGTGCGCGGCGAGGCGGTCGATTGGCTGGCGCGCGATGCCGGTCTCTCGTCGGGCTCGCTTCATGTTTACCGCATCCTGCCGCCATCCGCCCCCGTCGCAGACGCAAAAGGTGGCAACGGCGGACATTTACTACCGTCAAATTAACCATTTTTTAGCGCGTTCTGCGCCAGTGGAAGATCCATATCGACTTGCCTGTGGGGGAATTTTCAGTGACCGACGCCCGAGTTTCGCACAGCCGCCCGACCAGCGCTGACGTTGCCATCATCGGCGCCGGGCCCGCCGGGCTGACCGCCGCCTATCAGCTGACCCAGCAAGGTTATAAGGTCACGGTGATCGAGAAGGATCCGACCTATGTCGGCGGGATCAGCCGGACGGTCGAGCATGAAGGCTTTCGTTTCGATATCGGTGGTCACCGCTTTTTCTCGAAGAGCCAGGAAGTCGTCGATCTGTGGAACGAGATTCTGCCCGATGATTTCATCCAGCGGCCGCGGATGAGCCGCATCTATTACGAAGGCAAATTCTATAGCTATCCGCTGCGCGCGTTCGAGGCGTTGTGGAACCTAGGCGTTGTCCGTTCAACCTTGTGCATGGTGAGCTATGGCAAGGCGAAGCTGCTGCCGAACAAGGATGTGCGTAGTTTCGAGGACTGGACGATCAACCAGTTCGGGCGGAAGCTTTATTCGATCTTTTTCAAAACCTATACCGAGAAGGTGTGGGGCATGCCATGCGACGAAATGTCGGCCGACTGGGCGGCGCAGCGCATCAAGGGGCTATCGCTCGGCGCCGCGGTGCTCGACGGACTGAAGCGCAGCCTCGGGCTGAACAAGCGTCCGAATGACGGCATGGCGACCAAGACCTTGCTCGAGACCTTTCGCTATCCGCGGCTTGGCCCGGGCATGATGTGGGATGCGGCGCGCGACAAGGTGGTCGCGGGCGGCAACCATGTGCTGATGGCGCACAGTTTCAAACAGCTGACGCAGGATCAGGTGAGCGGGCGCTGGCGGCTGACCGCAAACGGCCCGGACGGCGACGTCGTGATCGACGCGGCGCATGTGATCAGCTCGGCGCCGATGCGCGAACTGGCGGCACGCATCCACCCGCTGCCCGCCTGCGCGCTGAACGCGGCGCCGAAGCTGAAATATCGCGACTTTCTGACGGTTGCGCTGAAAATCCGGTCGGAGGATCTGTTCCCCGACAACTGGATCTATATCCACGACAGCAAGGTGCAGGTCGGCCGGGTACAGAATTTCCGCAGCTGGTCGCCCGAAATGGTGCCCGATCCTGATCTCGCGTGCGTCGGCCTCGAATATTTCTGCTTCGAGGGTGACGGGCTGTGGGCGTCGAGCGACGGCGATCTGATCGCGCTGGCGACTAAGGAAATGGCGATCCTTGGCCTGTGCGATCCCAAGGATGTCGTCGGCGGCGCGGTGGTGCGGCAGGAAAAGGCCTATCCGGTTTACGACGATGATTATGCCGCGCATGTCGAGACGATGCGCAGCGAGCTGGAGGCACGGTACCCGACGCTGCACATGGTCGGGCGTAACGGCATGCACCGCTACAACAACCAGGATCATGCGATGATGACCGCGATGCTGACGGTGCGCAACATCGTCGCCGGTGAACGCGTCTATGACATCTGGGGCGTCAACGAGGATGCCGAATATCATGAGAGCGGCACCGAAGGCGAGCAGGCGGCGCTGGCGTCGGTGCGCGATGTACCGGCGCGCGTGACGAAGGCTGCCTGAGGCCTTGGCCGGAGGGGTTCTTGCCATGCTCCCTGTCAACAAACTGATCGGATCGATCCGCCGCGGCGAAATTCGCTGGCTGAACTATCTGCTCGCGAGCGTGCTCGCGCTGGGGAGCGATGCGGCGCTTTTCTTGTTGCTGCTCGATTCCGGGCTATCGCCGATGGCAGCGTCGGCGGTCGGTTATTGCGCCGGGATATTGGTCCACTGGCTGGTATCGAGCCGCCTCGTCTTTGCCGACGGCGCCGCGGCGCGCGGTACGGGTGAACGGCATCGCCAGAAAATGTTCTTTGTCGGATCGGCGCTGGTCGGTCTTGCCGTCACGACGGCGATCGTCGGTACCGGCAGCGCGCTGGGGCTCGACCCGCGCCTCGCCAAGCTGGCGGCGATCCTGGTCAGTTTCCAGACCACCTATCTGCTGCGCCGTCATATCGTTTTCCGGGCCGCCGCGGCTTGACCGACGCGGCCGCGCCTGTTGCGGGCGGCGCGCTGGCGCAGCAGCCTTCGGCGCCGATTTCCGAAGGCGTCGCGTTCGGCCGATGGTTGACGCCGGTGCGGATCGCGCTGATCCTGTGGGCGGCGATGAGCCTGATCGCGATTGTCGTGAACTGGCCCGCGATCGTTGCACTCGACCTGTCCGACACCGACGATGCAATGCGCATGGCGCAAGTGCGCGACCTGCTGGCCGGGCAAAGCTGGTGGGATCTCAAGCAGTATCGCGTCAATCCGGCGGGCGGCGGGGTGCTGATGCACTGGTCGCGGATCGTCGATGCGCCGCTGGCGCTCGGCCTGTTGGTTCTGGAGCCGCTGTTCGGGCAAGTCATGGCCGAACGAATCGTGATGACCGTTTGGCCGCCGTTGCTGGGTGCGGCGCTGTGCGCTGCCTGCGGGCTGGGTTATCGTAATCTGTCCGACTGGCGGATCGCCTATGTGGCACCGCTGTTCCTGATCATGGCGGGTTTCATCATTATGCAATTCCGCCCGCTGCGTGTCGATCATCATGGCTGGCAGATCCTGCTGGCGATGCTGATCATGGCGCAGGCGCTGCGGCCTGCGACATGGCGTGCAGGACTGTGGGGCGGACTGTTTGCCGCGGCGTTGCTGTCGGTTTCGATCGAAGGATTGCCGATTGTCGCGTTGTTCGCCGGGCTGGCGGCGCTGCGTTGGGCCCTGCACGGCCGCACCGCCGACCGCGACCGTCTATGCGGATTCATGGGCGCACTGGCCGGCGGTGCGATCCTCCTCCAATTTGTCACCCGCGGCCCTGTCGGGCTGGCCGGAACGTGGTGCGATTCGCTGTCGGCGCCCTATATGGCCGCGTTCGTGGCGGCGGCGGCGCTGAGCTTTGCCGCGGCGCGGGCGAACCCGGGGGGCGCTTGGGCGCGGTTTGCTCTGCTGGGTGCAGCCGGTTTGGCGGCGGCGGGGGCACTGGTGTGGACCGAACCTGCCTGCGCCAAGGGGCCTTTTGCATCGCTGGACCCGATCGTGGTCGAATATTGGTATCGGCATGTGCTCGAAGGCCAGCCTTTATGGATGTCGAAGCCGCACGATGCGATCCACGTCCTCGTGCCGTCGCTGATCGGGCTCGCCGGATGTCTACTGGCGTGGCGGGGATCTGGCGCCGTCGTCGATCGCCGCAATTGGGCGACGGTGATTGTTGCGCTGCTTGGCGCCACGGCGCTGTCGCTGCTTGTCCTGCGCAGCGCCGCCACCGCGCATCTGTTCGCGTTGCCCGGCTGTACGTGGCTTGGGCTGCGTCTGTGGACGCGGGCGAGGGCAATTTCGGCGGTCGCTCCGCGCATCATCGGTTCGGCCGCTGCGGCGCTGACGCTGCCTCTGATCGGTAGCACTGCGGTTGCGGCGGTGCTCACCGCGATTGTGCCGTCGCTGCGAGCCGAGGAAGCACAGGCTGCCGCGAAGGTAGCAACCGAAAGCCACTATCAGACCACCTGCCTGGATCCGGCGGCGATTGCGGCGCTCGATCGCTTGCCAACGACGACGATCCTGACGCCGATCGATCTGGGGGCACCGGTGATTTTCTGGACCCGTCACAGCCTGGTCGCGACGCCGCACCACCGCAACAAGGAGGCGATGGCGGACAGCATTCGCGTTTTTGCCGGGGATCCCGCCAAGGCCGAGATGCTCGTCCGCAAGCAGCAGGCGACTTTGATTGTCTTTTGCCGCACTGCCAACGATCTGACCAAATATCGCCACGCGCGCAAAGACGCGCTGGCGGCGCAGCTTTACGCCGGCAAACCGCCGACGTGGCTCGAGGCAGTGCCGATCGCGTCGCGCGCCGGACTGTCGGTGTGGCGGGTCAAGCCATTCACAGCAAAGTGACGCCGCGGCGTCAGGCGGGGCGGAAGGTCAGCGCGGCGCCGTTCATGCAATAGCGTTTGCCGGTCGGCTTCGGCCCGTCGTTGAAGACATGGCCAAGATGACCGCCGCAGCGTTTGCAATGCACTTCGGTGCGCGCATAGCCGAGATCATAATCGGTTGACGTCGCGATGCCGCCCTTGAGCGGTGCCCAGAAGCTGGGCCAACCGGTCTTGCTGTCATATTTGGTCTTGCTCGAATAGAGCGGCAGCGCGCAGCCCGCGCATATGAAGGTGCCGACGCGTTTTTCCTTGTCGAGCGGATGGGTAAAAGGGCGTTCGGTGCCAGCTTCGCGCAGCACATAATATTGCTGCGCGGTGAGGCGCTTTTTCCATTCTGCATCGGACAGGCGCCAGCCGGGGGCGGCCTGCGGACGCGACGATTTGGCCATCAGCATCGGCGCGGCGATGACGCCGCCACCAAGGGCGAGGCCTGCGAGCAGATAACGGCGGTCGATCATGGCGGACTCCTGACCCGCTGGTCGGGCCTTCACGCTAGATACGTGGCTCTGCTGCGCGAGGTTTCAAGCGGCGTCAATATTTCTCCAGCTCGACCTGCATATGGCGATAGCCGTGGACGAAGCTGGCGTTCACGCGCTCGGGTTCGGCAAGCACATTCACGCGCAGGCGGCGCTTTTGCATTTCGGAGATCAGCGTCGTCAGCTGCAATTCGGCGACGCGCGCCCCGACGCAGCGGTGGATGCCATAGCCGAAGGCGAGGTGACGGCGCGCGTTCTCGCGGTCGACGATGATCCGATCGCCATCGGGGAAAACGCTCTCGTCGCGGTTCGCCGAAGCGTACCAGAGCGCGATCTTGTCGCGCTTCTTGATCTGGTGGCCGAAAAGCTCGGTATCCTCCATCGCGGTGCGGCGCATATGCGCGAGCGGGGTCTGCCAGCGGATGATTTCGTGCATCGCGTTGACCGCGAGTTCGGGATCATGGTTCGCCTCGAGCTTGGCACGTTCGTCCGGGAAGCAGTGCAGGCCATAGGCATAGGCCGACATGGAATTGCGCGTCGTGTCGTTGCCGCCGACGATGAGCAGGATGAGATTGCCCATGAATTCATGCTCGCTCATATGCTTCATCGCGTCCGACTGCAGCATGATCGAGATGAGGTCGTGTTCGCCGGGGTTCAGCGCCTTGCGGTCCCATAACTCCTTGAACGCGGCGCCCATTTCAAAGGCTTTGGCAGTGCGCGCGTGGCGCTGTTCGGTAGTGTCGAACGATTCGATATCGCCGAGCGCGTCGGACCAGGCGGTCAGCCGGTGGCGTTCTTCCCATGGAAAATCGAACAA
>Ga0265296_1005039_pt1 | contig 11105 bp, 13 predicted proteins | sample MunlanPumphouse1_FD_189073 | JGI IMG/M metagenome (GOLD analysis project Ga0265296, IMG submission 189073) | Groundwater microbial communities from a municipal landfill in Southern Ontario, Canada - Pumphouse #1 | ecosystem: Environmental > Aquatic > Deep subsurface > Groundwater | place...
GGAGAAAAATATGGATAAAAGCGTAGAGAACCTGAAAGAGGCCTTTGCCGGTGAATCCCAGGCCAACCGCCGTTACCTGGCCTTCGCCCAGAAGGCGGAGCAGGAGGGCTACTCCCAGATCGCCCGGCTTTTCCGGGCCGCGGCCGCCGCGGAAACCGTCCACGCCCATAACCATCTGAAAGTCTTGAAGGGCGTCAAATCCACCGCCGACAATCTTCAGGAGGCCGTTGCCGGGGAGACCGCGGAGTTCCGGGAGATGTATCCCCGGATGATTGCCGCGGCCCAGGCCGAAGGGAACAAGGAGGCGGAGCGCACCTTCAACTTTGCCAACGAAGTGGAAAAAACCCACGCGGCCCTTTTCCAGAAGGCCCTGAAAAATATGGGGGAGAAGCAGATGGTGGATATTTACGTCTGCTCCATCTGCGGCCACACCGTGGAAGGCGAACCCCCGGACAACTGCCCGGTGTGCAAGGCGGTGAAGAAATTCTTTAACCGGGTCGATTGAGTCAAAACCCTGAGAACCTTGGGAACACCTGGGTGAAACATGGGGAAAAAGCGTAGAGGGTAAAAGGGGAAAGGCCGGGGGAATCAATTTCCGTTTTTCCCTTTTAACCTTTTCCCCTTTTCCCCCCATTTAATGCCTCTCCTTCCCCTTCCCACAATAACTTCAGATAACCGCAAAGGAGCCCAATATGGGACTGAAACTTTTCCGTTGTCAGATCTGCGGCGATCCCTATCTGGGAAGTGAGCCGCCCAGTTTTTGCCCCTTCTGCGGCGCGCCCGAGAAATATCTGGTGCCCGCAGAGGACTACGTGGACCGCAATACGGTCCCCAATCTCAGCGCCCGGTCCCGGGAAAACCTGGAAAAGGCCCTGGACCTGGAGGTTAAGAACGCCGCGTTCTATATGTGCGCCTCGGAATGCGCGCCGGATGCCTTTGACAAGGCCATGTTCAAGGCCTTATGGCGCACGGAGGCAGAGCACGCCTCCCTCATCTGCAAGATCCTCAAGGTCGCCAAACCCGAAATAAAACCCGACAAGCAGGCCTGTCTGAAAGACCCCAAGGCCAACTTTGCCGCGGCCCATAAAAAGGAACAGTCGGCCGTGGCCTTCTACAGCCAATCGGCCAAGGAGGCCACCGAAGACCGGGTCCGGGAGGTCTTCACGGCCCTGACGGAGGTGGAAACCTACCACATCGCCCTGTCCGCGGCCAACGAGTAGAGAAAAATCATTTACTTGATAACATTCGGGGACAGGTCTCCAACCTGTCCCCTCTAAATTTCTCGCCTTCATGATGGGAGTCAGTCCTCCTCTCCGCTAAACTAATACCGAGTTGCGTTCAAACAAGTATTATTAGGGCTGTCATTCTGAACGGAGCGCAGCGCAGTGAAGAATCTAGATTATTCGCTTCGCAGCTCGGTATCAGGTAATTTCTATGGGCCAGGCGGGCCTCCATCTTGGTGCAGCCCTGCCTCCCGGAAGCGCCGTCACCTCCAAATAAAATTAATCTTGAGATAGATATGGATATCCGATATACTATATCTAGATTAGGAGAGTCACTTCATGAAGGTGCTGGTGTCGTTATCAGATGATTTGTACGCCAGAATGCAGGCTGTGATCCCCCCTCGCCAACGCAGCAAGGTGGTGGCCGGTCTTCTGGAGGAAGAGGTGCAGCGGCGGGAACGGGAATTATATGAATGCGCCCTGGCCGTAGAGAAGGATGAGCAACTCCAGGCCGAGATGGCTGAATGGGACGTGACTGTTGGCGATGGAATCGAAACTGAAACGTGGTAACGTTTATTGGGTCAACCTGGACCCCACCCAAGGAGCGGAGATCAAAAAAGTCCGCCCTGGCGTACTGGTGGGTGCGTCTCCCATCAATCAAGCCCGAAGAACCGTCCTGGTTGTTCCTCTTTCACGGGGTGGCGAAGCGAAACCACCCCTTACCGTCAAGGTCAGATGTCAGGGTCAAGAAGTGCGGGCGGTTTGCGACCAAATCAGGGCGATAGACAAAACCCGCCTATCTGCATGGATTGAGGAGATGACCCTGGAAGATTTGGAAAGTGTCAGCCTGGCCCTGAAGCAGGTTCTGGCCCTGCCATGATAATTTCTAAAGCCTAAGCCCATTCCCCCACCCTCTTATCCCCCACCCTCAAGGGAAAAGCTCCAGGGAATTGAGGCCGGTCAATTCTTTCAGGGAAACCATGGCCAGCCGGGATTCCTGGACATCCAGCACTGCAAAGCTGAGGGTGGGATAGCGTCCTTCCTCCACGGTAAAAGCCCCGGGCACGATGAGGTAGACGGTGTCGGGGGTCAGGGTCAGACAGGCCTGGCGGGGCTGAAATTCCTGGGGCCTGAGTGCGTCATTGATATACAGGAGGCGGCTGAAGGGAGGGGTGAAGCGGGTAACGCTGGGCACGTGGGTATGCCCGTGGCACAGCAGCAGCGGTGGGCGGGCTGTGGCCCGGGCCTGCTGGTAGTCGTGAACCTGGTCCTTGAAATGGGTCCACAGCAAGGCCCGGGTGTGGGCCAGAAAGATCCGCCCTTCCAAGGCCAGGGCCTCGCCGTTCCCGGTGGCCCCAGGCATCTCCGGGCCGTAAAAGTCGAAGACCCAGTAGAGCTGGTGGCCGGGGTCCATCTCCAGCCAGCTTGCAAAAGATTCCGGCTGGCAATCTCCCAGGCAAGCCAGGTGACGGATTCCCTGGTCCTGAAAAAAAGCGAGGAGTTGAGGCAGGCCGGCCTGATAGGCATGGGTGTCAGCCACCAGGGCCAGCCTGTCCATCACTCCTCGGGAGCCATTAAGTAAACAAGTTATTTTATAGGCCCGCCGCAGGCGCGGCCGGCATGTCCTTTCATCCACTCCACCAGTTTGACCAGATAGCGCAGGGCCCCGTCCTTGTCTTTGTCAATGACGAGGGCTTCAATCTGCATCTGCTCCTGGTCTGAAAAAACGATCTGTTTCTCCGCCATTTTTTCCCCTTTGTGAATTTTTCCTTTCAGGGACCGCAAGACGCGGCGATACCGTCAAAGGGCAATGTTAACCCTGCCCCATCAACCTTGGCCCGGAGGGCCTTCCGCGGCCTTGGGCCCGCAGGCGTGGCCGAGATGGGGCTTAATGCGGTCCAACAAACCCGCCAGATACCGCAGGGCTTCCTCTCCGTCCTTATCGATGACAATGGCCTCCACCTGCATCTGCTCCTGATCCGAAAAAGTGATGACTTTATCCGCCATAAATATGTCTCCTTTCCCTTCTGGTGAAAATAATTTAAGCGCGGGCAGCCCAGGTGTCAATAGGAATAGGAGCCATTTGCCTTCTTGGAGAAAAATGGCGATAATTTTAGGATATACTTCAGGGAAGCCCCCAGGTTTCAGGGTCTAAAAGAGAAAGGATCATACATGCCCAAGTTATCTTCCGACCGCACCCAATCGGCCCGGTGCCCCTTTTGCCGCCGGGAAATCCTCCCTCCCCAGGAGATTAAAGGGGGCCAGTGGTATGACTTCTCCGGAGGCTATTGCGCCTGCGGCGCGGTCTTCGCCCACGACCCCACGGCCAGAAACGGCGGCGCGGTGCTCCTGCAAGCCATGCTCATGGCCTGTAGCGGGGACATGGAGCGGGTGTTGGCGCTCTCCTCGGATACCGATTACGACGAGGGCCATGTCCCCCGTTATAACGGCCAGACCCACCAGGTCGACTCCACGGCCTTCGGCACCCTCTACTTTATCCGCCTCCGGGAAGAGTAGAGGTGAGTAATGCCGATAATTGAGTAATAGTGAGGAAAAAAGGAAAGCGTGGATAATGGCAAGTTACTAACCCTTTGGAGAAAAATCTGTTTTCAGCAGTAAATTAGTGCTAACATACTTTCGCTCAAAGCAATCGGCTCCAATAACAGAAATTTTTGGTGACTTTCCGAGGCCCAGGAGGTTTTGATAACCATATTGGGACTGAGGCGGCCCAGGCTGCCGCATAGTCTCGGCTTATCACCTCGCTATTAATAAGGAGAAAGCCGTGGTCGGAAGAGCGAGTGGTTGGAAATTGTCGGTAGTGGTGCTCTGCGCGGTGGTCCTCGCCGCCGGGGTATCGCAGACGCATGCAACCAAGGAGAAAGGAAACCTGGAGGCTTTCAAGAAGGACCTGTCCCGGAAGGGCTTCACCGTCCAGGAGGGCTCGGTCTCCTTCCCGTCCATCCTCGAAATGTGCTGCAAGTGCTGGTTGCCGTCCTGCTACAGCTACAACGCCTCGAGCAAGTACGGCTTCTTCGCCATGCCGCCGGCGCCGAACCAGGACCCCTCGGTGAAAAACTCTTACGCCGAATGGTTTACCGAGAACGGCATTCTCCCGGCGGGCTGGAGCTACTGGTTTCGGATGCGGCCCGATGAGGCCGCGGTCTTCCTGGGGCCCACCCCCCCCAAAGTGAATTATTATGGGTTTACGGCCTACCTCTACGACCGCTACGTCCCCAATCTCCCCCAAGGAGCACCCTGCAAAACATCTGATGGCCAAATGAGGCCGCAGCCGGATTCCGTCCTCCATCGGTTCCCCGTCTTCTCAAGCCTCGGGGACACGGTGAACCCCATGACCATCAAAACGGGAAGAAATCATGACCCGTACGAGAAGAATGTCGCCTTCATCATGACCGCGGACCGGAACACCGAGCGCCGGGTGCGACAGGCCCTGATTGCGGCCGGCTACCCCGAAAACAGCATCAACCTCCTGCCCGTTTCGCCCTCCCTGGCGCGGCTCGGGGTGGAGTCCGAGAACGATACCGTGACCCTCATCATGCGCGTGGCTCCCATTCCCGGTACGGACATCACCCCCTATTACTCACTGCCCAAAACCTTACTCCGCGTCTCCCCCGGGACCCCCGTACCCCCGGATAAGCTGGACCCGATTCCTGCCCCCAAGCTCCGCGTCCGGGGCACCGGGAAGACGGAGGTCTCGCTACTGCCTGCAGTGGACGCCCTGGGGCAGGCCATCATCGCTAAGTACCCGGGGTACACGGCCACCTCCATCAAAATGGCCGCCCTCCCCGAAGGGTATAATTGCCTGGAGAACATGCAGAACGCCATCGCGGACAACCGGGACACCGTCTACATATCCCCAGGGTACAACATAATCACAACCGAGCCCTACCAGGACTTGATACTGGAGAGTGACGAGTTCTATGTGGCCTACGGAGTGATTCACCCGGAGATGGGCAAAGCCACCTACTCCAACATCTCTGTTATGGGGTGGGGGCGCAAAGCCGCCCCGGTCATGGTTTCCAACCAAGATATGGTGGGCAGCGCCCAATACTATCTTGGCTCCAAGGCCGACCCCGCCACCGTTGACAAAATTTACGCGTTTAAGATCGCGCGGCCCGGAGGCTGCGCCGGGGAGCCGTTCTGCAAGGTGGTAGGGTGTGACTGTGAAGATGGAATCCCCCTTGATGAAGGGGTAGCCCTGGCCTTCCGCGCCTACGTCGAACCGGCCACCGCGGTGGGGCCGATTTGGGGGGAGATCATCTTCGACCGGATCCTCAAGTTCACCCCCGCACCCGGCTTCGGGGCCTCTAACAGCAAGAGCCCCACCAACAAGGCAACGCCTTAAAAGGGGGGCCTTTGAGCCCATAAACTTAGAATAACAGTCTCCCAGGACTCCACCAGGCAGGGTCAGAGATGGCCCTGCCTTTCTTTTGGTGCGGAGTCGAAACTGTGGATAACTGCTATTATCAGAAACTTATCAGCCGCAGAAAAAGTGCGAGTTATGCCCAGGATATCTGTAAGGTAATAGGTCCCCCCAGGGCCGGAGAATCTCCCCGGAAGTCCCTAAGAAAATGGTTGACAGGGCCAGGAAAGCCTCATATATAGAAACGTAGAGTTATGCTCAGGCGCAAGCCACCCAGACTCCGGGGTGGTTTTTTTTTGTGGTGCCGGTGGCAGCAGCCGGTTCGGATGCTCCCAACTCCATCAGCTACCCTGGGATTAGTTTTCCTCTTTTAACGGAAAACAGAAAACGGAAAACTCCCCTATGCGCCTGGTGATGATCGACAATTACGACTCCTTTACCTATAATCTGGTCCAGCTCTTCTACGAGTTCAATTTGGAAGTGAAGGTCTTCCGCCACGACGCGGTGACCCTCCCCGAGATTGCCGCTCTCCGGCCCGATTGGCTCTGCATTTCTCCCGGCCCCAAAGCCCCGGCCCAGGCCGGGATCAGCAAGGCGGTTATTTCCCATTTTTATCAGGAAATACCCATCCTGGGGGTCTGCCTGGGACACCAGGCCATCAACGAGGTCTTCGGCGGGACCACCGTCCGGGCCCCGGTGCCGGTGCACGGCAAACGCCACCGGGTCCATCATCACGGCCGGGGCCTGTTCGCGGGACTTCCCTCTCCCTTTGCCGCCGCGCGCTACCACTCCCTGATGGCGGCCCCCGCCTCCCCGGAGCTGGAAGTCACGGCCTGGAGCGAAGACGGCGTGATCATGGGCCTCAGCCACCGCCGCTTTCCCCTCCACGGCGTCCAGTTCCACCCGGAATCCTTCCTCACCAGCCATGGGCACGCCCTAGCCGCGAACTTCTTAAAGTTGGAGAAGGTGAGGGAGGGGACCAGGCTTAGCGGACCCGCTTACAATCCTGCCCCAAGCCCTCTCCCCCAACCCCATACCAGGATTTAAAGGCGCACCTTGTTCGGTCGTATCGTCAATCTGGAGGTTACGCCTTATGCGCCTCCACCGAGGGTGACGGACCTGGCGGCATTGTTTGCGCCTCTCCGGGCGCAGCCTTATGCCATGCTGCTGCTGAGCGGGGGAGACCTGGATTGCGCCCGCTATTCCCTGATGGGCTGGGACCCTTTTTTGGTGCTCAGGTCCAAGGGCCGCCGGGTGGAAGTGATGGAGGGGGACCTGGTCCAGTCTTTCCAGGCTGATCCCTTCACGGTTTTAGCTGAGGTGCTGGGCTCCCTGGAGCTGCCCGGTCCTTCCCCTGTTGCGCCCTGCGCCGCCGGGGGCTTCGGCTTCCTGGCCTATGACTTGAAAAACCTCCTGGAGCGCCTGCCCGCCACCGCGGTGGACGACCTGGGTTTGCCGGAGATGGTCTGGGCCTTTCCCCGGAGGCTGCTGGTGCACGACCGCGTGGCCGGGGGGTTCTGGCAGGTGCAGGTGGTCTATGAAGACTCAACCGGCAGGACAGTGGAGGCCGCGCAATTCCCCGCTATTAATGCCCCCCTGGGACCATATGAGGTGGGGGCCCTGGGCAGCAATTTCACCCGGGAAGAGTATCTCCAGGCCGTCCGCCGCATCCGGGAGTACATCCGCCAGGGCGACGTCTATCAGGTGAATCTGTCACAGCGTTTTTCCTTTCCTTTCCAGGGCGAGGCCTTTCGCCTTTTTCTCCGGCTTTTTGCCTTGAATCCCGCGCCTTTTTACGCTTATCTTAATTGCCGGGATTTTCTCATCCTCTCCACCTCCATGGAGCGTTTCCTTTATCGCCGGGAGGATTACCTGGAGACCCGGCCCATCAAGGGGACCCGCCCCCGGGGCCAAACGCCGGAAGAGGATGAAGCCCTGCGCCGGGAACTGGTGGAAAGCCTCAAGGACGACGCGGAGCTGTCCATGATCGTGGACCTCCTCAGGAACGACCTGGGGAAAGTCTGCGAGGCCCGCACGGTGGAGGTCAAGGAGCACAAGCGCCTGGAGGCTTACCAGAATGTCTATCATCTGGTCTCCATCGTCACCGGGCAGGTGCAGGCCGGGGCCAGCCACGTGGACCTCCTCAAGGCCACCTTTCCCGGGGGGTCGATTACCGGCTGCCCCAAGATCAGGAGTATGGAGATCATTGATGAACTGGAGCCCCACGTGCGCCACGTCTATACCGGGGCCATCGGCTACCTGGGACTGCACCGCAACCTGGACCTGAACGTGGCCATCCGCACCGCGGTTATCTCCCGGGATACGGCCCATTTTTCCGTGGGCGGCGGCGTGGTCTATGACTCCGACCCCGCCGCGGAATACGAGGAAACCCTGCACAAAGGCCGCACCCTGTTCGGGGTGATTGGGGAGGAAGGGGAAGAAAGATAGTGGTCAGTGTTCAGTGGCCAGTGAAAGACTGACAACTGAGACCAAGGTGCAGTCAATAAAGTTTAAACTGTAGAGGCAAACTTGGTGTTCGCCCAACCACTCAGGGCGAATACAAGATTCGCCCCTACGCAGTAATGCGCAGGAATTATGGAAAAATCGGTATTTATTTGGCTTAATGAAGAGTTAATTCCTCAGGAACAGGCGCTGGTGTCCGTTAATGACCGTGGCTTTCTTTATGGGGACGGTTTTTTTGAAACTTTGCGCGCCACCGAGGGTCGCCCCCAATTCCTCCGGGAGCATCTGGCCAGGCTCCAGGCCTCGGCCCGGGCCTTCCACATTCCCTTTCCCGAGAATGTTTCCTGGGAAGAACGGTTGGGCCGCGTGCTGGCGGCCAATGGGCTGGAGCAGGGCCTGGCAAGAGTGAAAATCCTCCTCACCCGGGGGACGGCTAGCGGGCTGGGATTACCGGAGCAGTCCCGCCCCACCCTGGTAATTTGGGCCCAAGCCTATACGCCCCCCACCCCGGAGGAATACGCCCGGGGCTGGCCCCTGGCCACCTTCCCGGAGCGCCGCTACACCTTTATCGGCAGGCACAAGAGCCTCAATTATCTGTTTTACCTGGCAGCCCGCCAGTTCGCCATGGACCAAGGAGCGAAAGAGGCCCTGATTCTGGAGGCGGACGGCCTGGTCTCCGAAGGCGCGGCCACCAGCCTCATCTATGCCCAAGGCCGCGGTTTCCATACCCCCCAGGCCCCCAGCGCCCTGCCCGGGGTGACCATTGAGGTTTTAAGCCGGGGGCTGGCCAAACAGGGGCTGTCCTTAACCGCGGTTCCCACCTTCCCGGCTCAACTTGCCCAGGCCGACGGCCTCTGGCTGACTAACTCCCTGATGGGCGTGATGCCGGTGGCCGCCGTGGATGGCCAACCGCTGCCCATTTCTCCAGCAAAGACCAGCCTGCTGCAGGAGTGCCTCAACCTGGAGGCGCAAGCCTGAATAACTAAACCTTAGCGGGTTAGGAGGGGGGCTTGGGGGTAGGGCAGGGATTTGGTAGGGCGGGCGTCCCCGCCCGCCGCCATCATGTGATGCTATGGCGCGCAGGGCGCACCCTACGGGAACCTTGAACTTTTCGGAAAAGTAAAAAAGGGTAGCCCCGACAGGAATTGCTTCTCAAGAAGCTTACTTCTCAACTTCTTACTTCTTACTTCTTACTTCTTACTTCTTACTTCTTACTGGCCACTGGCCACTGACCACCGGCCCCTCACCCTCCCTCCAACGCCCGCCTGAGCCGCCGCCCCGTTTCTTCCATGTCCCCGGCTTTGTAAGTCTTTTGGGGGAAGAGGCGCAAGCCGTCCCCGAAATAGCGGGGAATGACATGCATATGGGCGTGAAAGACCTCCTGGCCGGCCGCGGGGAAGTTATTCATGCCGATGTTGAAGCCCTGGGCCTGGAGACCCTGTTGCAGGGCCTGGGCCACCCGGCGGCAGGCCTGGCCCATCTCCAGCCACAACGGATCGGGCAGATCCAGCAGGTTTTGGCAATGTTTCCGGGGGATGACCAGGGTATGGCCGGGGTGGACCGGGGCGATATCCAGGAAGGCCAGGACCCCGGGGGTGTCCAGAACCACCACCGCTGGCAGTTTCCCGGCCGCGACGCGGCAGAATATGCAATCACTCATTGATTAGACCTCACGCAAAGACGCAAAGGCGCAAAGAAAGACACAAGATATCTATCAATAGAAGAGTCTTCTTGCGCACCATAATTGCTTTATAAACCAGCAAGTTAAAGTTGGTGTCCACTGCCCGCCAATTCCTCTGATTTTTTATCTAGAACGCAATTTCCCGCCAAGCTCAGCTTGGCGAGTATTCACCCAGGAAGGTATCGAAATTATTAGCACAACTTATTTTCTAGAAGTCCTGGTGCAGGCTGGAAAGCCTGCGCTACTAAAACTTTTTGGTGAGCTGTGGGCTCATTTTCAACTGCTCAATGTTTTACCGGCCACTGACCACTGGCCCCTGCTCACTGCTCACTGACCCCTGACCATTGGCCACCGGCCACTCCCCCACCCTCCCCTGCCAACCTCTCCAAGGCCAGCCGCGCGGCCATCTGGGCCGCCTGTTTTTTGCTGGGGCCTTCCCCCTGGGCCAAGGCCTCGGGGCCCAGCCGCACCTCCACCCGGAAACGCCGATGGTGGCTGGGGCCGCTTTCTTCCAGGAGATGGTAGGACGGGGATTGTTTGTAACGGGCCTGGGTTACTTCCTGGAGCCCGGTTTTAAAATCCTGCCAGGAAAGGCGGGCTTCAGTTTCCAACAGGGGGCCGAACAGGCGGCGGGTGATCTCTGCCGCGACCTGGAGGCCGCCGTCCAGGAAGCAGGCGGCCAGGACCGCCTCCAGGGCGTCGGCCAACAGCGATGGTTTTTCCCGGCCGGACTGGGTCTCCTCTCCCCGGCCCAGAAGGAGATGGGGTCCCAATTCCAGCTGCCGGGCCAACGCGGCCAACTGCCGGGCATTCACCAGGGCTGCCCGGCTTCTGGACAGCTCCCCTTCGGAACTGTGGGGAAAAGAAGCCAGTAGCAGGTCGCTCACCGTCAAGGCCAGGACCGCGTCCCCCAGGAACTCCAGCTGTTCGTTGCTGGGGCCGGACTCCGGCCGCTCGTGGGCGTAAGAGCTATGGCGCAGGGCCTGGTCCAGCAGCCTCAGGTCCAGGAATTGATGCCCCAATCTCCGGGCCAGGGCCTGGAGTTCCTGCTGCCGCTCCGGGGACAGATCCGGGTCTGGATGGTTTTTCTCCGGATTTTTTTCCATCATTTCAGAATAGTCTTTCATGGACCTGCGGATACTCACAAATTATGAAAAGTTACAAATTTTTATGGTGTGCAGGGCGCACGCGACACAACCTTTTCAAGGCAGATTCCCTAACCGCATGAATATATTTGTTAGTGCTCATGGCCTTTAACCATTGCACCATCTTCTGTAGCGACTGTCTTTCCTGTCAAGCTGCAAGAGGCAGCGGTTGGTGGCAGTGAGCGTGATTTTTGAGCATCGCGTTAAGGATC
>Ga0265296_1005040_pt1 | contig 11104 bp, 8 predicted proteins | sample MunlanPumphouse1_FD_189073 | JGI IMG/M metagenome (GOLD analysis project Ga0265296, IMG submission 189073) | Groundwater microbial communities from a municipal landfill in Southern Ontario, Canada - Pumphouse #1 | ecosystem: Environmental > Aquatic > Deep subsurface > Groundwater | place: Canada...
TGGAAATCCCAAAACTCATAGTTGCATTAGGGCAGAAAAATCTTGACAGAAAGGAGGTTGCAGCTTAACATATGGGCAAGAGCGTCCTTCCTACTTCAACAAAAGGAAGGGACAATGTCATAACTAATTGCATAAGGATTTAAAGTATGCTACCATTTTATTTATTAAAGCCCTAGAGGCGTTTGAGAACAAAAAGCTGATTACGGCAAAAAGAGGATTGAAATGTTTGCACAAAAAATTGCAGACAGGTTAACTAAATTAAGCCCCTGGCACATACTCTGGATGGGAGTAATTGTTTCGGCTGGCACGACAGGGATAATTGTCTCTCTAATGAGCGTCTACTTTGGGGGGCGGGTTACCACCGATTATTTAATTTCCAGTGCTGTTACTGCATTTATTATTTCCCTTTTTGTCCTCTCTATTATTATTTATTTTATTTCACAATTGCGGAAAAGCGAAGAAAAACTAAAACATTCTCTCTATTATGATGCGTTGACCGACCTGCCCAATCGGTCTTTATTTTTAGACAGAATTAATGCATCAATTGCGCGTGCATACAGACAAAAGGGCTATATGTTTGCCGTTCTAGTAATGGGTCTCGACCGTTTTAAAATTATAAATGACAGTTATGGTCATACGATCGGAGACCGTCTGCTCATAGAGGTGGCAAAAAAACTGAAAGATGCCTTGCGCCCCTACGATACAGTTGCACGGCTGAGGGGAGACACATTTGCAGTTCTATTGGCAAATGTCAATAGTATCGGGAATGTGATACGAACTGTCGAGAGACTACACAATGGAATCAAACTTTCTATAAGAATAGATGAACATGAGGTATATACGACTGCCAGTATCGGTATAACTGTAGGTAAAACGGGTTGCGAGAAACCCGAAGATATTCTGCGTGAGGCTGATACAGCCATGTACAAAGCCAAAGCTCTCGGCAGAGTCCCTTATGTGATATTTGATGAAACCATGCACACTTATGCAGCGTCACGCTTGCAATTGGAAAATGGTTTACGTAGCGCAGTTGAAAAGAATGAGTTCATTCTGAATTATCAGCCGATTGTCGTGTGTAAGACCAGTAAGATTGTAGGATTCGAAGCTCTTTTACGCTGGAAATTTCCTGAGAAGGGTCTGGTTTCTCCGAATGAGTTTATCCCTTTGGCTGAAGAGACGGGATTAATAATTCCTATCGGCAGATGGGTACTTCGTGAAGCAGGTCGGCAGATGCAAGTATGGCACGAACAGTTCCCTGGGAAAAGTCATTTGACAATAAGTGTAAATATCTCCAGGAAACAGTTTACGCCGGATCTCATTGAGACAATAAAGCAGATTCTTAACGAAACGCACCTGAATCCCGACAGTCTAAGATTGGAAATTACGGAAAGCGTTATTATGGATAATCCGGAAACTGCCGCAAGCATATTTTCGCAGTTAAAGGCTTTGGATATAAAAGTCCAGATGGATGATTTTGGGACAGGCTACTCTTCACTGGGTTATCTTTATATGTTCCCTATTGACGCCTTAAAAATCGACCGATCTTTTGTTAAGGCCATGTGCAATAATGAATCGACTATAGAGCTAGTTAAAACGATTATTTCTATGGCTAATAATATGAAAATGGATGTGATTGCCGAAGGGGTAGAAACAATCGAGCAACTCGAGGAACTTAGAAAGCTGAAATGCGACTATTACCAGGGCTATTGGTTTTCAAAGCCTTTAGGGAAAGAGGACGCAGAGAAGTTGCTTGAAGAACAGGGGATGAGTTAGTTTTAGATGACACTATCCAACTAATATGTAATGCGCGATCTTTATGACAGTAAAAGGCAAGTTTGCATCAAAGAGAACAAGAAAACCAATAATTATAGTTACCAGTCACGCCCTCAAATAAAAAGTGAGCCGTGGAGGATTCGAACCTCCGACCCGCTGATTAAGAGTCAGCTGCTCTACCAACTGAGCTAACGGCCCTATTAATGACAGTGATTAGTGAACAGTGAATAGTTGTCGGTAAATTTCCACTGACACTAATAACTCTCACTGAACACTATGAATTCAATGGCGCGCCTGAGAGGATTCGAACCTCCGACCCTCGGCTCCGGAGGCCGATGCTCTAATCCACTGAGCTACAGGCGCATTGGGGTGAGCGAGGGGACTTGAACCCCCAACCCTTGGAGCCACAGTCCAATGCTCTGACCATTGAGCTACGCTCACCGATTAAAACAGCTGTCAGCAATAAGCGTTCAGCTATTAGTAAAACAGAAATTAATCTTCTTAGTCAATCTTAACTGACAACTAACAACTATTAGCTGTAAATTTCGCAAAGCGAAATTTACTTGGCGCGCCTGAGAGGATTCGAACCTCTGGCCTACTGCTTAGAAGGCAGTTGCTCTATCCAACTGAGCTACAGGCGCATTGGTCGGGGCGAGAGGATTCGAACCTCCGACCCCCTGCTCCCAAGGCAGGTGCGCTAGCCAGGCTGCGCTACGCCCCGTTCAAACTAAGTTAAAAGTTGAAACCCTACTTCTTACTTAATATTTCAGTATCTCTAAATAATCGTTAATATCTTTTTCCTCGTCCCCTTTTGCCTTGAGTTTCCTCTGTTTCAAATCATTGATAGCCTTACCCTTATCACCTTTGTACAAGGGGTCAAGCTCTACTGCCTTTGTTATGGCTGTTGCTGCATCGCCATATTTACCTTTCGCATTATAGCAGAGCGAAAGATCATAATAAGAATAATAGAAGTCAGAGGACCTCTTCAGCGCCTCCTTATTTACATCTATTGCCTCATCATACCGCCCAAGCCTGTAATATACTCTGCCGAGATTGTTATATGCCTTTTCAGGAGTACGATACAAAAGATTTGAAAGAGCTTTTTTGTAAGAATCAATTGCCTCTTCAAACCTCCTGGATTTTTCATATGCAAAACCGAGATTGTTATAAGCCTCGGAAAAATCATGGTCAACCTTCAAGGCCTTCTGGAAAAAATCTATCGCCTTTGGAAAATCCTCAAACTTCAAGAGGTATATTATTCCAATCGCATTCAGCACTTCCTTGTCCCCGGGGTTGAGTTCATATGCCTTCTGAAACTCAATGAATGCCGGTTGAATATTGTTCTCATTAAGATATGATACGCCCAGTTTAAAATGGGCATTCGCCTGCTGTTGTTCCTCCACGCTTACCGTCGCGCAGGAACAAATGAACATAAGCATAATCAGACATAAAAGTTTTTTCATAAATCAACTCTCCTCTATAACATAACCGTGGTATTTTAACATAAAAAACGAAAACAAGAGATAGAAAAACAGCATCCAAAAACAGAGATAGAAAATTCTACTGTCCCCCTCAGCAAGGAGGGGTGAGGGGAGGTTTTGGTTCTTGTGCCAACAGTCTCTCCAAAATTCCTCTTGTGAGCTTATACGTCTCGCTCCATGCAAGATTACTGACCTTAATCTCAAAACCTTCCTGTCGCAGACTCGACTCTACGAGAAGAAATCTTATCCTGTCACCCACAGTATCCCGAAGTCCGAGGATATTTTCTGCTTCAACCTTTGTGTCCTTTGAGAAGATAATCCGTATATTTCCGCTAACTTCCTCAATATCTGTAATCTTAAGCTTCCTTGCCATGATTTTAAGCCTCATTATATCAAACAGATTCCGAACCTCTGCCGGCGGCCTGCCAAAACGGTCTTTAATTTCATCAATAAGTGCATTCAGGTCTTCATCATTTCCGGCTGATGCGATCTTTCTGTAAATGCTCAGCCTGAGCGTAATATCCTCAATAAATTCATCCGGTATGAATGCAGACACCCTCAGGCTTATACGGGATTCTATCTCTTCTTCTGTCTTGATACCCCTTAATTCAGCCACTGACTTTTCGAGCATATCAACATACATATCAAATCCGACCGCGTGTATATGCCCTGACTGTTCAGGTCCAAGCATATTTCCTGTTCCCCTTATCTCAAGGTCCTTCATCGCAAGCCTGAACCCGGCTCCGAGATAGTTCATGTCCTGAATAGCCTGCAGTCTCTTTTTTGCCTCATCATTGATAATGTCTTCTCCCGGGATAAAAAAATATGCATACGCCCTTACATTACTTCTTCCAACACGGCCCTTCAGTTGATAAAGGTCTGCAAGCCCCATCCTGTCTGCCCTGTTTATTATTATTGTGTTTGCACTCGGTATATCAAGGCCTGAACCGATAATCGCTGTTGAAACAAGAACATCAATCTCTCCATCTACAAACCTTTTCATTACCGTTTCAAGTTCTCTTTCATGCATCTGTCCGTGAGCAACAGCAACCCTTGCCTCAGGCACAACACGTTTGACATAATCGAAAATTTTTCCTATACCTTTAATCCTGTTATGGACAAAATATGTCTGGCCGCCCCTTTCCATCTCCCTCCCTATGGCATCCTTTACTGTCTGTTCATTGAGTGCAGTGACTATGCTTCTTACGGCAAGCCTTTCTTCCGGCGGGGTTTCAATAAGGCTCATGCCCCTGATTCCTGACAATGCCATATTAAGCGTCCTTGGGATTGGCGTTGCAGTAAGAGTGAGCACATCAACACCCCTTTTAAGCTCCTTTATCTTTTCTTTTTGTGCAACCCCGAAACGGTGTTCTTCATCAATTACAAGAAGCCCGAGATTATGAAAGCTGATATCTTTTCTTAGCAGTGTATGGGTCCCTATCAGTATGTCAACATCTCCATTAACAACTGCTTTCATTGTCCCGGTCTGCTCATGCCTTGACTTGAACCTGCTCAGATAGTCTATTGTCACAGGGAAAGCAGAAAATCTCTGCTTAAACGTCCTGTAATGCTGCTCGCATAAAAGCGTCGTAGGCACAAGGACTGCGACCTGTTTAGCGTCATAGACTGCCTTGAATGCTGCTCGCATGGCAACCTCTGTCTTGCCGTAACCAACATCTCCGCAAAGAAGCCTGTCCATGGGTCTTTCCGTCTCCATATCAGACTTTATCTCTTCTACGGCCCTCACCTGGTCAGGTGTTTCATCATAATGAAAAAAATCATCAAATTCCCTGTGAAGTTCTGTGTCTCCGCTGAATACAAAACCTTTCGAGACCTCCCTCTCGGCATAGAGCCTCAGGAGTTTCTCTGCCATCTCCCTTATTTTCTTTTTTACCCTTTCCTTTGTCCTCTGCCAGGTTTTCCCGCCAAGCCTGTCAGTTTTCGGAAGGACACCTTCTTCGGCATGATACTTCTTTATCTTTTCTATAGCGTAAAGCGGAAGATAAAGCCTGTCCCCCCCGGAATATTCCAGAACCATGAGGTCGCCTTCATAGCCCTCTACTGTCTGTTTTACAAGACCTGCAAACTTTCCAATCCCATGGTCCTTGTGCACAATAAAATCACCGGCAGTCAGATCATCCAATGATATGAGGAGTTCTGATACCTTTGATTTTTTTATTGACCTGAATGCCGGCCTTTCACCGAAGATCTCTTTTTCTGTAAGGATTAGAAGCCCCCTTCGGATATCCGCTGCGGCGGAAAGAAAAAACCCTGATGAAAGTTCTCCAATGGTTATCGATATACTGCCTTTGTATTCAGAAATCTCCTCTTTTTCAATCACGGGCGCAACAACATCCCCTCCGCCCGAGGCGGACATAAGAACCTCTTTTATCCTTTCTGCCTGTCCGGTTGATGATACGACTATGACTATCCTGTTCTCCCTGCTTATTTTTTTTATGGTATGAGGAAGTTCATAGATAGATTTTCTTTCATTGTGGTATATGCCATAACCTGCCATTGCGAGCATCCCGGCATCAACTCCCACGTCACCCTTCAAATCCCCCTTCCCCTCCTCGGTTGCGAGTCGTACCGACTTTTCTAAAGGGGGGTTAGGGTGGATTACTAAATGTGGTGCCGTTGGAAAAGAAAATTTTGAAAGCACTATAGCGCCTTCAGGAAAGGCATACGGGGGATGTATAGAATCCGAGAAAAAATAATTAATATCACCGGCCATTGAAAAAATGTCTGTGCCTCCTAACGGCTCCGAAGCAGGAAGGATAATTAATTCTCCGGCATCCTTAACTGATTTTTGCGTATTTATATCAAAGGTCCTGATTTTATCTATTGTATCTCCGAAAAATTCAACTCTGAAAGGGCTCTCATGAGTCGAAGGGAATATGTCAAACAGCCATCCCCTGCGGCTGAACTCAGCATGCTCAACAACTATTGAGACACGTTTATATCCGAGCTTAATAAGTTTTTGCTCCAGTACATCCCTGCTCATCTCAAAACGGGCATTTAACTGTAAAACATTACCTTTCAATTCTTCATGTGACCACACTTTTGCATTCAGAGCATCTTTTGAAGTTATTATAGAATCGCCTCCATTAAAGTTATAAATAACCTCTGCCCTATGACCACAGATTTCAGGGCCGTTTGGTTCGGGAAGGAATAAGACTACCCCTCCCCCATCCCCCTCCCTCAAGGGGAGGGGGTGAGGGGGAGGGTCGAAGATATTTTTGGAGAGCACTGACCTGAAAAACAAAATGTCCTTATATAATTCTTCTGCTGTTTCTTCTGTCTGCTCAATCATAATAAATGGTTTTTCTCTCAAGGCAAGAAAAAACGCCATAGATGAACCGGAGAGGTTATAAATGCGCGAAGAAGGAGAGATGTTCTTTACTCTGTCTGAAAATAGGCTAAAATCCATCAGCTAACTTACAGCTTCTTAATCTTCTCAATTATCTCTGTAGTTGATGCGCCTTTGACATACGGCAGGCTGCGGGTTTCTTTTGCGATATCAGAGCCGACAATATCCTCTTTCTTCCAGTCACCGCCTTTGACAAGGATATCAGGCTTTAGAAGTTTTATTAATTCATAAGGGGTATCTTCATCAAACACTGTTACATAATCTACCATTTCGAGAGCGGCTAATATCTCTGCTCTCCGGTTTTGCGGATTAACCGGCCTTCCGGGCTTTATTACAGAGATAGACTTATCTGAGTTCAATCCTATTACAAGCACATCTCCAAGCGCCCTTGCCTCTTTCAGATACCTTATATGTCCTACATGCAGAATATCGAAGCAGCCGTTGGTAAAGACAACCTTCCTGCCTTTTGCCTTGAGGCTGTCAACAACTGCCTTGAGTTCATTCCAATTTAATACCTTTCCCATAAATCTCGTATTAGCTGTCAGCTATCAGCCAAGAGCTAAAAGCATCTCCTTTGCCTTCTCTATCATCTTCTTATCACCTTTATAACTGACCTTTGCCAGTGCTGTATCAAGAGGGAACCATGAGGCATCATCAACCTCTGCATCGTGGTCTTTGGTGCTGCCGCCCAGATATTCCATCAGATAAAAATGCACTGTCTTTCTGCACCTTGCATTTTCTCCTTTGATGTAATACCAGAAAGAGACCTCTCCTATCTTATCCCTGATCCTGCCCTTCAGCCCTGTTTCCTCCCTGACCTCTCTGACAGCAGTTTCCTCGGGGCTTTCACCTTTGTCTATAATGCCTTTTGGCAGGCACCAGATATTCCCGCCCTTCACTGCAATCAGCGCAATCTCTGTTACATCAGCATTGGTCCTGAATATAACTCCGCCATAAGAGACCTGATGTTTTATGGTTGCGGGTCTCATATCAAAAAAAGGCTGAGGTTGAGAATTTTCTTAATCCTGATTTCATGGTATTGTCTTGCCTGTGACAATTCTCATTATATCATTGTATAGAGCGAAGGTCATCAATGCTATAATCACTGCAAGTCCGACCTTTTGCGCAACTATCATCACCTTTTCGCTGAGGGGCTTCCGTCTTATCGCTTCGAAGGTCAGAAACATGAGATGGCCGCCGTCAAGTATGGGTATCGGCAGAAGATTAAGTACGCCGAGGTTTATGCTTATCACTGCCATAAATACAAAAAAATTCATAGCGCCAAGCGATGCCTGCTCACCTGCCATCTGAAAAATAAGGATTGGTCCGCCAATAGTGTCTGCAGGGACAATCCTCTGTATAAGCTTTATAATCCCTACGATTGTCAGCACAGATACCTCCCAGGTCCTTGTAATGCCGTTTGCTATTGCGCTGCCAACCCCTTCCTTTTGTATGAAAGAGCTTCCGGAAGGTTTTATCCCTATCAGGCCTATCTCTTTTTCCTCCCCGAATATGTCCTTTACCTTTTTCCTTTCAGGTGTTATCGGCACAATGATAATATTGTTATCCCTTTTTATCTTAAAACTGAGAGTTTTATCAGGATTCTTGTGGATAATCACTGTTACTTCCGCCCATTGATTTACAGCAACTCCGTCAACCTCGATAATCCTGTCACCCTTTGTAAGCCCTGCTGCACTTGCCGGCGATTGTTTCATAACGTCGCCAACCTCCGGAAGAAGAACAGGCAAGCCGTGCATAAATATAAATATGAAAATGAATGCAGCAAAAAAAAGGTTGAAAACAGGGCCTGCAAAAACTATCGCTGCCCTTTTCCAAACAGGCTGGTAATTGTATGCAAACGGCTTGTCCTCTTCCTTAATCTCTTCACCGGGTTCTTCTCCCAATGGTTTTACATATCCGCCTAATGGAACGGCAGAGATAAGGTATTCTGTGTCTCCATATTTCCTGCCAATAAGTTTTGGGCCAAACCCCAAAGAAAACTTCAGGACCCTTACGCCAACCAGTTTGGCCAAAATAAAATGCCCGAGTTCATGCACGAATATCAGAATTCCAAGTAATACTATTGCTGAAAGAAATGTCATACTATCCCCTTAACTTTTAATTTTTAACTTTATTCACTAATAAGACCAAAAGTAAAGCCACATACCTTTAACTATTCTGTCATGCTGGCTTGTCCAGCATCTTTCTTTAAGAAGGATTCCAGACAAGCTGGAATGACAATCAGGGTGGCCTTACTTATGAACTCCTTAGTATATATTTTTTTGCCTTTTCCCTTGCCCACCTGTCCGCCTCTATAACCACATCAATCTCCCTGACAGCTTCTTTCCTGTGTGAATTCATTGTATCTTTAATTATAACAGGAATATCATTAAACCCTATTTTCTTTTGAAGAAATGCATCCACAGCAACCTCATTTGCAGCATTTAAAACAGCAGGCATTGTGCCTCCTTCTTTAGATGCCTCATACGCGTATAAAAGACAGGGGAAACATTCTGTATCAGGTTTCCGGAATGTGAGTTTTTCAATCCTGCTTAAATCAAGAACCGGCATAGGGTCCTCAAGCCTTTCAGGATATGAAAGCGCATAAGCTATGGGACCCTTCATATCAGGAACTGAGAGCTGGGCCAGATAACTCCTGTCTTTAAACTCAACCATTGAATGGACTATGCTCTGCGGATGTACAAGCACATCAATTTTATCTGAAGAGAAACCAAAAAGATGATGTGCCTCTATGACCTCAAGCCCCTTATTCATAAGCGTTGCAGAGTCTATTGTTATCTTTTTGCCCATATCCCAGTTTGGGTGTTTCAAGGCATCTTCCGGAGTCATCTTGCCCAACTCTTCCCTGTTCCTGCCGAAAAACGGCCCTCCGGAAGCTGTAAGCACCACTCTTTTTACAGACTCCCTGCTTCGCCCGTCGACACACTGGAATATTGCGCTATGCTCGCTGTCCACAGGAATTATTTTTGAACCGTATTTTGCTGCATCCCCCATAATTATATCTCCTGCAACAACAAGGGACTCTTTGTTGGCAAGCCCGACTGTTTTCCCTGCCCTTACAGCAGAAAGTGTCGGCAGAAGACCTGCAAAACCAACAATTGCTGAAAGTACAAAATCTGACCTGCTGTATGAAGCAATCTCTGTAAGGCCTGCATTGCCTGAAAGGACTTTAATATTGAGCCGTTTCCCGAGTTCTATAGCAGTTGCCTCATCAGCCACTGCTGCCATTTCAGGCTCAAATACCTTTATCTGTTCCTCGAGCAACGTTATGTTGCTTCCCGCAGTCAGGCCGACAACCTTAAACCTGTCCCTGCATTTTGAGATTACTTCAAGAGCGCTTCTCCCTATTGAACCTGTTGAACCAAGAATTGTTATTCGCTTCATCTAAAAATATTTCCTTTTCACCGTCATTGTTCCGTTCCTATTGTCATTCTGGCTTGTCCAGAATCATTCTTCCGATTCCGAACAAGTCGGAAGGATTCCCGACAAGCGGGAATGACAGAGATGGTAACTATTCGTAAATAATAGCCATAGACACCTCATTTTATTAATTTCAAACCCATAGCCACCCAGTAGAGCACAGGTCCCGCAAACAGCACTCCATCAAGTTTATCCAGTATCCCGCCATGCCCGGGGAATATGTTACTTGAGTCTTTAACCCCGGCCTCCCGTTTAAACATTGACTCCACCAGGTCCCCTATGATAGTTACTGCACCGATAATTATTCCAAGAATGACTGCCTTAGACAACGGTAAGGCTATTGAACATATAAATACAGTCTTAAGGATAACCGCACCTATTGCCCCGCCTGCTATGGAGCCAACGGCGCCTGCAACTGTCTTGTTGGGGCTTATCTCCTTATAAAGTTTCCTCCTGCCCATACCTTTGCCGATATAATATGCCAGGCTGTCCGAGGCCCACACACATCCATAAAGGAATATTATCCACTCATATCCCTGCCTCCTGAGATATATCTGATATCCCAGCAGCCATGGGATATATACGATAGCGGTCACTGCAGTTGCTGTATCAAACAGCGAGGATTCGGGGCTTCGTTTTAAAAAAAGTCTCATGGAGGCAATCACAAGGAATGAAAAAATAAACACATCAGTAAAAAGATCCCTTGAAAAATACATAGTGGAGATTGTTAATGCCCCGAGAGCTATGCATTGATACTTCCAAAAACCCTTGACCTTATACATTGAGCAGAATTCATACTGTGCAACAGCAGCAACAGCAATAAGCAAAAAAAGAAAATACACTGCCGGCAGTTTTGTTATGTAGAAATAAGCAAGGGGCAGTACGATAAAAGCAATGATCAGCCTTTTCAGATGCATATCAGGGCTTTGCCCTCAGAGGCACAGCGCCGAACCTTCTCTCCCGCATCTGGTAGTCATGAAGCGCTTCGTAAAATTCATCCTTTGTAAAATCAGGCCAAAGCGTATCCGCAAAATAAAAT
>Ga0265296_1005041_pt1 | contig 11102 bp, 15 predicted proteins | sample MunlanPumphouse1_FD_189073 | JGI IMG/M metagenome (GOLD analysis project Ga0265296, IMG submission 189073) | Groundwater microbial communities from a municipal landfill in Southern Ontario, Canada - Pumphouse #1 | ecosystem: Environmental > Aquatic > Deep subsurface > Groundwater | place...
GCAGTATTGTCCTTGAAGCACGGGATGTCCGGTACCGCTACCCCCGGGGCCGGGAGGCGATCACCGGGATCAGTTTCCATGTCCGGCGGGGCGAGAAGATCGCGCTCGTGGGCCCGAACGGCGCCGGTAAGTCCACGCTCCTCCAGATGTTCAACGGGATGATCCGCCCGGACTCCGGCATCATGCTCTTTGACAACGAGGAGATCCGGTACGATACCCGCTCGCTCCGCCAGGTCCGGCGCCGGGTCGGCTTTTTGCTCCAGAACCCGGACCGGCAGATCATTGCACCGACCGTGTACCAGGATGTGGCCTTCGGCCCCGTCAACCTTGGATACGATGAGGCTGCCGTGAAAGAGGCCGTGGCGGTGGCCCTCCGGCAGGTCGGCCTTGAGGGCTTCGAGCGTCGGCCACCCCACCAGCTCTCGGGCGGGGAGAAGAAACGCGTGGCTATTGCCGGGGTACTCGCGATGGACCCGGACGTGCTGGTCTTCGATGAACCGACCACGGGGCTCGACCCGTCCGGCTCGGAAGACCTCATGGAACTGCTCGATGAGCTGAACCATGACGGCAAGACGATCATCATCTCCACGCATGACGTGGAACTCGCCTACCCGTGGGCGGACCGGGTCATCCTTCTTGCCGATGGCCGGATCATCCGGGAGGATGTGCCGGACGTGGCATTCGGGAACCCGGTCTATGTCCGCATGGCGCACCTCTCGGTCCCGACGCTTCTCGAACTCTCGGTGGAGCTGGAAAAACGCGGGTTTGCGATCCCCGAGCGCAAGCCCCGGAGCGTGCTCGACATGGTCCACATCATCGAGCACCACACCCACGGCACCTGCTGCCACCCATCGCCCGGCACGATCACGGTCTGCAATGTGGACGAGGGCGATACCGGCACGCTCGCATCATGGGTGAAGTCCCGGAAGGTTGCGGTCGGGGCGATGGGGACGCGGGCCAAGCAGTGCGCCGAACGCGAGCAGGTGCCGCTTGAGTTCACGTACGGCGTCATCGACAAATGCATCCTCCGGGCGCTGCGGGGGCAGGACTCGCTCATCCTGACAACCGAACGGATGGTGGATCGGGTCGCGGTCCGTGTGGAGGGGTATTGCAAGGAGAGCAAAAACTCTATCCGTGTGGCCCTCCTGGATACTTCTGATAAGACCCCTGCAACGGCTCACGTGAATGAGGTGGACAGACACCATGATCCTTCATACTGATCATCACGAACACGATGATGACGACCATGATCATTCCCCTGGACATGAGCACGGGGAACACTCTGATGATCCTCCCGCTCACCGTCACGGCCATGCCCACACGCACGGCATTGTCGACCCGTCCATTCTGACAACCGAACGGGGCATATGGGCGGTCAAGTGGTCGTTTGCTGGCCTGTTCGTCACCGCATTCATCCAGGTGATCATTGTCTGGTATACTGGCAGCATTGCACTGCTTGCCGACACCATTCACAATTTCGGCGATGCCCTCACCGCGATTCCGCTCCTCTTCGCGTTCATGCTGGCCCGGTGGAAACCCACGAAACGGTTCACGTACGGGTATGGCCGGGTTGAGGATCTTGCGGGAGTCTTTGTCGTTTTGATGATCCTGATCTCGGCTCTTGTTGCCGGGTACGTCTCCATTGACCGGCTCTTCCACCCGCAACAGGTAACATTTCTCTGGGCGGTAGCGGCGGCAGCCATCATCGGGTTTGTCGGGAACGAGGCCGTAGCCCAGCTCCGCATCCGCGTGGGAACCGAGATCGGCAGTGCAGCGCTCGTTGCGGACGGCTACCATGCACGGACCGATGGGTGGACGAGCCTTGCGGTCCTGATTGGTGCGGTTGGTGTGTATCTCGGGTTCCCGCTCGCCGACCCGGTGATCGGCCTCATCATCACGGTGATGATCTTCTGGATCGTCTGGGACTCCGCCAAGACGATCTTCACCCGGCTTCTCGATGGCGTTGACCCGGCCGTGACCGATGAGATCCGCCATACTGCCTCTCATGTGGAAGGTGTGATAGCGATCACCGATGTCAGGGTACGGTGGCTGGGTCACCGGCTCCACGCAGAGGTGAACATCACGGTTGACTCATCGCTCTCCGTGGAGAGCGGTCACGCGATTGCAAAGGAGTTCCGGCACGAACTTCTTCACCACCTGAAGTACCTCTCAGATGCCACGATCCATGTTGATCCGGTCTCTGCATCGGGACCGGAGTATCACCATATTGATGAGCACGATCACGACGGGCTGCCGGTGCATTCGCACTAGAAGTCGGTCCGTGCAGTAGGGGGGGTCGGCATCCGACCCCTCCCCCTTTTGCGTTTCAAAACGTGTTGACCCCCCCTGCATGGGGGTGGGGGGGTTACCGGCCGACCCCTCCCCCCCCTTTGGCTCAAATCGACCCCCCCTTACCATTTCTGGGTAGGTCAGAAACGGCCCTGTCCGCCGGAGCGATGATCCAAAGGACCGGAAAAACAGCGTGCAATATTGCGTACATCCCACTTTTGAGGAGGGGGGTCAACGGTCGACCCCCCCCACCCCTTGCGTTCAAAATCGATCCGACCCCCCCACCCAGTGCCAGGGGGGGTATGTGTTGACCCCCCCCATCGGGCCGGAAATTGCGGGAAACGGGGGGTGTCGGACACGGTCACTATCCAAATCTTACGTCGGGAATGATGATGAAGAGGCGGGTTGGGGCTTTTGCTGAAGGTGGGGGGGGTCAGCACCCGACCCCCCCCTTGATTGGAATTGGGGAGGGGGTGAGCCCGTTGCCGTGGGACTCTCCTTCCCTGATACCATTCACCCCTGCATGATTAGCATGAAGCAGTATTGCCAAATTTTGAAATGGCAAAACCAGCAATAGTAGTAGTCAAAAACATTCGTGAATGCCATGGACTCATTTGCTTCCGGTTTTGCCGTTGTTGACGGCGCAGGAGATGCCCTCTCCTTTGTCTCGTATCTTGACCTGATTCATTCCATGCCGTTTTTCCAGGAATGCAAACGCCAGAGTTACCAGAGACTCGGGATACGGCCGGGAGCCCGGGTGCTTGAGATCGGGTGCGGAAACGGTGTGGATGCAGCAATCCTCGCCGGCATAGCCGGGCCGGCCGGTCAGGTCATTGGTATCGATGTAAGCAGCACGATGCTTGCCTCGGCGCGGTCCCGTGACGGTGCAAAAAGTCCGCTTCCTGACTACGCGCTGTGCGATGCATCGAACCTTGCGTTTGCCGATGAGACCTTCGATGCCGTACGGGCGGACCGTGTACTCCAGCACACAAACGATCCCGCGATCGTTCTGTTGGAGATGGCCCGGGTGACCCGCGCTGACGGGAGAATCGTGGTCTTTGAACCGGACTGGGAGACCTTCGTTCTCTCTCCCGGTGACCGCGGGGTGACCCGCAGGATCCTGAACTTCTGGTGCGACCGTATCCCGTCCGGGTGGGCAGGCCGATCCCTGTATGCGGCGTTTTCCCGCGCCGGCCTCAGCGAGGTTGCCGTGACCCCGATAAGTCTCGTGCTCACCAGCCTGCCGCTCGCCCGCAGGGTCTTCGATCTTGAAACTACCGTATCTCTTGCAGTCAAGGCTGGCGTTGTCAGTTCCAAAGAGGCAGAGGCCTGGTCAGATGCGCAGGAACGGGCCGATGCAGCCGGGCAGTTCTTCAGCTCGCTGACCTTCTACCTGGTGACGGGTACGAAGCGGGTTTGAGCCCCTTTCATTGTCCGCAACCACCGGAGCGCTTCGTATTGCATCCGCCCGCTGAGCAGGAAGTCTCTTTTTTGGGATTCTCACCGCAGGTACCCGTTGTCACGTAATCCCGCACCACCTGCTCCGCTACTTTGTACGCGTATACCGTGAACATCTCATCTGGCACCTCATCGATCCCGAACGGGAGGTCAAGGTTGTAGATCAGGTCTGCCCGTACGATCTCCGGCTTCAGTTCCGGGATCACACCCGCCATCATTCGTGAACTACAGTTGATGAAGCAGCCCTCGATGGCGATCACCTTCTCTGCCCGCCGGACAAGGTTCCGCTGGCCGGTGTCTTTCGTGAATGCACCGCCGAGGCAGATCCGCACGGTACTCTCGCGGGCGAGCCGGTGGGCGACCAGGTTTGCCGCCCGGCGGGCCACCTCGCCCCGGGCGCAGGCACCCTCGCAGGCCATCACCGCGATCTTCGCGGGCGTTGTGGAATTCTTTTCAGCATAGTCCTCGCAGGCCGGGCATTTGCCGGTCACTTTTGCAATCTTAACTGTTTCGTACTCCATTTTCATACCTTCTGCACAATGCGTGGAGCAGATTGCGATATATATCCCGGAACCGGATTTCAAATTTTTTTGAAATCAGAGAAGCCTTCAGGCTTCGAGGAGGAGAAGAACCGCAGGTTCTTCGATATCCAACAATTCATCAGACCTGAAGTAAGGGAAGATACCGCAGGTTCTTCGACTTCCATCAACCCCTCAGGCACGAACCTTTTTCATTCACCCGCCAAATTCGTATCATGGCAACCGCCCGCTGCTGCCCGGCCGACTGCGCCCTCCGGAGCGACTGGGAAGACGAACTTCGGCTGGAGAAGGAGATGCTTGAGCGTGACTCCGTCACCACCCTGCTGGAATACATAAAACTGCTCGACCACCCGCTGCGCCTGAAGATCTGCCTGATGCTCCTTCTCCGGGATCACTGTGTCTGCGAGTTCTGGTATATCTTCCAGGAGCCCCAGAGCCTCATCTCCTACAACTTAAAAAAACTCAAAGACGGCGGGCTCATCGAATCCTACTACCGTTCGAGTCACAAGATCTACAAACTGAACGAAACAAAAGTGCCGGTGATCCGGAAGATTGTTACAGCAGTACAGGAATAAGACCGATCACCGGATAAATTCCCGACCGGTATCCGTCAGCGAGTAGATGATCCAGTTGCCGTGGTACTCGCCTTCGATCAGGCCGTTCTCTTTTAGGATATTCAGGTGATAGGAGAGTTTCGAGCCGGAGAGGCGCGTGAAGCGGTTGATGACGCAGACGCAGAGCGGCTGGTCGCGGATAAGGTAGAGGATGGTGAGCCGCAGCGGGTCGGAGAGTGCGTGGTAGATCCGGCTCTTCTCTTCCAGATGGATGGCATCGGGTACACGCCCGGCAAGAGCCGTAAATCCCCCGCAGGCATCAAGTTCCTTCTGGATCTGCTCAGGGATCTCCGGCTCCTTCCCCCCGGTGTCGTTTTTACCTTCAGGCCCACAGCAGGCACAGCTCACGCGCTTCATTTCAAATTAATCTGAAATGAAAAGATATATAACCTTGCCCTGTTCACATTAATTCAATAAAATTTGAAATGAAGTGACATCATGGATACAATCACCGCACCCTGCACGGCAACAGGAGAAAAAAATCGTATCGTGCTCACGGACAATGAGAAGGATCCCGCCGCTCTTGCATGGGCTCCCCATGCAACATTTGAGGGAGTATTCATGAAACACCTTGTTACGGGCAGCGAGACCGGGGGCCGCTTAAGCCTTCACCATGTCCGGATCGATCCCGGTTGCGCCATCGGCGGCCATACGCATGCCGGCATGGTGGAGATCCACGACGTGCTCGCGGGAAGCGGCACCTGCACGCTTGATAAGAAGGAGATCCCGTACGTTCCCGGGACGCTGGGTGTCATGCCGGCCGACATCCTGCACCGCATTGATGCGGGAGCAGAGGGGATGCTCCTGCTGGCCACATTCTCGCCCCCGCTGGTGTGAGGTACTCGAATGACAGATCCTGTAATCGGCTCGCTCCTGCTTGGCTGGGAGACCCTGTTTGCGTATCTCTCGCAGCACGTGGTCACCTGCCTCATCCCGGCGTTCTTTATCGCCGGAGCCATCGCCACCTTCATCAAGAAAGATGCAATCCTGAAGTACTTCAGCCCTGAGACGAAGAAGTCCACTTCCTATGGGATTGCATCGGTCTCCGGCGCCGTGCTCGCGGTCTGCAGCTGCACGATCCTCCCGATGTTTGCGGGGATCTTAAAGAAAGGCAGCGGCCTTGGACCCGCTATCACGTTCCTGTACGCGGGACCGGCGATCAACATCCTTGCCATTGTGTACACAGCGCAGGTACTCGGCCTCGATCTCGGTATCGCCCGGGCGGTGGCGGCAATCGTCCTCTCCATCCTGATAGGGCTCATCATGATGAGTCTCTTCCCCGCCCACGATGAAGAGAGCACGAAGACCCATGCAGCAGCCCGCAGGGCCGCGATGGCAAAGGAAGATACCCGGCCAAAATGGGTGGTCCCGGCATTCTTCATCTTCCTCGTTGCGATCCTGCTTATCGGGACCTCGGCCCTGGATGTATTCTACCGGCTCCTGATCGTGTACTGCCTTTCAATGGCTGTCGCCTTCCTGTTGATCTACTACTTCACGAAGGAGGAGATAACCGACTGGGGACTTGAGATCTGGGACTTAACAAAGAAGATCTTCCCGATCCTCATCATCGGCACGTTCCTGCTCGGGGTCCTGGCCTTCTTCCTCCCTCCCGAGACGTTCAAACCATTCTTTGGCGACAACTCGCTCCTGGCAAATTTCCTTGCAGCTGTGCTCGGTGCCATCCTCTACATGCCAACCCTGCTGGAAGTGCCGATCATAGGTACAACGCTTGGCTACCTCTCGGGGTCGATGGCAAAAGGCCCGGCCCTTGCCCTGCTCCTGACCGGCCCCTCCATCAGCCTGCCGAGCCTGCTTGTTCTCTGGCGGATCATTGGCGGAAAGAAGACACTCGTGTATGCCGGTCTCGTGATCGTGTTCTCGACCCTTGCCGGCTTCATCTTCGGGAACCTGGGGTGGTGATCATGAAGAACGACCATATTCCCTGCTGTGCCGCCGATGCGCTCCGTCGCATCCGGCAGATCAACATCAACGGGATCATGACCGGCATCACGATGCTTGACGAGAGCATTGCTGCGGTGAAAGAACAGAATCCCGGGAATGATGCGGCGATCCGCGAGGCACTCCTGAAAAAGATCAGGATCTACAATTACGTGCCGCGGGGTGTCGAAGAGGCGTATGCCCAGGTGATGATGGAAGAATACCAAAAAAGCATCTCGAAAGAACAATACAAAAAAATTTGAAATCAGAGTTTGGTGTTTATCATGACGAAGATAGAAATTCTCGGAACCGGCTGTGCGAAGTGCGCACGCCTCTATGCAAATGTCGGACAGGCAGTCAAAGACCTCGGGATCACGGCGGACGTGGCCAAGGTCGAAGACCTGGATGCAATCGTTGAGAGCGGTGTCATGCTTACTCCCGCCCTCCTCATCAACGGGGAAGTTGTTGCAGAAGGCCGGGTGCCTGACGTGAATGAGATCAAATCCATGCTTACGGAGTAAATCATGACAGAAAAAGCAACCTGTTCCTGCGGACAGAACGAACCGAAACGGATTATTTTCCCCTGTGCCGGGCAGGCAAATGTGGGACAACTGACCAATCTTGCAGCACTGCAGCTGACCGAGGAAGGCTACGGGAGCATTGCCTGCGTAGCACTGCTCGCGATCGGGGCGGAGAACCTGATCGCGAATGCGAAGACAGCGGATGAGGTGGTTGTCCTTGACGGTTGCCCGATGCTCTGCGCACAGAAGATCGCTGGGGCACAGGGTGTCCCGGTGGGCCAGCACCTCATCCTGACCGAGCTCGGTATCACCAAAGGCCCCTCAAAGTCCTACACGAACGACGATATCGAAAAGATCGTAGCCGCGTGCTGGAAGGGTGAGGGCCGGAAGACGGACACCGTAAAACCGAAGAAGGCCGGTGGAAAAGACGGCGGGTGCGGCTGCGGGTGTAGCGGGACCTGCTAACCTTGAGTGACCCTTCATGACCTACGCAATCGTCACCTGCTCGGGCATCTCGAATACCGGGAAACTCACCACGCAGGCAGGAATGCTCCTGATGCAGAGAAGACCCGGCATGTTCCTGTGCATGAACTGCAAGCAGTCCGCAGAGACCCTTAAACTGGATGCGGGAGGGGCAGAGCGGCTGATCGTGATCGACGGGTGCACGGATCACTGTGCAACGAAGAAACTCACTGCTGCCGGTCTGGTGCCGGATGTCCACATCATCGCCACCGAACTCGGGATCGAGAAGAACGGGATGGCGGATGTGCAGTACAACGAGATCGAACGGGTGGTGGCAGCAGTCCACAAGACCCTTGCAGGGGAGTAATCAATGACAGACAATCATCACGAGAAGAACCGTATCGGTGTGAACGAACCCTCTGCCGGCGCATCCTGCTCCTGCATGCCCGGCCCGCAGGCCGCGTCCTGCGGTTGCCCGTCAGCGATTCCCGCAGATCGGAAGATCCGCACCGCATCGAGCACGATCACCCCCACAAACCGACTCGACCACGTCCTTGCACGCTGGGGCTGGAAGCGGGAGAGCCACCGGGTCGTGCCCGGCCTGTACCGGCTCGGGAACCCGACCGCGGACTCCCCGGTCTTTGCATCGGCGAACTACACGCTCAGCTTCGATGCCCTCCGGTCGGCGCTTTCGGGCTTCGATGCCTGGATCCTGGTGCTGGACACGAGAGGTATCAATGTCTGGTGCGCTGCGGGGAAGGGGACGTTCGGCACGGACGAACTGGTCCACCGCATCGAGTCCACCAGCCTCTCCGGGGTTGTGAGCCACCGGAAGATCATCGTACCCCAGCTGGGAGCCCCGGGGATCTCGTGGCCTGAGGTGCTGCGAAAGACAAAGTTCCTCGTGGAGTTCGGCCCGGTCCGGGCTCGCGACCTGCCGGAGTACCTGGAAAGTCACACGGCAACCCCGGTGATGCGCCGGGTGGAGTTCCCGCTTTCCGACCGCCTGGTCCTGATTCCCGTGGAGTTCGTGCACATCGCTCTTCCGATGATCATTGTCGTGATCGCCCTCTGGTTCCTTGCCGGGCCGGTGGCAGCGCTTGCGGCACTATCTGCCGTCCTTGCCGGGACCGTTCTCATCCCGGCACTCCTGCCGTTCATCCCTACGCAGGACTTCTCCAGTAAAGGCCTCCTTCTCGGGCTCGTGGTCTCGCTTCCGTTTGCCTATGCGTTTGGCACAAATCCCACGTTACCGTTCTGGGCGAATGCGGCGGGAGCGGTTACGGCTCTCCTCATCATGCCCGCGGTGGTGGCGTACATTGCCCTGAACTTTACCGGGGCAACGACCTTCACCTCGCGGACCGGTGTGAAGAAGGAGATCTTCCGGTATGTCCCGGTGATGGCAGCGATGGCTGTTCTCGGTGTTGTGCTCGGCGCCATTCTTGGGATAAGCCGTCTTCTCGGGGTGATCTGATTATGTCCTGCTATACGGAAACGAGTCTCACCTACGATCCCGACCGGTGCATCAACTGCAAACGGTGTACGCAGGTCTGCCCGCATGCGGTCTTTACCGAAGGAAAGGAGCATGTGGAACTGTCCCGGCCGGCTGCCTGCATGGAGTGTGGTGCGTGTGCGAAGAACTGCCCTGTACAGGCGATCACGGTGCAGAGCGGTGTGGGCTGTGCATGGGCAATGATCGGTGCTGCGCTGCGGGGAAAGGATATGGACACCGAGTGCAGCTGCGGCGGGGACGATGGCTCCTGCTGTGGCGGGTCAGCGGAACCGTCCTGTGAATGCGGGGAGAAGTGATGACGATGCAGGATGAACGATCTCCCTGCGAGGCGGACGCACTCTTCGACGTAAAGGCGATCACGGTGAATAAAAAGACCTTCGGCCTTGCCGGGCTCAGTCACGCGATCGCCACCGTGCAGGCCATGAACCTCCCCCGTGACGACCAGTTGACGCCTGCTCTCTTAAATGAGGTGGGGAAGGCCAATTTCATCCCCCCCTCCCTGCGGGAAGTCTATGGCCCCGTCCTGCTCAAAGAGTACCGTGCCGTGAATGATCAACAAAAGTCTGTGCTGAAATAAAAAGGTGAAATCATGGATACCCCGAAGAGACTCTCGTTCCTGGATCGCTACCTGACCCTCTGGATCTTCCTTGCCATGGCGGCCGGTATTGCCATCGGGTACTTCTCGCCCGCGGTACCGGCACTTATCACCGGTCTCTCAGTCGGGACCACCTCGATCCCGATTGCGGTCGGGCTCATCCTCATGATGTACCCGCCGCTCGCGAAGGTGAAATACGAGGAACTCGGGAAGGTATTCCAGAACACCAAGGTCCTCGGCCTCTCGCTTGTCCAGAACTGGATCGTCGGGCCGGTACTGATGTTTGCCCTTGCGGTTATTTTCCTCCGCGACCAGCCGATGTTCATGTACGGGCTCATCCTCGTTGGGATCGCCCGGTGCATTGCGATGGTGATCGTCTGGAATGATCTCGCTGAAGGTGACAGCGAGTACTGCGCCGCCATCGTGGGCATGAACTCGCTCTTCCAGGTCTTCTTCTATTCCGTCTACGCGTGGTTCTTCATCACGTACCTGCCTCCGCTGCTCGGTCTCGGGGCCGGTTCTGCAGTCTCGATCACGATCGTCCAGATCGCCGAGAGTGTCTTCATATATCTCGGTATCCCGTTCCTTGCCGGCATGATAACCCGCTACGCCCTGCTCCGCGTGAAATCGAAGGCATGGTATGAGCAGGTCTTCATCCCGAAGATTTCCCCGATAACCCTCATCGCCCTGCTCTTCACGATCATCGTGATGTTCTCGCTCAAGGGCGAGTATATCGTCAATGTGCCGTTCGACGTGGTCAGGGTCGCGATCCCGCTGCTCTGCTACTTCGTGATCATGTTCTTCGCAAGTTTCTGGATGGCGCACCGGCTCGGGATCGATTACAGCAAGTCCGCATCGCTCTCGTTCACGGCGGCGTCCAACAACTTCGAGCTCGCGATTGCGGTTGCCATCGCTGTCTTCGGGATCGCGTCACCGGTTGCATTCGCAACCGTCATCGGGCCGCTCGTGGAGGTACCGGTGCTGATCGCACTCGTGAACGTATCGCTCTGGCTCAGGACGAAATGGTATGGCGGGAAGAATAGCGGGACGTGCAGCACATCGCTGCGGTGAAAGGAAAACGGTGTCATCATGAAAAAGAAGATCCTCTTCATCTGCACTCACAACTCCGCCCGTTCCCAGATGGCGGAAGGGTACTTGAACGCGAAGTACGCG
>Ga0265296_1005042_pt1 | contig 11102 bp, 6 predicted proteins | sample MunlanPumphouse1_FD_189073 | JGI IMG/M metagenome (GOLD analysis project Ga0265296, IMG submission 189073) | Groundwater microbial communities from a municipal landfill in Southern Ontario, Canada - Pumphouse #1 | ecosystem: Environmental > Aquatic > Deep subsurface > Groundwater | place: Canada...
ATCAGCGACAACTCCAGCGACAACTCCTGCGGCCACAACGCCTGCAATAACAACCCCTGCGGCAACAACGCCTGCACCGACTGTCTCCAAAGAGCCAGTCAAGATCGGCGTGATAATCGACTATAGTGGTCCTGGCGCCATGGCCGGCTTTCTGGCAGATGCCGCTATAAGCTTTGCAGAATGGTACTGGAATGGAAAACAAGGCGGCATCAATGTTGGTGGAGTCAAGCGGCCAGTGGAGTTCGTCAAGTACGATAATGCAGGCCAGGTCGGAACGGCCGCTGCTGCCGCAAAGAAAGCGTTGCTCGATGGGGTTACTGTGGTCACCATGGGAGGGGTTTCCAGTGTGTTTGGCTATCCCGTTGCCGATGTCACTGACCCGGCGAAGGTACTCTATGCAACCTTCCTAAGTAACAAAGAAATCATGGATGAGTACAAATGGACGGTTAGCCCATACGTTAACATGGAGTTAAGGGCTGACATGATTGCCGAATTAATTGTCAAGAAACTAAAAGCCAAGACCGTCGCTCTTTTTTGTCGCAATCTAGATACCGATCGCAATCTGATACAGGACGCTAAAGAGAAAATCCAGGCTCTTGATCCTGGGATAAAGATTGTTTATGAGGGGTATCCGGCCGTGGGGTCGGCCGATTTTTCGCCCTACCTGACAAAGATCAGATACGAGAAGCCGGACGCGCTTCTTACACTCTTTGATCAGGATGTCTACTTGATGCTGGCCAAACAGATGCTGGAGCTTGGCGGTTGGGGTGATATCAAGCACATTGCCTATACTGAGGCGGGTTCCTTTCCAAAAGTCGATAAACATCCCGGTGCGCAGGGCTGGTATGTACCAATGTGTTACTTGCAGGGCCAGGGGACACCGGCACAGATAGAATTTGGGAAGCTTTGGGCGGAGAAGAATGGTTCAGTGCCCTTTTCAAACCATCCTGTGATATACGGTCCCTTGCTGACTGCGATAAAGGCGATCGAGCTGGCCGGCACCGATGACCGGGCCAAGGTGGCCGAGGCTGCCCGGTCAGGCAAGTTGGAGTACGATTCTCCCCTGGGATACCTGAAAATCGGCAAGGACGGCAAGTCCAACATAACCGGTTGCTATGTCCATCTGCTAGATGGAAAGTTTGTGCCTGTTGAATGAGGGGGAATCGGCTCACTATTAGTACCTATCTGAATCCGTGAAGTCAAACTTGAGTACCTTATACCCACAAGGTGAAATAGTTGAAGTTGTGCTCACGGATTCAGGAAACATATAACTATAGAATGCGAGGGGGATGATCAAAATGAAGATCGGAACTGATACGGATGCATTGCTTAGTGATCGGGTGAAGCGGCTGAAGAACAGCCTACTCACACGGCAAGTAAGGCTGTCCTGCGAACGGGTGAGATTCCTTCTTGACGCGTGGAGGGAGTCAGAGGGACACCCAGCAATCATAAGAAGCGCCAGAGTTCTTGATAAATACCTCCGGGGGATGACCCTTTACATCGACGAGAATCCCATAGTCGGCAGCCTGACCAAGTATCGGTATGGCTGCCAGCCTTATCCGGAGTGGGCCTGTGCCGCTTTTCAGGATCCGAACCAGGTATCCGGCGGCGGCACCATAGTAGTCGATCCGACAGACGCCCCGCTCATCAAGGAAGCGGTGGACTACTTTTCTACGCGGTGCCTCAATTATCAAACCCTCCAAGCTGCCGCCCGCAGACACCCCGAGGTGAACATTGATGCTATAAGAAACGCCTTGCTGTGGATAGAGCAACCGTGTTGGGAGCCCATGGGGGGCACTAACGTTGACTTCGGGAAGGTGCTCAACATAGGTCTGGAAGGGGTAATCGAGGAGGCCAAAGCAGAGCTGGCAAAACTGTATCCCGGATATCTCTCCGATTTCCGCCGGACACACTTTCTAGAGGCTGTGATCATTGTCTGTGAAGCAGTTATAGCATGGGCTGAGCGTTATGCCGAACTTGCTGCCGGTATGGCAACCAAAGAGACTGATCCTCAAAGGAAGCAGGAACTGGAGGAGATAGCCCGAATCTGCCGTCGGGTTCCGGCCAAGCCGGCCACAAGCTTACACGAGGCCATTCAGTCCCTTTGGTTTGTTCATCTGGCAACTACGATGGAAGCCCACCAGATCGGCTTTTCTCCGGGTAGATTTTGCCAGTACATGTATCCTTTCTACAAGATGAGTAAGGAGCAGGGCCAGATCAGCCGGGAGCAAGCCATAGAGTTGTTGGAGCTCCTCTTTATCAAGTTCAGCGAGGTTCAACGTCATACCCGTGCCACCTATTTCAACGGCACTCAATTGCACCAGGGGCAAAATGTGAATATTGGCGGACTAACGCCGGAGGGCGATGACGCCACCAATGAGGTTGATTTCCTGGTGGTGGAAGCCTATAAGCGGATCCGACTGATCCAGCCTAGTCTGACCCTTCTCTGGCACAATAAGTTGTCCCCTGAGTTCCTCAATGCAGTCATGGACCTGGTGAAGACGGGATTAGGTCAGCCTGCATTCATCAATTGTGATGTGTCTATTCTCCGGCTGATGAACAGCCACGGCATGAGTGGCATGAGTCTCCAAGAGGCACGCGCCTTCAACGTAATTGCCTGTGTCGACGCGGTTGCAAGTCATGCCACGGACAATGTCTGGGAGATGGCTATTAACATGCCCAAGCTACTGGAGCTGACGCTCAACAACGGCAAGGATCCCCGTACTGGAGCGCAGATCGGTCTTCAAACCGGGGAGGCGCAGGACTTGAGCACTTACGAGGAGTTGCACCATGCCCTTAGAAAACAGCTTCAGTATTTTTTGCCATTGTTCCGAGAAATTAACCTTACCGGTATGAACACTGCCACGGAGATGCACCCCATGCCCTTTACCTCGGCGCTAATAGATGATTGCATTAAGCGAGGCAAGGCGTTGCTTGATGGCGGAGCAAGGTATACCACTGGCGATGGGGCTTGCCCCGTAGGGATGATCGATCTTGCCAATTCCATGGTGGCGTTGAAGAAGCTGGTTTTTGAGGAGAAAAAGCTCACTATGCCACAGCTTCTGGATGCCTTGCGGGCGAATTTCAAAGACGATGGGCATCAGGATGTGCAGCGCCTGTTGATCCAGGCGCCTAAATATGGCAACGATGATAAGTATGCCGATTCCATTGCCAAGGAGTGGTATGACATATTCTGTGAGGAGCACAACAAGATCAAAACCCATCTGGGTGAAGATTGCATCATGCCTTATGCCTTGTCGGTGTCACTGCACTTTATGTATGGTGCTGTAGTCGGCGCCCTCCCCTCCGGCAGAAAAGCGTTTATAGCATTGACTGACGGCTCGATTTCAGCTTATCCGGGCACTGACCGGACGGGTCCTACCGCTCTACTCAATTCGGCGGTCAGGGTGCTGGATCCCCAAAAATACGCTACCACGCTTTTGAACATGAAGTTTCACCCTACCGTTCTGGAAACCAGAGAAGGGGTAGCGAAGTTTCTGAACATGATTACGACCTATATGAACATGGGGGGTTACCACATCCAGTTTAATATACTGGATTCAAAGACATTGAGGGAGGCACAACGCCATCCTGAGGATTATCGGGGGCTGGTTGTGAGGGTAGCCGGCTACAGTGCTTTCTTTACCGGGCTCAGCCCAGAAATGCAGGAGGAAGTCATAAAGCGCACCGAGTATAGCAGTTGTTGACAGTTTTCGGGAAAATAGCGCCTTTCTCAACCCGGAAGCCTATGGAAGAAAGATGAAGCTGTATGAATGGCAAACCATGTCCCGTCAATAGACACAACGGCCTTGGTATTGATCTCCATGGGCGTCAAAATCTGGCGGCAGGGCAAGAGATGCACATCTTTGTAGTGATCACCGGTTGCCCGTTCGTGAAACGATGGTAGACTGATAGCCTTTCTTCAAGGAGTGTGCGGTCAGACTGCCTAACAGGCAATGGGTCATACGCAATGGGACGTAAGAATATCGATTTGGTCTTAAGGGGGTAGTAAACGTGTCATTTGGTTTCACCGAGACTCAGAACATGTACAGGCGTGAGGTAAGAAGGTATGTGGAAAAGGAGATGGCCCCTATTGCCAAGGACCTGGCAAAGCTGGAGCATAATCTCCCCAAGGAAATCCGCAAGAAACTCGCTGACGGAGGGTTTTACGGACTCAATCTGCCGGAAAAGTATGGCGGCCAGCCGGCGGACTGGATCAGCGTGGGCATTGCCATTGAGGAGTTCGCCAGGTTGAACATGCTGCTGGGAGCTCATCTGGTCCACCCCGTAGGGACAGGGCTGTTTATGACCTCTCACGGGTCGGAGGAAATGAGAGAAATCTGGCTCCGGCGGTTGATCAACGGGGAGGTGCTGTCTTGCCATGCGCTGACGGAGCCCGATTGCGGATCGGATGCCGCCGCCATCAAGACGAAAGCCGTCAGAAAGGGCGACGTCTACGTTCTCAACGGCGAAAAAACCTCCATCACTCTGGGAATGCAGGCGGATATCGCGGTGCTTTTTGCCAAAACCGATCCCTCAGCCGGCGCACGCGGGGTGAGCGCTTTCATTGTCCCGCTGGACCTGCCTGGCATATCACGGTCGCCATTTGAGGATATGGGGTGCGGATGGCCGGGAAGGGCCTCTCTTTTCTTCGACGATGTCGAGGTTCCGGCAAAGTTTCGGTTAGGGCCGGAAGGACAGGGATTTTATATTACCATGGGGCAATTTGACTTCATGCGGATCGGCATGGGGTTGGCCTGTGTCTCATCCGCTCTAGTCTCGCTGGAGGAAGCCGTCAGCTTTGCCCAGCAACGCAGGGCTTTCGGACAACCCATTGCCAAATTTGAGGGGATATCCTTTAAGATCGCCGAACATGCGACAATTCTGGAAGCGGCTCGTTTGCTCTGTTACCATGCCTTGAGCCTCAAAGATCAGGGGATTGATCACTCTAAGGAATCGGCGATGTGCAAGTGGTGGTGTCCCAAGGTCTCGGTAGAGGCTATCCATGACGCCATGCTTATTCATGGCCACATTGGTTACAGCAAGGAATATCCGCTTGAGGGGCGCATGCGGGATGCTATCGGGTTTCAGACAGGCGACGGTACGGCTGAGATCATGAAAATCATCATCGCTCGTGAGATTATCGGTAAGGATTTCCTTCCCTATTGAGTGGCAATCCCATAATCGGCCTCATGTCGAAGCAGATTTTTGTTTATGACTTGTTTTGGTAATTTGCTATGAGCACCTGAGGCTTGACACAAGATTTCAAGTGGGAAATTGGTTGCTCACCCCAGAAGGATCAGAAATGGAATATTGGAGTCCAGTTTTAATGAAATCCAGGAAATGATTCATAAGGATGCGCGGGGCGTTTCTTGAACGATGGATGTCCCAAGAGCTATGTGCGCCAAATTGGGGAAGAGGAAGCAGGCTTTGACTCGGAATTGTGTAAAGAGTTGGTGAACTTGGGATGGATGAGATTGGCCTTTCCAGACTGGAGATGCCTTGGGGTGGAACACTTGGGCGCGTGAAATTATGTTGGTATCTGTAATAGGTGGCGTGAGCTGTGATGGTTGTTTGGCTGAATGAGTCACATCCTCGCCCAAAGGAGTATGGGCCGTGAAAGCATTGGAAGGAATTCGAGTCTTAGATCTTTCCACTATAGGTCCCGGTCCTTTTTGTACCATGTTTTTGGCCGATATGGGAGCTGATGTGATCATGATAGAGTACCCTGGAACTGCTTCAGAGCGACGGGCTGGTGGCGAGCAGGCGGCAAGAGCCTGGGATGAAGTGCTGACCGTCTTGCAGTCCCCATTCAACGCCTTGAATCGTAACAAGAGAAGTCTTGCCCTAAATCTGAAGAATGAAGGGGCGCTTGGTATATTTTACAGACTGGTGGAGAGCGCCGATATTGTTCTGGAGCAGTTCAGGCCAGGCGTGGCTAAGCGTCTGGGTATAGACTATGAAACTCTGAAGCAGAAGAATCCTCGGATCGTATATTGTGCCATAACCGGCTATGGCCAAGATGGCCCGTATGCCCAATGGGCAGGTCATGATATCAACTATATATCTATCGCAGGAGCTTTAGGTCTCATCGGGAGCAAAGACGGCGATCCGGTGTTACCGTTGAATCTGCTCGGCGATTATGCGGGCGGCGCCTTGCAGGGTGCCATCGGTATCTTGTCAGCGATTGTGGCTCGAGAGAAAACCGGTGCCGGACAGTTTGTCGATATTTCCATGACCGATGCCGCGGTGTCTCTTCTAACCGTTTCACTGTCAGAAATTTTCCGTACCGGGGAAATACCAAAGCGTGGAGAAGCGATGTTTTCCGGCATTGATCCCTATTACGCCGTATATCCGACGAAGGACGGGAAGTACATCTCCCTCGGCAGCGTGGAGCCCTATTTTTATGCAAAGCTCTGTCGATCCTTGGGGCGAGAAGACTTAATTCCGTTTCAGAGAGACCCTGAAAAACAGGAGCGCATCCGGTCTGTCTTTAGGGAAATATTCCTGGGGAAGACAAGAGACGAATGGGTGGAGATGATGACTGGACAAGATGTCTGCCTGACCAAAGTCAATGAAGTGGAGGAGATTTCGTCCGATCCTCAATTGCGCCATCGAAACATGATCGTAGAACTGGATCATCCGACACAGGGAAAAGTAAAGCAGGTCGGTATTCCAATCAAATTGTCGGACACACCGGGAGAGATAAAAACCTTTGCTCCATCACGCGGTCAACACATCACGGAAATACTGCAGGAACTCGGATACGACCAGATGCAGATTGAAAAGCTTCGCCGGAGCGAGGCTATCGGGGGATGAATTGCGAGGTCAGCACCCTAGCTTTAGCGACTTACTCGCCGTTGTGGGAAACAACCTGGAGAGATTTGAAGCATTCCAGAGCAATGCAATGGACAACAGTGCCCTGCAAGGTTAACTGAAGACGAATGGCCAAAGGTGTGCCCTTTGGGATCATACTTACTGGTATGCCCCGTGACTGAAATCAAGTTGAGGAGAGACAGAGATGAGTTCGAATGTTGATAAGATGGCAGAAGCCTATATGCAAAAAGTCAAGAGACCCATGACCTGGTCAGGGATTCCTCTGGAGGAGGAATACAGGCCGGAGGATCTCAGCGGATTTGATTACAGTAAAAGTCTGGGCAATGCCGGAACCTATCCTTATACAAGGGGTATCCACGCCAACATGTACCGGGGGCGTTTTTGGACGACGAGGGAAGTCTGTGGTTTTGGAACTCCGGCCGACAGTAATAAATGGCTCAAATTCCAGATTAATGAGGGAGTCGGGGGGTTAAATGTGATCTTCGATCTGGCCGGCTCTATGGGACTAGACAGCGATCACCCAGCAGTGGAAGAGGACGTCGGGCTTGGCGGATGCCCTTTTACTTCCATTCAGGATATGGATGAACTGACGGCCGATATACCTCTGGATAAGGTCAGTTTCTCCCTCATTGCCGGGGATCCCATGACGCTGTCGGCGTATGTGGCAGTGGCCCAGAACCGGGGCATCGATATCTCTAAGCTGGTGGGCACCATACAGAACGAGCCCCTGCACGCCCGCTGGTGCGCTGCCGACGCAAGGTTCTATCCGCTGGACCTCTGCTACAAGCAATCGACCGACATCATCGAATTCTGTACCCGAAGCATCCCAAAGTGGACACCGGTAAACATCAACCTCTATGATCTGCGGGAAACAGGTATCAATGCGGTGCAGGAGATCGCTTTCGGCTTCTCCATTGCCATGGCGCATCTTGATGCTGTTATAGCCAGGGGTCTCAGTATCGATGACTTTGCCAAGAGATTCGCCTTCTACTGTTCGTGCCACATCGATCTGTTTGAAGAGGTGGCCAAACTGAGGGCGGCGCGGCGGATGTGGGCGCGGCTGATCAAGGAGAAATATAAAGCTCAAAATCCCCAGTCATGGTGGTTCCGCTTCGCAGTGCATACCGCGGGCTCTTCTCTGACTTACCAGCAGCCGATGAATAACATCATTCGAATTGCCTATGAAGCATTGGCAGCGGTGCTCGGCGGCGCGCAATCCTTACATGCCTGCTCCTTTGACGAGCCGGTAGCGCTTCCCACCAGGGATTCGCAGCGCTTGGCCGTGAGGACCCAGCAGATCTTGGCTTACGAGACGGGCGTGGCCAATGTTGCTGATCCGCTGGGCGGTTCTTACTACATTGAAACGCTAACCGACAAGATAGAGGAGGAAGCCACCAAGATTCTCGATCAGATTGAAGAAATGGGCGGCGCTATTGGAGCCATCAAGAGCGGCTGGTTTGAGAATGAAATAAACGGGGCTTCACTCAGGTTCCAGCGGCAGATAGAGAATGGCGATAGAATCCTGGTAGGCGTCAATGATTTCACCATACCGCCGGAAGAGGAGCCGATCGTCGGGACCCATCAGATACCGCCTGAGTCCGGACCGCTTCAAATCAGCAACGTTAAGGCATTCAAGGCCAGCCGCGATCAGTCTAAGGTGATCGAGGCGTTGCGCAAGGTGCGCGCTGAGAGCCAAAAAGGCGACAAGTTCAATCTCATGCCCGTCAGCATCGAGGCCCTTAAAGCGGGTGCGACGCGCGCCGAAATCCAGGGGACCATCCGAGAGGTATACGGGTACCCCTACGATCCGTTGGAAGTAATAGAGCATCCGTTTCCTTCGATCAAGGAATAAAAGGGGGGCGATCAGTGAACGCAGCGGGAAATAAACCGAGAATATTGATATCTAAAGTGGGCCATGACGGCCATGACAGAGGGGCAAAAGTCTTAGCAACAATGCTTCGAGATGCGGGGATGGAGGTCATCTACTTGGGAGCGCATCAGGCGCCCGAGGCGGTGATCGTAACTGCATTGCAGGAGGATGTTGATATCGTGGGCATCAGTTATCTGGGGGGCGATCACCTGAAGTACACCCCAAAGTTACTCAAGTTGATGAAGGAAAAGGGGCTGGGTGCCAGGCCCCTGATCGTGGGAGGGATCATTCCAAGGCAGGATATCCCTCTATTGAAAGAGCAGGGTGTGGCGGAGGTTTTTGTCCCCGGCATGCCATTTTCACAGATTGTGGATTTCATAAACGAGAAAACCTCGGCTAAGTAGTCGGGTTGTAAGAATTCCACTTGACCGAGGCAATATGACGGACTTGTCAGCGAAGCCGGTATGAGTCAAGGAAGGATAGACGGATATTGAAGTAAGGAGGTTTTGCAGGAGATGGGTACCAATAAAGTAAAAGAGGGCCAAATTTTGATGCCGTCAAAAAAGCAACGCGGTAATGCCGAGTTGATGCTGGGCGTCTATCGTGGCCTGGATTTCAGTGATGAGCAGGGAATGTCATGCGGCAAGATACTGGCGGATTTCGGAGCCGATGTGATCAAGGTGGAGAGGCCGGGGGGAGATAAGACCCGCAATATCGGACCTTTTTGCGGGGATATCCCCGCATCAGATCGGGGCGTCTATTGGCTGGCTACAAACGCCAGCAAGAGGGGTATAACGCTCGATATCGAAACCGAAGACGGCAAGGAACTGTTCCGAAAGCTTGTAAAGACCGTTGACTTCATCGTTGAATCATTTCCGCCGGGGTATCTTCAAAAGCTGGGGTTTGGCTACGAGGATATGTGCCGGATCAATCCACGCATTGTTGTCGCCTCCATTACGCCCTTTGGTTCAGACGGTCCGTACAGGGACTATAAAGGCTGTGACCTTGTGTATCAGGCTCTGGGAGGTGTATCCAATGAGTGTGGGGAACCCGATCGCGCTCCTCTACGGATAGGCCCGATACCGCAATCCTATTATTTCGCAGGGCATCAGGCTGCCCTGGGCATTTGCATTGCGCTGTACCATCGTACCCTGACCGGTGAGGGGCAGCACATTGATGTTTCCGTTTACGAATCCATGGCCCTGAGAATGCCTTCCACCGGCGCTATGGTATGGGATGCGATGAAAATGAGAACGAGGCGATGGGGGGGTGGGTTTTTCAGGAGCGATGCCAAGTGTTTTATCCGTTTCATATATGCTTGTAAGGACGGCTATGTGGTGTGGAACATGCATACGGGACTGCCGGGTCACTTCACGCGGCTGGTAGTTGAGTGGATGGTGGAGGAAGGCCAGGCAGGTGACTTGTCCGATATCGACTGGTACAAGATTGATCTTTCCAAGAAAACTAAGGAAGATATCGAAGGCATGCAAGATACCTTTGCCCGTTTTTTTCAACGATATACCAAGAAGGAAATCTATGAGCAAGCCATAAAGAGAAACATGCCGATTTACCCGGTTTACACCGCTGAGGACTTGCTGAAAGACCCGCAACTCAAGAGCAGAGACTTCTGGGTTGACGTGGAACACCCAGAGATTGGATATACTATGACCTTCCCAGGCGCTGTGGTCAAGGCATCCGAGACACCTTGCCGCATTCCGCGCCGGGCGCCTCTTGTTGGTGAGCATAACCAAGAAATATATGGTGGCGAGTTAGGTCTAAGTCGCGATGAGATCATCCGCCTGGCAGAAGCAGGCGCCATTTAAAGGAGAAACCAGAAGAGGAGGTCTTTCATGAGTGCGATGGCCCTTAAGAATGTAAAGGTGTTCGATTTGTCGTGGATGGTTGGATTGCCCTTGGCAACTACTTGGATGGCAGACCACGGGGCACAGGTCGTGAAGGCTGAATCGATAACTAGGCCTGACGGCAACAGGATGTTCCCTCCCCCAAAGGACGGCAAGCCTGGCCTCAACCGGGGCGTGAGCTTCGCCGGCTATAACAGAAACAAGTATGGCGCTGCGCTTGATCTAAGTACCGCCAAGGGCATGGAGGTTGTCAAGAGATTCATAGCGTGGGCAGATGTCTTCGCAGAGTCCTTTCCACTTGATGTCGTAAAGAAGTGGGGATTGACGTACGAAGAAGTAGTCAAGATAAACCCAAGCATCATTATGGTCGCATCAAATATGCAGGGTGGGGAGGGGCCCTCAGCGTCATTGCCGGGTTTCGGTGTGCAACTGTCAGGGCTAGCTGGCTTCGCCAATCTCACGGGATGGCCTGACAGGACGCCGCTGACCTCGACGGCCTACACAGATAATATTGTAGCTATTTCAAGTGCTGC
>Ga0265296_1005043_pt1 | contig 11099 bp, 8 predicted proteins | sample MunlanPumphouse1_FD_189073 | JGI IMG/M metagenome (GOLD analysis project Ga0265296, IMG submission 189073) | Groundwater microbial communities from a municipal landfill in Southern Ontario, Canada - Pumphouse #1 | ecosystem: Environmental > Aquatic > Deep subsurface > Groundwater | place: Canada...
TATAAGCTTATTTTAATTGATTTAAAAGGATGCGGTTTTTCGGACAGGCCGAAAAATTCAGATTACTCGATAAATGAGCAGGCAAATATTATCATAAGCTTATTAGAATCTTTAAAAATTCAAAACATAAAAATTATCGGACACTCTTACGGCGGGATAATAACGCTTTATCTCCATTATTTAGCAAATGAAAAAAAACATAATATAAATATCGATAAAACCGTTTTGCTTGACACGCCGGCATACAATGATTTTATACCGCTATTTATGAAAATTTTGAAAAATGGCTTCTTGGGTTTTTTATTTCCTAAAATAGTATCGCCGAAATACATCTCCAAATTAATCATAAAAAACACTTTCTACGACAAAGAACAGGCAATAAAAAAATTATTGCCCCAATATATGTTTTTTTTCGGATTAAAGGATTATAATGAATCTTTAACGGAATTGTCAGAACAGCTGATTCCGAAAAATGTCGATGAAGTGATCAAGAATTACAAAAACATTCGTCTGCCGGTGTTGATTATTCGCGGCGACAATGACACCTTGATAGATGCCAGCCAAAGCATAAGATTAAACAAGGATATTGCGAATTCATCGCTTAAAATCGTTGAAAGATGCGGCCATGTTCCGCACGAAGAACAGCCAGACATAACTTTCGACTTAATTCATACATTTTTTCAAAATGAACGAAATTAAATTTTTCACTGCCGTTTATCTTCCTGCCATTACTTTTATAATAGTAATTATTGCGGTTATTCAGGTCAAAAAAAATGCAAACCAAAAAATAGGCATCAATGTTTTTGGCCTTTTCGATATTCCCTTGCCGATTAAAAATAGATTGCAAAAAATTATTTTTCTTATTGCGGGAGCCGTTATTATTGCTCTATATTATACCTGCCTGGACTTTAGTAAATTTTTTCCAAGCAATTTCAAAATGACCGTGCTTTTTGACGAGCATGGAATAAACAGCTTGTTGGATGAACTTGAGCTTATCGAACTAAACGGATTGAAGATAGATTACGATTATACGGCAAAACGCGTTAAATACTTCACGGATGCCGATATTATCATCAATAATAATCTGGGGTTCAAAGATTATCACAATTTTGCCGCGGCCAAAAACGATTTTGTTTTAGAAACGATTGGCGAGACTACGCTGGTTCTAAAGAAAATATCGGGAATTCAGAATTATCAGATTACCGAAGGAACAGGAAAATTAACGCACAAAAAATATTTGAAAAACAGCAGTAAAACGGAAATATATGCTTCCAAATTCAACAAAATCATATCTGCAAATGACAAGGTTTTGATAAAAACGAAAAGCCTGTTTAAAAAAATAGTAATTTCCCCGGAATTCAGCCAGCACTTGATTATAAATGGAAAAGAAGAGGCGATATTCGATCACAGCCTTTTTGCGGTTACCGCCTTATATCCCCTGCCCTTTCCGGCATATAGCAATACCCTGTATTTATATCAATACGAAAATACTTTTATACCTGTCGGGTATGCGGTGTACTATTCGGAACAAGCTAAAGAATGATTTGACTGCAGACTTACCTATAAATCAAGGCTTCCTAAAACCCCAGATACCGCACTTCCTCCCGCAGATTCAAGCCGAATTCATTGCGCACGCGCGTTTTGATGAATGCGATCAATTGCGCGACTTCATCCGCGCTCGCCTTGCCGGTATTGACGATATGATTAGCATGCTCCAGGCTGATCTTGGCGCCGCCGATCGATTTGCCCTTGAGCCCCAGCATATCGATAATCAATCCGGCTCCAATCTGTTTCTGATCGTTTATTCTGCCCTTTAACTCTTCATACAATTCCGGATTTGATTCAAACACGTCCTCTGCGTCCAAATTTTCAAAAACCGATCCGGCGCTCGGCAATCTCGGATATTTATCCAGCCTGAATTTAAGCGATTTTTCCATTCGTTGTAAAATTTCATTCTTCTCAGTCCGCCTCATCTTGAGCGTTGCCGACCAGATCAAAAGATTTGGATTTTCTTTGAACAAGCTTGTGCGATAAGCAAAAGCGCACATGCGATTGCTTAGGGTTTCAAAAATATTTTTCCCTTGGTCATAAACTTCGACAGTCTCTACAATAGCGGCGATCAAGGCGCCAAAAGCGCCGGCATTGCCGCGGATCGATCCGCCCAAAGTCGCGCGCGGAATCCCGTGCGCCCATTCCAATCCGGACAAGCCCTCGCCCGAAGCTAAGCTTAGAATTTTTGCCAAAGGCGCGCCGCCAGAGGCAATGATCCTCTCGCCGCGGATAGCAACATCGTCATTTTTCAATACAATCACCAGGCCTTTTACGCCCTGGTCGCTTATCAAAACATTACTGCCTCCGCCTAATATGGTAATGCCGATCCCCTTTTCTTTTGCCAAAGAAAAAGCCTCCACAATATCTTCTTTGGACCGGACTTCCCCAAAATATTCAGCCGGACCGCCGATTTGGAAAGTAGTTAATTGAGCAAGCGGGTGATTTTGTTTTATGTTTAGCATGTCTTAGTTTCCAAAATCCAACGCAACAGCGTTAGTTGTCAATTAATTGATTATACGCCCCGGCAAAAGCGGCTTCAAAGTCTTTTTTGAGATTTAGAATTTCTTGGTAGGTTTTTGATTGTTTTTCAAACTTTTTACACCTCCCACGGATATGCAAAGTCATCTCCGCTTTTTTCTCCTTCAAGTCCGACAATTTTATATTTTTTAACCTTATATCTTTCACAAAATAAAGCCATAGAAAATTTTTGAAACTTATTGAAATTCAACTTCACTTCCATGGGCACTATTTCATTTCCTTGCCGTAAAATAAAATCAATTTCGTTCTTATTCTTATTGCGCCAATAATTCAATTTATCTTGGCCGTATTTCTTTGCCAGTTCGGTGAAAATAGAAGTTTCAAAAATATTGCCGATCATGCCGCTTCCGATCTTATTCAACCAAAGAATCTGCATTATTCCGGTGTCATAAAAAAATAATTTCGGCAATTTGATTATTTCGGTTCGCGAATTTTGACTGAATGGTTTTAATAATTTAATGATATAAGTATTTTCTAAAATAAACAAATAGTTCTCTATAGTCGGCTGAGACAAACCGGTTATTTTGGCAAGTTCCGAAATCCTTAAAAGCTGTCCGCTCTGCGCGGCCAGGACTTTCAGCAAGGCATTGAATTTTTCAGGATTTTTGATTTTTGCCAAATCGCGGATGTCTTTCTTGATATAAGTATCGATTATCTGCAATAAGTATTTTTCCTTTTTTTCAATGGAATTTTCCAAAACTATTTTCGGATATGCGCCAAAAAGCAAAAACTCTTCATACAATTTTTTTATCTCATCCAGGTGATAGGCGTCTAATTTTTTTAGATTATAAATCTTGCCTTTAAAGCGTAAAAATTCCTCAAAAGACAAATTGAATATTTCAAAATTAACTGTCCGGCCGGCTAATGAATCGGAAAATTTTGATTTGATCTCAAAACTGGATGATCCGGATACGATCAGCTGTATATATTTATGATGATCAATTAATAATTTCAATAAAGATGACGGATTTTTTAAATACTGGATCTCATCGATAAAAACAAACAGCCTTTTTTTGCTTTGTTTATAATTCTCCAAATTGAATCCGCTTGCCTCCAAAAAAGCAAGCATCGAATCAACCCCTGCATCCAAAACATCAACCAACCTGGAATCCTCCAAGTCAAAAAAGAAAATTGTTTCTTTTTTTTCCTTTAAAAAATCCATGACATAATTCAATATGTGCGTCTTACCGACTTGTCTGGCACCATGCAAGACTATTATATTATCAGTATTGATGTATTTGATAATTTCATCCGTAATATCTCTTTTTATGTTCATTTTATTAGATATTAGCTAATTATATTTGCATAATTTGCTATTTGACTATTATACACTTATATTTTAGCATACCTAAAATATAAGTCAACTTTAATTTTAGAATACATTTTATGTTACTCCTTATACTCTCTTAAGAGAAATCCAAAGACCAAAAATCCACCGTGCCTGCCCTGCCTGCCGGCAGGCACGGCGGCAGGCAGGAAGATCCAATTAGACAGAGAAACGAACCAGAAGACGAAAACCCAAGTAGCCACCCCGATAGCCGGACGAACCGCAACCCACGTCCGAAAGGCCACCGCCGTCTGAACGTCCGCCGCTCAAACGAAACCCCCTCTTAAATTTTTCTTTAAACCATTCCCAGGTATTTGTTTCGCCCCACACAGGATAAAAAGCATTGCCAAGATAATTATATATTGCGGCCGGGGGCAGATCGATATGTTCTGCTTTTACCCTTAACGCTTTGGCAAAAGCATTTTTTACCTCAAGTATATTTAATTCATCGTGGGAAACGTTGAATCTTGATCCGGTTTTTTTATAATTTTTGATCAGACCGTCTTTTCGCAATTCTTCTAGAACAGGGGCAAGGATGTCATTAGTAAACATCTGGTCGCCATTGTCATATTGTGGTTTTGGCCTAGTATCAATCAAGAACCAGCCGGTTGGGAGCTTGTTCGTATCAGGACTGATTTTGCTTTCGGCAATCCAATTATAGAAATTATCGTACAGTTTCTTTTTTTGTCCCGGAAAATTGTCGGTTTGTTTTATTTCAATACCGGGGCTGTAGTGCAGTTCAAATTGATTCTGTTTCCAAAATTCCATTTTTTCTTTCGTGATTTCAGCAGGAATAGGCGGAACGTCTATCGCTTTGCCAAAGTATTTCAGAAGAGCTTCTTTTTCTTGCTTGATTAATTTATTTTTCCAAACATCAAATGATTCTGCTTTTTGCTTGATTTCAATGATTAATTGTTTTATGCTCTCGACTTTTTCTTTTCTCTCTTCATGAGTCAAACCGCCTAAGGATTTGAAGTTAACAAAAGCGGCCTCAAAGTCTTTTTTGAGACTTAGAAGTTCTTGGTAGGTTTGGGTTTTTTCTGGACAATTCATAGACAATAAGATTATTCTACAGCACTACCGCTCATTTCGTTCGGGCATTCTTCCAAAAGTATTTCTTTAATATCGTTCACATCTTGCTTCAACTCGGTACCAAAGGCCTCGAATTCTTCGATTTGCTTTTCAAAGATGATTTCTTCCATTTTTCTTGTTAACTCCAAGCCGACTTCTTGAGCTTCGCTTAAGGCTTTTTTCATGTTAAACATATTTTTTATTTTTTAGAATCAATATGCTTTTATCGCAAATGAATTGACTCAAGATAAAAAATTTTCATAATTACACCAACGAACTCGTATCCCCCAAAGGCAAACCAAGCTCTTGCGCCTTTAAGACGCGGCGCATGATTTTTCCGCTTCTGGTTTTTGGCAATTTATCGACAAAAGCAACATCCTTAATAACCGCGACCGGCCCGAGATTCTTGCGCACATGCCTGATTAATTCCAGCTTTAAGTCTTCACTGCCGACTGCCTTGCCTTTCAGAATAACGAATGCCTTAATCACCTCGCCTTTGACCGGATCCGGCACGCCGATCACGCCGGCTTCGACAACAGCAGGATGAGATACGAAAGAGCTTTCCACTTCGGCTGTACCGATCCTGTGCCCGGCAACCTTCAAAACATCATCCGTGCGGCCTTGGATCCAAAAATAGCCGTCACGATCGCGGGTCGCGACATCGCCGGTAAAATAAACGCCTTTAATCTCGGACCAATACGTCTTGACATAGCGTTCGGGATTGTTAAATATCGTGCGTAACATGCTCGGCCACTGGTTGCGGATCACGAGATAACCGCCCTTGCCGACCGGAACTTTTTTGCCTTTTTTATCCACCACATCCGCGATGATTCCCGGGAACGGCTTGCATCCCGACCCTGGTTTTAAAGGCGCGCTTACAAGCGGCGTGATCATATTCATGCCGGTTTCTGTTTGCCACCAGGTATCCATGATCGGACAGCGGCCTTTGCCGATATATTTATGATACCATTTCCAAGCCTCCGGATTAATCGGCTCGCCGACCGAACCGAGAATGCGCAAAGTCGGCATCTTGTGCTTTTGCGGCCACTTTACACCGTATTTCATCATGGCGCGGATGAGAGTCGGCGCCGTATAAAGAACATTCACTTTGTATTTCTCGATAATGCTCCAAATCCGGTCCGGAGCAGGCATATCCGGCGTGCCTTCGTACTGCACGGTCGTGATCCCGGCCAAAAGCGGACCGTAAATGATGTATGAATGCCCGGTAATCCAGCCCGGATCGGCAGTGCACCAAAATATTTCATCGCCTTTTAAATCAAACACCCACTTGATCGTGCGCAAAACACCGACCGGATAGCCGCCATGCACATGCACGATACCTTTAGGCTTGGAGGTGGTGCCGGAGGTATAGAGGACGAAAGCGGGATCCTCGGCATCCATCTGCGCGCACTTCGCTTCTTCCGGCTGGCCTTTGACAAAATCGTGATACCAAACATCCAGCGCCTTATTGAATTTTACGGCTTGTTTATTATTCTTGGCTACTATGACTTTTTTAATGGATTTACTCTGTTTTACTGCGTCATCGGCAATCGATTTCAGATCAACAGCCTTGCCGCGCCGGAAACTGCCATCAGCCGTAAAAAGCACTTTGGCTTTGGCATCGTTGATGCGGTCAGCCAGCGCCTGGGCGCTGAATCCGGCATACACGACAGAGTGCATGGCCCCGATCTTGGCGCAAGCCAGCATTGCCATGGCTACCTCGGGAATATTCGGCATATAGATCGCAACACGATCGCCTTTTTTCACGCCGATACCGCGCAAAGCATTAGCTAGCTTATTCACCTCGCGATAAAGTTCCAAATAAGTGAATTTTCGTTCCGTACCGTTTTCATCTTCAAAAATAATCGCTAATTTTTTTTCAATCGGCGTACCGATATGGCGATCAAGCGCATTAAAAGCAAGGTTGCATTTACCGCCCACGAACCATTGGTAAAATGGTTTGTCTTTGTCTTCAAAAGTCTTATCCCATGGCTTGAACCAGGACAATTCCGCGGCCGCCTCTTCCCAAAATTTCAGTGGATTTTTCAAAGCCGATTTCAAAGCCTTGTCATAATCCTGCACATTGGCATTTTTTAAAATCTGTTTTTTCGGGTAATACGTCTTGGCGGAAGAAGATAAAACATCCGTAAGCTCCCGCTTTTCGCTTGATTTTGCTTTTGGCATAAATGAGATATATTTTTTACAAGCTAGTCCCAAAGGGAACTAACAGTGGTGGGGAATTATTAAAATTCCTCAACCAAAAATTATTAATTCTTGCTGTAATTATAGCATTTTGCGATAGTGGGTGCAATAAAAAAAAGGATAACACAATTCATTTTATTTCGTTTTTATCCTCTTTAAAGTATCATTTTGGAATCGTGCAATACATGCTTTCGCTTTCACTCACACCTCAATCCGCCGAAAAAGCGCAACACCGATTGTCATTATAAAAAAGATAAAGACAAGAAGGACTGCCAGATCTAAAACCGGGCTAAAAGAAGAAATATTAATAAGAAAATAGCGCATGCCGTCCACGCCATAAGTAAGCGGATCGATACGATTGAGTATTTTTAAAGCCAAAGGCAGGTCATGCAAAGGAAATAAAGCACCAGACAGGAAAAATAGCGGCATAACCAAAAAATTCATAACCAAAGGAAAAGCGTGCATATCGCTCACGACCGAGGCTATTGCCGTGCCCAAGGCCGTAAAAAGAAAAGCGATCAGAATCATAAACAAAAACGCCAATGGGATCAACAAGTAATTTTCCGGACGGAAACCGATGATGACCGTAAAAACGAACACCAAAAATCCCTGAAAAAAAGAAACCGTAGCCGCGCCCAAGGTGCGTCCGAACATGATAGTTGTGCGCGAAACCGGCGCCACCAACGTTTCTTTAAGAAAACCGAATTGTTTGTCCCAGATCAAATCGATTCCGGAAAGGACCGCCGAAGTCATAACCGTCATCGCAATTATTCCCGGCGCCAAAAACTGAATATAGTCGCCGCCGCCGGCCTTCTGATAAACCGAACCGAAGCCGAAGCCGAAGGCGAGAAAAAACATCAAGGGCTGAGTAAGCGAAGTCAACATTCGCGCCCGCGAACGGCGATAGCGCGTAATCTGCCTGAGCCAAAGTATATATATAGTATTCATAATTATCTTTTTTTGAATTTTCTCATCCGGTCCAGGCTGTCCGCCGATTCTTGGCGAATATCATGGCCGGTGATTTTGAGAAAAGCCTCTTCCAATGACTGCGAATCGTATGTATTTCTTATCTTCTCAACGCTATCCAAAACCAATATCTTGCCACGATCAATAATCGCGACGCGACTCGCCATCTTCTCCGCTTCTTCGATATAATGCGTAGTCAAAAAAACCGTCATCTGCTTTTCTTTATTAAGGCTCATTATATGCTCCCACATACGGTTGCGCGTCTGCGGATCCAGGCCTAAAGTCGGTTCGTCCAAAAAAAGGATCTTGGGCTCATGGATCAAGCCGCGTGCAATTTCCAAGCGCCGCTTCATACCGCCGGAGAATCGCTTCACCAGTTCATCTTTTCGATCAGCCAAACCGACGAATTCCAAAAGTTGAGCTATTTTTTCCCTGCTTTCCTTTTTAGCAAGACCGTACAAACCGGCATGAAACAGCATATTCTCTTGCGCCGTTAGCTCTTCATCAACGCTCTGATCTTGAAATACGATACCAAAAGAACGCCTAACTCCATCCTGATCATTAAGCGTATCAAAACCGTTGATACGGATACTACCTGAAGTAGGACGCAAGAGAGTAGTTAGCATTTTTATAGTCGTGGTTTTACCAGCTCCATTCGGACCTAAAAAAGCGAAAATCTCGCCCTTTGCCACCGTAAAGCCTATATCATCGACGGCAATGAAATTTTTAAAAACTTTTTTTAAATTTTTTACTTCAATTATGTTTTCCATTGCATTATGCCCCTATTTTTTTCTCCGCGGTTTTTATCCGCTTGTCTGCCTGGGATATTGTAAAACCGAATTTTTGGAATATTTTTTCCATCACGATATTATCAGCTAAATACCGGCCATAGACCCTCTCGTTTCGGCGCTTCCGTGCAACATCCAAGATTAATTCTACGAATTTATTGCCCAGTCCTCTCTTCTGCCACGGATCAGCAACCACCAAGGCCAGCTCCGCCGCAGAACGGAGCGGATCGGAAATCAAACGTACTACACCGATCATTTTCTTTTTTTTGCCTTCGGCAATTTCCGCGATCAAAGCGATCTCACGGTCATAATCGATCTGGGTATAGCTCTTGAGAAGTTCGTGACTAATATCTTTGATCGGATGAAAAAAACGCTGACGCTCGGTCTCTTTGGAAAAAACCTTGAACATTTCCGCTTCCATAGGCTCGTCTTCCGAACGGATCGGACGGATTATGACCGGCTTGTTTCCGCGCAATTTAAAATCATAAATAAATTCCTTAGGATAAGGCGAGATCACCAAATGTTCATACGGCTTCTGTTTTTTACCCAAAACGCTCTTATCTAAAATCACTTTAGCATCCAAAACCACGCCGCCGTTTTCATCAACAGCGAAAGGATTTATATCAAGCTCTTTGATCTCTGGAAAATCAGCCAAAAGATATGCGAATTTGTATAATAAATATTGGATAGATTGGATATCAACCCCGGGCATGCCGCGATAGCCTTTTAATAATTTATAAATCTTGGTTTCCTTGATCAGATTCAGGGATAAAGCCATGTTTAAGGGCGGTAAAGCGATCTTCGTGTCTTTAAACACCTCGACTGCAACCCCGCCCATGCCGAATACAATCGCCGGACCGAAGATCGGGTCTTTCTTGGCGCCGATCAAAAGCTCATAGCGCTTTTTTACCATCTTCTCCATCAATACGCCCTTGATTAAGGCTTTGGGCGCGTATTTTTTGGCATTTTTCACGATTTCGCCAAAGGCATTTTGAGCCGCAAGCGCAGAATCAATATTCAACTTTACTCCGCCGACATCGGTCTTGTGCAAAATATCAGGAGACAGGATTTTCATTGCCAATGGAAATCCGATTTTTTCTGCGGCCCGCCCTGCTTCATCCGCACTCGCGGCCACATGGTATTCACCGACAGAAATATCATAATTAGCCAAAAATTCCTTGGCCTCATCTTCGCCCAAGACAAAACGTTTTTGAGCAATGACGCGGGTAATCAAGGCGCGATTCTCATCGGCCTTCGGTGCGAAAGCATGCGGAACAGTGGCCGGAGTTTCATAGAGTGAATCTAGATTATCCGCATAATTAAAAATATATGACAAGCTCTTGATCGCGTCCTCCGGCTGGCGATAGACTGGAATATTGCCTTTTTCCAAAATGCGCCGGCCCTCCTGCACGTCATATCCGCCCATCCAGGTCGCCAATATTGTCTTATTAGTCTTTAGCTTAAGGCCGACTATTTCCCGCGCAACCGCGCTCGGGTCGGTCATAGCCTGAGGCGTAAGGATCAAAAGGATAGCATCGACATTCTTGTCATCTGCAACGATCGCCAAGGCTTTTTTATAGCGCACGGCATCAGCGTCGCCCAAAATATCGACCGGATTACTGCGGCTCCAATTAAGCGGCAAAAAGCTATCTAATTTTTTTATGGTTGCCTTTTCCAATTCGGCAATCTTGCCGCCCGAATAGACCAAGGCGTCAGTCGCGATTATGCCGGGACCGCCGGCGTTGGTGATGATCGCCATACGCTTGCCTTGCGGCCGCGGCTGCATAGCCAGGCATTTGGCGGCATGAAAAAGAGAGACAACCGTATCGACGCGAATGATGCCGGCGCGCTTGAACGCGGCATCAAAGATCTGGTCATTGCCTGTCAATGACCCTGTATGCGACTTTGCGGCCTGCGCGCCCTCGGAACTGCGTCCGACTTTAAGCACGATAATCGGCTTGTGGCGGGCAAACGCGCGCGCCGCACTCATAAATTTGCGCGCATCAGTCAAGGTTTCCATATAGATCAATATGCTTTCAACATTTTCATCCTGCCCGAAATAATCGATCAAGTCGTGAAAACTGATATCCGCCATAGATCCGATGGAAATGAAATGGCGGAAACCGACATTGTTCTTAAGCGACCAATCCAAGATG
>Ga0265296_1005044_pt1 | contig 11097 bp, 10 predicted proteins | sample MunlanPumphouse1_FD_189073 | JGI IMG/M metagenome (GOLD analysis project Ga0265296, IMG submission 189073) | Groundwater microbial communities from a municipal landfill in Southern Ontario, Canada - Pumphouse #1 | ecosystem: Environmental > Aquatic > Deep subsurface > Groundwater | place...
CAAGATCGAAAACTTTGTGGCTCATTACAACGCCAAATCCAAACCGTTTATGTGGACCGCAACCGCGGACTCAATATTCGAAAAACTTCAAAGACTTTGTAAAGGTATTTGTGAAACAATACACTAGCCCTCGCCCCCGAAGACTGCTTCCTCCAGCGCTTCTTCGATTAAATCCAAGGGGACATCTTCCTGGATCACCGGTTCGCCCAGGCCGCGGAGCAGTACGAAGACCACCCGGTCATCCTGGCGCTTCTTGTCCAGGGCCAGGGCGGAGAGAATTGCCTGGGGGTCAAGGGGGGGCAGACCGCGGGCCAGGCCGCAACTGCGGATCAAGGTGCGGCCCCGGGCCGCGTCTGCCGGCGCCAGCCCCGCCATCTTCACCGACAGGTTAAGTGCGGCCAGCATGCCCCAGGCCACGGCCTCGCCGTGGGGCAGGCGGAATTTCGAGGCCTGCTCCAGGCCGTGCCCCAGGGTGTGGCCGAAATTGAGGATACGGCGGAGCCCCCCCTCACGTTCATCCGCGGTTACCACCTCTGCTTTGATGGCCGCGGCCCGGTGGATGATCTCCGTGAGCCCCGCTTCATTTTGAAAAACCCTTTTCCCGGCCTTCTCTATGGTCCGCAGCAGGTCCGGGTCCCGGATGAAACCGGCCTTGAGGACCTCGGCCAGGCCGTTGCGCCGTTGGGGGCCGGGCAAAGTCTTGAGGAAATGGGGGTCAATGGCCACCAGCCGGGGTTGGTGAAAGGTGCCCAGGAGATTTTTCCCTTCCGGGAGGTTGATGGCGGTTTTGCCGCCGATAGCCGCGTCCACCATGGCCAGCAGGGTGGTGGGGACCTGGATGAAAGGGACCCCCCGCATGAAAATGGAGGCCAGAAAGCCGGTGAGGTCCCCTACCACTCCCCCTCCCAGGGCGATCAGGGCAGTGTTCCGGTCCCCACCCCGGGCCAGAAGTTCCCGGGCCAGGCGCTGGGCCACGGGCCAGGTCTTGGCCCGTTCGCCCCGGGGAGTAACGAGGAGGGTAGGGGAGTGGCCCCCGTCTTTCAGGGCCGCGACCGCCTGCTCCCCATAAAGGCTGCCCACCCGGGTGTCGGTGACGAGAAAGATCCGGGCCGGGAGCCGGAGGGGCGCCAGGATCCGGGGCAGGCGGAAGCGCAGGCCGGGGTCGATGAGGATTTGGTAACTCTGGTCCCGGCCGGGGAGGGGCAGGGAAATTTCCCTCACTGCCAGTCTCCGGGCCGCAGTTTATGGAGTTCATCCATCAGGGCCGCGAACTGCCGGGGATAGAGGGATTGGGCGCCGTCGGACATGGCGCGGTCCGGATCGTGATGCACCTCGATGATTAAGCCGTCGCAGCCCGCAGCCACCGCGGCCCGGGCCAGGGGCGGCACCAAATCCCGGCGGCCCGCAGCATGGCTGGGGTCGACGATGATGGGGAGATGGCTTTCTTTATGCACCACCGGGATGGTGGCCAGGTCCAGGAGATTGCGGGCATGTTCGCCGATGGCCCGGACGCCCCGCTCACAGAGGATTACCTGGGAATTGCCCTCCGACAGGATATATTCCGCGGCCATGAACCATTCTTCCACGGTGGCGGACATGCCCCGTTTCAAGAGCACCGGTTTATCGGCCTGGCCGGCGTAGCGCAGGAGGGGGAAATTTTGCATATTCCGGGCGCCGATCTGGATAATGTCGGCATATTTCGCCACCAACTCCAGGGAGTCGTGATCCACGGCTTCGGTGATGACCAGGAGGCCGGTTTCCTCCCTTACTTTCCGGAGGATTTTCAGGCCCTCTTCCCCCAAACCCTGGTAGCTGTATGGGGAGGTGCGGGGCTTGAACGCGCCGCCACGGAAGACGCGGGCCCCCGCGGCCTTCACTTCCCGGGCGATGGTCAGGGCCTGGGTTTCGCTCTCCACTGCGCAGGGCCCGGCCATGACCACAAAACGGTTCCGCCCCAGTTCCAGACCCGGCAGAGTGATGATGCTATCCTCCCGCTGCATCTCCCGGCTCACCAGCTTATAGGGGCGGGACACGGGGATGGCCTGGATCACCCCGGGCAGATCCAGGAAGAGGGCCGGGTCCACCGGCCCGGGGTTGCGCAGGATGCCGATGGCGGTGCGCTCCCCCCCGGGCATGGGCTGGGCCGCGCATCCCAGGGCCTCGATCTTGGCCACCACCGCCTCTATCTGGGCGGGGGTGGCGTCTTTATCCATAACGATGAGCATGGTCCGTTCTCTCCAGGGGCATGAGGCAGTTTGCGGTTAGTAAATAAGGCGCCTGAGCAGGCGGGCATCTTTTTCACGAAAAATGGCACGAACCTTTAGGAGAATCCCCGGAAGTCCTGTAAACTGAATAAAGTTTCCGGATTCTCTGCTAACCTACTTCTATCAATGGACGGCATAAATGTCAAACCAGGGATAAGAAGTTGTTAGGCGCGCTGACCATTGTCCGGTTGGGGCTTTGCGGAGAAAACCGGGTGGGGGGAAAGGGGGAAGAGGGGGAAAAGGGTTATGGGCTGATTTTCTCCGGCCCCATTGCCAACCTTTACCTTTTTCCCTAATTTACCGGTCGGGGGCTTCCGCAATAACTCTATACTCCGGAAAAATGCTTGACATAGACAGGTATTTATGCGAAATAATCTGCTGAATTACCATGCAGAGGACGACGTCTGGCGGGGAGATTTGAGGAGTATTACGGCAATATCCGTGAATGCGGACCTTATGTAAGACTTAACGGCATCTGGGAGAGCTCCTTGGGACGCCCGAGATGCCTTTTTTATTGAGGCAGAGCATGATTAAAGTCACACTGGACCACGGTCTTTCCCGGGAAATGGACCCAGGGATTACCGCGGCCCAAGCCCTCCAGGACCTGGGAGCGGCCGCGGACCGGAAGGCGGTGGCCGCCAGCGTGGATGGGGAGATGGTGGACCTGAGCCGCCACCTGGACCGGGACTGCGACCTGGCCCCGGTGTGGCTGGATTCCCCCCAGGGTTTGGAGATCATGCGCCATTCCGCGGCGCATATCATGGCGGAAGCGGTGCGGTCTTTATTCCCCGGGGTGAAAGTAGCCATCGGCCCGGCCATTGAAGCGGGCTTTTATTACGATTTTGACACCACCGAGCCCTTCACCCCGGAGGACCTGGCCCGGATTGAAAAGAGGATGGCAAAGATAGTGAGCCGGAACCTCCCCTTCGAGCGCCGGGAAGTCTCCCGGGAAGAGGCGATCCAGTTGTTCCGGGACCAGGGCGAGAACTATAAGGTGGAGATCCTGGAAGAGATCCCCGCGGACCGGGTCAGCCTCTACCAGCAAGGGAATTTTACGGACCTCTGCCGGGGTCCCCACGTGCCCTCCACCGGCTTTCTTAAGGCCTTTAAGCTCACCGCCATCTCCGGGGCCTATTGGCGGGGGGACGAGCGCCGGGCCATGCTGCAGCGGCTTTACGGCACCGCCTTTCCCACCCCCGAAGAGCTGGCCCGGCATCTGGAGTTGCTGGAAGAGGCGAAACGCCGGGACCACCGCCGCCTGGGCCGGGAACTGGGGCTGTTTTTGATTGAGGATGAAGCCGGCGCGGGCCTGGTGATCTATCTGCCCAAAGGGGCCATCCTGCGGGGTATCATCGAAGATTTTGAACGCCGGGAGCACACCAGAAGGGGCTACCTGACAGTCATGGGCCCCCAGATGCTCAAGGCGGACCTGTGGAAAAAGTCGGGCCATTGGGACAACTACCGGGACAATATGTATTTCAGCCAGGTGGAAGAGACCCTCTATGGCATCAAGCCCATGAACTGCGTGGCCCACATGCTCATCTACAAGTCTCAGTTGCGCTCTTACCGGGAGTTGCCCCTGCGCTTCTTTGAGTTGGGGACCGTGCTGCGCCACGAGCGCTCCGGCGTGCTCCACGGCCTCACCCGGGTGCGCCAGTTCACCCAGGACGACGCCCATATCATCTGCACCCCCGAGCAGGTGGAAAGCGAAATCATGGGAGTCCTGGATTTTGTCTTTGAGGTGATGGGCATCTTCGGCTTCGAATACGAGGTGGAGCTTTCCACCCGGCCGGAGAAATCCATCGGCACTGACGCGGAATGGGAACTAGCCACCAACGCGCTGCATAATTCTCTGAAGGACAAAGGGATACCTTACGGCATTTGCGAAGGGGAAGGGGCGTTCTACGGTCCCAAGATCGACGTGAAACTGAAGGACGCGCTGCAGCGCCGCTGGCAGTGCGCCACCATCCAGTGCGATTTTACCTTGCCGGAGCGCTTCGATCTCAAATATGTGGCCGAGGACGGGCAGCGCCACCGCCCGGTGATGCTCCACCGGGTGATCCTGGGTTCCCTGGAGCGCTTTATGGGCGTACTGATAGAGCACTTCGCGGGCGCGTTTCCCGTGTGGCTGGCCCCGGTGCAGGTCACCTTGCTGCCCATCACCGACCGGGTGCACGCTTACGCCCAGGAGTTGGAGGGGTTGATGAAGGCCGCGGGCCTGCGGGTGGAACTGGACAGACGCCCGGAAACCCTGCGTTATAAAATCCGGGAAGCCCAGATGCAGAAAATCCCTTACATGGTGATCCTCGGGGACCGGGAAGCGGCTGACCGCACCCTGTCGCCCCGGCTCAGGGACGGAACGGAATGGAAGGATATGGCGGTGGAGACCTTTATTACCCGGTTGCAGGAGGAAAGTCGCATTCCTGCTCCCGCTAAAAGCCCATAGAATCAGGAGGTGACGGTTATCCAGAAGCAGCGTGTAAGGATCAACGAGCAGATCAAGGTTCCAGAGGTCCGCTTAATCGCCGCGGATGGGGCGCAAGTAGGCGTGATGCCCACCAGAGAGGCCCTGGCCTTGGCGGTGGAGGCCAATCTGGATCTGGTGGAAGTGGCCCCCCAGGCCGCCCCGCCGGTGTGCCGCATCATGGATTACGGCAAGTATAAGTACCAGCAGAGCAAGAAACTGCAGGAAGCCAGGCGGCGGGCGACCACCATCCAGGTAAAAGAGATCAAGGTGCGGCCCAAGATCGAGGTGCACGACATGGCCTTCAAGCTGAAAAACGCCCGGCGCTTTTTGACCGAAGGGGACAAGGTCAAGATCTCCGTAATTTTCCGGGGCCGGGAGATCGCCCATACCGACCGGGGCTTCCGCCTGCTGGCCCAGATGTCCGAGGCCCTGGCGGATATCGCGGTGGTGGAGCAGCACCCCAAACTGGAAGGCCGGAATCTGAGTATGATCGTTACTCAAAAATGACGGTTCTCTTTCCGGTTTTATGTTAAATATATAAGGATCGGAATTATTCATGCAGGAATTGCCCGAGGGGTAATTATTTTTGCGTTTTATTTTACCGGAGACCGGAAACCGTCTTTCAAAGTGAGGTTAAAGCCATGCCCAAAATGAAAACCCATCGGGGGGCCGCCAAACGCTTCAGCAGCACCGCGAGCGGCCGTCTGAAACGCAACAACCCAGGCCACAGACACATCTTGACCAGCAAATCCAGGAAACGCAAGCGGCAGATGCGGCTGACGAGTTTCATCTCCCCGTCTGAAGAAAAGTCCATGAAACGTCTCTTGCCTTACCTGTGAGATAGCATTATCCATAACTGTTGGGAGTGGAAAAGAGATTTAATCCCCCCTCATCCCAGCCCTCTCCCCCAAGGAGAGGGAAGAAAAACGGCAATCCTCCAGTACTCGCATTAATAAGCCGGGGAAACTGATAAGACCTTCTCTCCCTGGGAGATAGAGGAGAGGCCGGGGATAGAGTGGGCGGCGGCAAACGCCGCCATATTTGGGAATTATTAAGATAATAGGAGCACCCCATGCCACGCGTAAGAAAGAGTGTGCCCTCCCGGGCCCGGCGGAAAAAATTTCTGAAATTGGCCAGCGGTTACCGCGCCGGCCGCCGCCGCCTCTATCGGTCAGCCCGGGAAGCGGTGGAAAAAGCCTTGGTATTCGCCTACCGGGACCGGAAGGTGCGGAAACGGGAATTTCGCGCCCTGTGGATCGTCCGCATCAACGCGGCCCTGCGGCCCCTGGGCATGTCTTACAGCAAATTCATCGGCGGCCTGAAAAAAGCCCAGATCAACCTGGACCGCAAGGCCCTGGCCGACCTGGCCATCTTCGACCCGGCGGGATTTGCCCGCGTCGCGGAACTCTCGAAACAAAGCTAACAGTTGTCAGCTAGCAGATATAGGGCGGCCCATGGCCGCCGTAAAGCGGCGTGCACGGCACGCCCTTTAGGATACTAGGTCATAAATAATCCCCCCTACCCCCCTTTAGAAAAGGGGGGTAAGAAAAGTCCCCCTTTTTTAACGGGGGATTTAGGGGGATTTTGGTTTTCACGGTAAAGCTTATACTTAAATAGCGGAAAGCTTAAAAATGACCTTCAAGGACCGAGAGATCCAGGAACTCCAGGAAGTCGCGCTGCTGGAGATCAAGAGCGGGCAGGACGCAGAAGGCCTGGAGCGTCTGCGGGTGCAATACCTGGGCCGTAAGGGGGCCCTGACCCAGATTCTGCGCGGCCTGGGGCAACTGGACCCGGGAGAGCGGCGGCGGGTGGGCCAGGAGGCCAACACGGTCAAACAGGCCCTGGAAGAGGCCCTGGAGCAGGCGTTGGCGGACCTCAAGGAAATGGCTCGCCGGGCCGCAGGCCCGATGATCGATGTCACTCTGCCGGGCCGCCGCCAGCCGCGGGGCCGGCTCCATCCCCTCACCCGGATCAACCAGGAGGTCTGCGATATCTTCCTGCACCTGGGGTTTGAGACCGTGGAAGGCCCCGAGGTGGAGCTGGATTTTTATAACTTCGAGGCCCTGAATATCCCTAAGGACCATCCGGCCCGGGACATGCAGGACACCTTTTATTTTAACGAGAAGGTGCTGCTCCGCACCCACACCTCCCCCATGCAGATCCGCACCATGGAAAAGCGGCGGCCGCCGGTCAGGGTCATTGCCCCGGGCCGGGTTTACCGCCGGGATTCCGACCTGACCCATACCCCCATGTTCCACCAGGTGGAGGGCCTGCTGGTGGATAAAGGCGTGACCTTTGCGGACCTCAAGGGCGTGCTCACCGCGTTTGTCCACGCCATGTTCGGCCCGGAAGTGGGCGTGCGCTTCCGGCCCAGCTATTTTCCCTTCACCGAACCCAGCGCGGAGGTGGACATCGAGTGTGTCATCTGCCGGGGGGAAGGCTGCCGGGTGTGCAAGACCACGGGTTGGCTGGAAGTCCTGGGCTCGGGCATGGTCCACCCCGCGGTCTTCGAGGCCGTGGGCTACGACCCGGAAGAGTTCACCGGCTTCGCGTTCGGCCTGGGGATTGAACGCATTGCCATGCTCAAGTACGGCATCGACGATATCCGCCTCTTCTTCGAGAACGACCTGCGGTTTTTAAGACAATTCTGACGTAATCCCGCACCCATAACCATAGTTAGCATTGGTCCCCAACTTCTCTATGAATCGCTGGGGGCCTGATGGATAATTTTTTCCCCATGGCCCTTCTTTTGACTAGTTGGGGCGACCGGGATATAATAATTGGGTACCTTAAAAGTTTAACGGGGATTGCTGCAGGAGGTTGCCATGGAATTTATCGAGGCTCAGGTTCTTGATGCGCAACATTTGAAGTTATCCCAACGCCTGGACCTACCACCCGGCTCCAAGGTATTCATTACCATCACCCCTCCGGATGAGCTGGCCGCGGAGCATGGAGCCTGGGACTTGCTGGCTGCCCGGGGAATTGCGCAGGCTTATGGGGAAGACGAACCGGAATATTCTCCGGCCTCAATAAAAAAGCCCAATCAGGAATTTCAGCCATGAAGGAAGGGGATGTCATCTTGACCCCTTTGCCTCAGGCGGATGGCAAGGTGAAACATCGGCCCGCCATCGCTTTGCAGGAAATGCCGCGTTATGGGGATTTTCTGGCCTGCGGGGTGAGCACCCGGGTGCATCTGGCGGTTTCGGGCTTCGATGACCCGATTATCGGCCAGGATGATGATTTTGTCGGGAGCGGTCTAATGGCCGACTCTCTTATTCGTCTGGGTTTCCTGGCGGTCCTGCCCAGAAAAAACATAGTGGGCAGTATCGGAGCCATCGCCCCGGAACGTCACCGTCGGCTACTCCAAAGACTGAGTGATTACCTGGTTGAAAATCAACCGAGGTGATCCACCTTGGAACCCACGGAAAGAGTCAATTAAACCCACATAAATGGAAAAAAAGGCCGGAAGCGCTGCTTCCGGCCTTTTTTATTTTCTGCTAGTCCCACCGTTACTCCTCGCCAGTGTGAGGCGGGAGCAGAGGATAGTTTTCTTCTTAATTCGCCAGAGAGAACCGGTCTATGACCTTGGTGGAATATTTCCCGGCGTTCAGATCGATGCCGTAGGTCTGAAAATGGGCGCCCCGGCCGTCAATATCCCCCACCACATAGTTATAAAGGGAAAACGCCCGCACCTTGTTGCGATTTTGTTTGACCTTAAAAATTTGGTCCGGCAGGGCCCCTACGGAGCCGGTTAGGACCTGGGTAATCTGGGGGGTAGGTCTAGGGGCCAGGGACTTATCAATCAGCCAGCGGGAATAGATGTGTTCATGCCCGCAAAAATAGCCGGCAAAATGATTATCCTGCATGATGCCCCATAGGGTTTGTGGCAGCGAGGGGTCCACGCTCCAGCCCTCCGGGGAAAACGCGGGGCCATGGGTGAGGACGAACTTATATTTTGCCGTGGACTGGGTGGCCTGGGCCTGAAACCAGGCTAATTGCTGGGCGTCCAGGCCGTTATCCCAGTTGGTGAGGCCGTCGGCCTTAAACGCAAAGGTATCCAGGACCACGAAAAAGGCATTTTCGTGGCTGACGGAATAGGCCAGATACTTATAATTGTAGGGGTTGTCGGGGCCGTTGCCCGGCATAGTAAAATCAGGGTCTAGATCGTAGCCGAAGTAATTCTGAAATTCCCCTTCTAAGGCTTTTATTGGCGGCCAACCCGTGACAGGATAAAGCTCCCGATTACCGATGGCCACATAAATCTTGATGCCCGCCTGGGCGATGGGTCGCATCACTTCCTTCCAAAGCGGCAGAAAAGGTTGGTTATCTAAATCGCCAACTTTACCTTTAGCCTTGGTCACCAGGTCGCCAAGAAAGAAAATCATGTCCGGTTGGGGATTCATGTTGAGGATACGATCCCGGACATATTCCAGGGCGTTCTGATTGAATGCGGTCTTGTTGGTTTCGTTGTCCGGGCTGTCGGCCAGGACCACGAACCGGAAGGCGAAGGCCTGGGAGGTGACGGCCAGCAGGGCCGCCAATATTAAGGCCAGGCCCCAGAGCCCGATCTTGGGCTTTCTCATCGTAAATTTCATTAGCACCTCTCGTTGCTGGTAATTTAGGATGGTGAGGCAGTCTCTGCCAGTCGTAGCCCCAAAATGGGTGCGGGACCTGGATGCAATTCCCAATCACGGCATAGAAAGATTTTCTGAACCTGAACCCTAACCTAAATATTATTATCGTCAAAATTTTGTAAAAACAAAAATAGTATTATGTCTCAGCATTACTTTACATGAATAGATGCTTTAATTCCCTCCTCCTTGAGGGGGGAGGGTTAGGGTGGGGGTGGCGACTTTTTCCAGAAGATCAACCGCTTGCCCAAGACGCCCCCCTCACCCTACCCTCTCCCCCCGTGGGGGGAGAGGGAAAGAATTGAAATATCCATAAGATACAAACTTATGGGTGATGGGCAGCACCGTGGGGAGGGGGAGATTCTATCTGATCCTATTTTGGCGGTTATTTCTGGGACACGACACTAGAAAAAATCGCAGAACGCAAGTATTGGTGAGATCAGGCCGTAGAGCGGGCCGTGGAGTTTACCGGGGCAGGCTGAAGTAAAAGGTGGCTCCTGCCCCCGGCTTTCCCTCCGCCCAGACCCGGCCCCCGTGGCGTTGAATGAGGCGCTTGACCAGGGCCAGGCCGATACCGGTGCCGGCAAATTCCTCATCAGTGTGCAAGCGTCTGAAGCTCTTGAATATCTGCTCGGCGTATTGCATGTCAAAGCCGATGCCGTTGTCTTTGACATAGTAGATGTCTTCTTGGTCCTCGCGCCAACCTGCCACTTCAATAATCGGCGTTTCTTCGGGGTTACTGAATTTGAGGGCATTGGCCAGGATATTGACCCAGACCTGGCGCAGCATCACCGGATCGCCCCGGCCCGGAGGCAGGGGTTTGATAATAAACGGGGGAATTTTGCCGGTCCCGGTTTTCTGTTCCTCAATGACCGAGTTAACCAATTTTCCCATATCGATGTCGGTTACATGGACCTCCTGGCGCTCCATTCTGGAAAGGGAGAGGAGACTATCAATGAGCGAGGCCATTTTTCGGGTGTTATTCTGGATGATATGGATCAGCCTTAAACCTTCCGCCTCGAGTTTGTCGCCGTAATCTTCCCGCAAGATCGTGGAGAAGCCGGTGATCGCGCGCAGGGGGGCCTGTAAGTCGTGGGACGCGAAATAGTTGAAGGCCTCCAATTCCTGGTTGGCTGCTTGCAACTGTTGGATATTCTCATGTAACGCGGCATTCAGCTCCTTAATCGTATCCCTTTCTTCTTTCAGGGCCTCCTCCCGAAGCTTCAGGTCCCGGAACATCAGATTAAGGGGCTTAACCAGCCCCGTTTCGATAATAGCTTTATAGAGGCAATAAAAGGCGACGATCTTGAACAGGTGCCCCACCAGGTTAGACAGGTCGTAGACCCCGACATAGAAGGTGAAGGCCACCTCAGAGACGATGCTCAGCAAGATGGACCAGAGCAGGAGACGGAGAACCCCGGGGTCGAATTCCCGCTTCTGGCGCAGCAAAAAGCCCCCGGCGGCCAGCAGAATCAGGGAGATCGCGTATTCGCCCGCTTTTTTAAACGGAGTCAGCCCCTGGCCTTCCACAAAACAGTCGGGAAAGATTTGCCAATGGAAGATGCTCAGCAGCAACAGCGCACCTAGCAAAGAATAACCGAGGAATACCAAGAAGGGCCGCAGCCGGCGCTCCAGGAAAAGGAGGGCGGCCAGGAAGGTGAGGCTCTGCAAAAAGCGGGCTGCCATCCACAATTGGGTGGGGAGATTGGCGTCGTAGCCGGGGAAAACCCCCAGG
>Ga0265296_1005045_pt1 | contig 11095 bp, 8 predicted proteins | sample MunlanPumphouse1_FD_189073 | JGI IMG/M metagenome (GOLD analysis project Ga0265296, IMG submission 189073) | Groundwater microbial communities from a municipal landfill in Southern Ontario, Canada - Pumphouse #1 | ecosystem: Environmental > Aquatic > Deep subsurface > Groundwater | place: Canada...
GCACGCCATCCTGACCCACAACCGATCCAACGCGAGAAAGGCCGACGGCGTCCTGATCACCCCGTCGCACAACCCGCCCCGTGACGGCGGCATCAAATACAATCCCCCCTCAGGCGGCCCGGCCGGAGGCGAGGCCACCGCCGCCATCGCCGCCCGCGCCAACGCCCTGATAGAGAACGGCCTGACCGAGGTCCGTCGCGTCCCGTTCGCCCAGGCCCATGCGGCGGCCGGCCGGTTCGACTACCTGTCCGCCTATATCGACGACCTGCCCCACGTGCTGGACCTCGACGCCATCCGCAACGCTGGCGTCCGCATCGGCGCCGATCCGCTGGGCGGGGCCGCCGTCGCCTATTGGGGCGAGATCGCCACGCGCCACCGGCTGAACCTGACCGTGGTCAACGACGCCGTCGATCCGCGCTGGGCCTTCATGCCGCTGGACGCCGACGGCAAGATCCGCATGGACTGTTCGTCCCCCTGCGCCATGGCCGGTCTGATCGGCATGATGAAGGGCGGCTCGGCCTACGACGTCGCCTTCGGCAACGACGCCGACGCCGACCGCCACGGCATCGTCACCCCCGACGCCGGGCTGATGAACCCCAATCATTTCCTGGCCGCCGCCATTGCCTATCTGTTCGCCCATCGCCCCGGCTGGGGCGCGGACGTGGCGGTGGGCAAGACCCTGGTCTCGTCCTCGATGATCGACCGCGTCGTCGCTGGCATGGGCCGCCGCCTGCTGGAAGTCCCCGTCGGCTTCAAACATTTCGTGCCCGGCCTGCTGGACGGAACCGTTGGCTTCGGCGGCGAGGAATCGGCCGGAGCCTCCTTCCTGCGCCACGACGGCACGGTCTGGACCACCGACAAGGACGGTCTGCTGCTGTGCCTTCTGGCCGCCGAGATCCAGGCCCGCACGGGCCAGAGCGCCAGCCAGCTCTACGCCGGCCTGACCGACCAATACGGCGCGCCCGTCTATGCCCGCGTCGACGCTCCGGCGAACCGCACGCAGAAGGCCCGCCTCGCCGCCCTCAGCCCCTCTGACATCACCGCCACCACCCTGGCCGGCCAACCCATCACCGACATCCTGACCCAGGCCCCCGGCAACGGCGAGGCCATCGGCGGCCTCAAGGTCGTCACCCCCGACGCCTGGTTCGCCGCCCGCCCCTCGGGCACCGAGGACGTCTACAAGATCTACGCCGAATCCTTCCTTGGCCCCGACCATCTGGCGACCGTCCAGGCCGAGGCCAGGGCCGTGGTGGCGACGGCGCTGGCGGGCTGACGTCTTGATCGTCCGCCGCTTCGACATCTTCGCGGACTATTTCCAGTTCTACGTTTGCGACGAAACCTATGTCACCGACAACACCGACCTGTGGGGTCCGGCCAGCGACCCCATGCTGGCGGTCGGCCCCGACCTGATCGCCATTGGCACGGCGCGCAACATGCTGGTCCCGGTCGAGCTTGAAATCCTGTCCATGGAGCCGCCGCCCGACCCGGACGCCTGGGATCAGGTCCGCGACTGCGGCCTCCGCCTATCCAGCGGCGCGCTGATCGTGTTCGGCTGCACCGACGATCCCGATCAGGCCGAGCGGATCGCCGTGCCCGCCGGCGACTATGCCGCCCGCGTTTCGCACGGCGGACTGGATACCGTCTCCGAGGACGGCCTGGACGGCGGCGACCGCTATCGCATCCAGCTCTGGCCCGGCGCGGTGCGTCCGGTGACAGTGATCAAAGGCCCCGCCTAGGCTTCAGACAAGGCCCTCGACCCACGCCCTCAGCGGGTTGGCGGGATCGGACAGCAGCTTGATCACCATGCCGATGCAGATCACCACCAGCAGAGGCCGGATCAGCTTCGGTCCGAACCGCATGGCCGCGTGCGATCCCAGCCACCCGCCCAGCACCTGACCCACCGCCATGATCAGGCCGATGGCCCAAAGCACATGGCCGCCAATGGCGAACACCACCACGGACACCAGGTTGCTGGAGAAGTTCAGCGCCTTGGTATGGGCCGTGGCGCGCGTCAGCCCCATTCCCATCAGCGTCACCAGGGCCAGGGCGAAGAACGACCCCGCGCCCGGACCAAAGAAGCCGTCATAGAAGCCGATCCCGCCCGCCACGGCGCCAAAGGCGAAGGGCGTCAGCCGGGCATGGACATCCTCGTCGCTGGCCTTGGGCCCGACCAGAAAATAGACCGCGATCCCCGCCAGCAGCAGCGGCAGCAACACCATCAGCCAGGTCGCATCGACGAAGCTGACCACCACCGCGCCCAGGGCTGCGCCGATAACCGTGAAGATCAGCGGCCATTTCAGCAGGGCAAAATCGATCCGCCCCTTGCGCCAGAAGGTCCAGGTCGCCGAAGCGGTGCCGAAACTTCCCTGGATCTTGTTGGTGGCGATGGCCGCCACCGGATTGACGCCGACCGCCAGCAGCACGGGCACGGTGATCAGGCCGCCGCCCCCGGCGATGGCGTCCACGAATCCCGCCGCCACGGCTGCGGCGAACAACAGGGCGATGATTTCCGGGGCGAACTCGATCATGGCGCGGACCTAGGCCGTTCGCCGCCGTCGATCCAGCCCCGATGTCTTCAGCCCCCGACCGTGATCTCCATCGGCCGTTCGACGAACAGGCCCGGCCCGCCCAGGTCCAGGATCAGGCGCCGATCCTCGAACGCCGCCATCCCCACCAGCGCCTTGGGAAAGCCCGGCACGGCGACGTCGTCGTATATGGCCACCGCCGCCTGGCGATACAGTTCGTCGCCGATCGTCAGGGTGCGGACGATCACCGTCTCCGCCCCCACGACGCCGCCCAGGACGATACTCTGGCCCGCCGTCCGTTCGCGCCCGTCCAGCAGCCCCGCCGCCTGCGCCGTCTCGCGCGTCACGGCCAACACGGCCGAGGCGCCGGTGTCGATCACCGCATTGACCGTCGCGCCCTCGACCGTGATCGCCGCCTGCAGCGCCTTGCCCGCGCGGGTCACGGTTATGGGCGCCAGCGACGAAGGCGGCGTCCAGCCTTCGCGCGCCAGGAACCTGATCCGATGCTCGGCCGTATCCAACTCCAGCACCAGTTCCCGCAGCACGTCCTGACCCAGGATCAGCGCCGCCCCCAGCCCCTGTTCGCTGGCCAACGGTCCCAGCCCCAGGATCGCCGCCCGCAGCCCGTCCAGCCGCAGGCCGCCCACTGCCCCCCCGATGACAATGTCCAGCGTCGTCCCACGCCCCACCTGCGCATCGCCGCCGACGCCGTAGGCCACCATCGGAATGTTGAAGACGTTCGTCAGCCCCAGCGTCTCGACCAGCGACCGGTCGATAACCGAATACTGCGCCCCGGAATCGATCAGCGCCCGCACCGGCTTTCCGTTGACCATCACCTCCACCGTCGGCGTCGGCGCGCGCGGCTCGGCATAGGCAAGCCAGCCCGTCGATCCGCCCGCCGCAAACACGACCGTCGGCCCCTTCCACACCACATGATCGCGCAGCCACCAGGCCCCGCCCACACCGCCGGCGACCAGCCCCAGCCGGATCAGAAGATCGCGTCGTCTCATGCCCCAGACATGGACCGTCGCGACGACCGGCGCCAGCGGGGGAATGGTCGCAACGACGTCGCCCCCGTCTCTTTTATTCCGTCATCCTCGCCCTTGTGGCGAGGATCCAGACTCACGGTCTTCCCGCAGCCTGCACCGCCCTCGACACCGGGAGTCTGGATCCCAGAGACAAGCCCTGGGATGACGGGGTATTTGACGGCAGTCTTGAGGAAAACCCGGCATGGATTTGTCCCATACGCCTGAAACTGCCACCCAGCCGACAATTTCCTCCCTCAAACGACCAGAAACCGGGTGACGTAGCGCGCTGCGCTGGTTACCACCAAACCGCCATGACGACTTCCAGCGCCCGCTACGTCTCGACCCGAGGCCAATCGCCCGAAACCGATTTCTCCGACGCCTTGCTGCGCGGCATCGCCCCCGACGGCGGCCTCTATATGCCGACCGCCTGGCCGAGCCTGTCGCCCGAAACCTGGACCGGCGCGGCCGACTACAAGTCCATCGCGCTCCAGGCCATCGCCCCCTTCATCGGCGACGCCCTGCCCGCCGGCGCCCTTGACCGTGCGCTGGACCGCCTGACCGCCGGCTTCGACCACCCGCTGGTCACGCCCCTGGTCAAGCTTGAGCCCGGCCTGTTCGTGCTGGAGCTGTTCCACGGCCCGACCGCCGCCTTCAAGGACCTGGCGATGCAGCTGGTCGCCAGCCTGACGGACGAGGCCTTGGCCGCGTCTGGCGAGCGCCTGACCATCCTGACCGCCACATCGGGCGACACCGGCGCCGCCGCCGTGCGCGCCTTCGCCGGCGCCAAATCCGTCGATCTGGTCGTGCTCCACCCGCTGGACCGCGTCTCGCCGATCCAGCGCAAACAGATGACGACGGTTCAGGCCGACAACGTCCTGAACCTGGCCGTGCGCGGCGATTTCGACGACTGCCAGCGTCTGGTGAAGAGCCTGCTGGCGGAAGAAACCTTGCGCCAACGCGGCCGTCTATCGTCCGTCAATTCGATCAACTGGGCGCGGCTAGCGGGCCAGATCCCCTACTATGTCTCCGCCACGGCGCAGTTGGGCGAGGCGGCGACCTTCGTCGTCCCGACCGGCAACTTCGGCGACGCCTTCGCCGGTATCGCCGCCACGAAGATGGGCCTGCCGTCCAACGGCTTCGTCGCCGCCGTGAACCAGAACGACGCCCTGGCCCGCGCCATCAACGACGGCCTCTATTCGCGCCGCGCGGCGGTCGAAAGCGGCAGCGTCTCAATGGATGTGCAGGCGCCGTCCAACTTCGAACGCCTGGTGTTCGAGGCCACCGGCCGCGACGCCGAGGCCACGCGCGCCGTGTTCGAGACCTTCGCCCGAGACGGCGCCGTCGCCTTCGATCCCGACCTGCTGGCGGCCTTGCGCGCCCAGGTTTCGGCCGTCTCCATCGACGAGACCGAAACCCGCGCCGAGATCGCCCACGCCCATGAGGCCTGGGGCCGCGTCGTCTGCCCGCACACGGCCGTGGCCCTCGCCGCCGCCCGTCGTCAGGACCGCTCCAAAGGCCCCGTCGTCGCCCTCTCCACCGCCCACCCCTCCAAGTTCGGCGCCTTCGTCTCCGACGTCTTGGGCTTCGAACCCGAGCCCGCAAACGTCATCGCCGCCCTGGGCGACAAGCCCGAGCGGTTGACGGTTATCGATGGAACGATGGAGGCGGCGGTAAACGCCGTGGCGGCCTTTTCAGGCCGCCACTAAACGCTTCTAGCGACGACCGCCGCGCGTCAGCATGCCCAGCAGCATCAGGCCGACGCCGGCGACCGACAGGGTCGTGACCAGCGGGCGCTTGCGGGCTTCGGCGGCGACGGTGCGGGCCTTGTCGCGATAATCGGCAGGCACCTTGTCGACCAGGCGATCGACCGAATCCATCGCCTTGCCGAAGGTTTCCAGCGAACGGCCCTTGGCGTCGTTATAGGCGCCTTCGACCTGCATCTTCTGATCGCCGACCAGATTGCCGAAAGCCTTTTGCGTCTTGCCTTGAGCTTGCGAGGCGGCGCCGTTGATTTGTTCGTCGGTCATGGTGTCATCCTTGGGGAGAGAGCGGCGATCTCGCCGTTGCTGCATCAAAAGCCCGGTGACGCTTTCGGTTCCAGCGACCTGCCGACGCAGGCAGCGCGATCCTCTCCCTCCCCGTTCGGGGAGGGTGGTCGCGCAGCGACCGGGTGGAGGCGGCCCGGCAGGTAGGCAGCTGCTGGATCGGCGACGGATCTGCGGAAGGTCACTCGGCCGCCCCCACCCGACCTCGCCTGCGGCTCGGCCACCCTCCCCGAGCGGGGAGGGAGAGGAACGTCGCATCCCTCCCATTTCTGAAATCAAGGCGTCACGATTTCAATGACTTGTCGGCCCACAGCGACATCCGACCATACAGGCCCAAACCCGTGAGACACTGTCCCTCCGGTCTTTGACATCGCCACCGCCCCCAATTGCACTGTCTTGCATTTTGCACGCGTTTTCCGAATGCAGTGCAATTTCCAAATTGAGACGAAGTGCACACATTGCACTGTGTTTTTCGCCCGTCTCAGGCCGGCTCCACCGCCCGCCAGTGGTCCATGCGGCGCAGGAAGACCGCCGGATCCTTGGGCGTCACCAGGTTGGCCGGGTCGTGGAAGATGCGGTCATGCAACCGCGTCACGGTGAACCGCAACGCCGCCGCCTCGCCCAGCCGCGGCAGGGCCGCACGCTCGGCCTCGCTCAACGGCCGCACGGTCTCGTAGCCGCGCTGGAAGGCCGCCAGCGCCCCGGGGATCGCCCGCCCCTCGACGTCGAACCCCCAGGCCGACAGGGCGATGGCCAAATCATAGGCGAAGGCGCCGGTGCAGCCGAAATAGAAGTCGATCACGGCCGAAACGGCGCCGTTCTCGAACAGGATGTTGTCGGGGAAATAGTCGGCATGGATCGCCCCGCCCGGCAGATCGTCCCCAAGACCATGGGAAATGAGCGGATCGCCCAGCCGCGCCAGCGCCGCCTCGACCCGGTCCAGCAGCACCCGATCCTCGCCCGACGCCCCCGCCGCACACCGATCCGCCAGCCTGCGCCACATGGCCGGTCCGACCGGGTTGTCGCGTCCTAATTCGAAATCGGCCGCCATCAGATGCAGCCGCGCCAGTACCGCCCCCGCCGCCGCCTGATCGGCCGCCGACGGCGAGCGCAGCCAGGCGCCGGTCTTCCATTCAATCACCGCCGCTGCCCGGCCGTTCAGCCGCCCCAACCAGTCGCCCGCCCGGTTCTCGATGGGCGTGGGACAGGCGAAACCTCGCGACGCCAGATGCGCCGTCAGCCCCAGGCAGAAGGGCAGCGACGCCTCGTCCGTCCGCCCCTCGAACAGGGTCAGGACGAAGCGCCCCTGCGTAGTGTCCAGCCGATAGTTGGTGTTCTCCACCCCCTCGGCGATGGCCGTCAGTTTGACCACTTCGCCGATGTCGTATGCGGACAGGAACCCACTGGCCTGGGTCAGGGAAACGGGGGTGAAGACGGCCATGAGCTTAGTTTAGGCCCGCATCGGCGCGGCGCGCACGCACGATCTCGGCCAGGTCCGCCATGATGCTCTCGGTCGTGGCCCAGCGCCCGGCGCCCCGGCCCCGGCACCGCCACACCCGGCCATCGGCGCCGTAAACCTTCAGGGCATTGCCCTCGCCGCGCAGGTTGGAGAACAGCGGATCGCCATGGTCGGCGTTCAGCGACACCGAGGGGCTGATGACCCCATCCTTCAGGTGGGCGGCGCCGATCTGGCGCACCCCGCCCTCCGCCGAGGTCGCCTCGGTCAGGTGGTCGCGCGGCACATCGCCGTCGGGCGAGCGGCCGAACGCCTCGTGGCACAGCAGCCGCACCTTGGCGGCCGCATCCAGACCCTCCAGGTCCGACGACGGGTCCTCCTCCGCAAAGCCCGCCGCCCGCGCATCGGCCAGGGCCTCGTTGAAGGCCGCACCGTCGCCCAGCCGCTCCAGCATGAAGTTGACCGTGCCGTTCAGCACCGCCTCGAATCCGACCACCTCGCCGGCCGCGCGGGCGGCCCGCACCGTCTCGATCATCGGCGATCCGCCCCCGACCGAGGCCGACCAGAAGATGCGCCGGCCGTGCGCTTGGGCCAACGCCTGCAGCCCGCCCGGATCGCGAGCGACCGCCTGCTTGTTGGCGCTGGCCACGTCGCAGCCGGCCTCAAGGGCGGCGCGGATCACTGCATGACCCGCCTCGCCTTCCGACAGGGCCTCCAGCACGATGTCGGGCTTCTTCGCCCACAGGTCGTCGGCGTTCGCCGTGAACAGCGAGGCCGGACAGGCCACGTCGCGCGCCTTCTTCGGATCGCGCACCAGCACCCCGACCACGTCATAGCGGGGATCGGCCAGCAGCCGCCCCAGCACCCCGCCGCCGACCACGCCGCATCCCGCGACCGCCACCTTCAGCGGCGGCAGGGCGGGCGCCGGGCCCGGAGGCGCCGACTTGTCGCCGATGACCGTGCCGTCGGCCCGGTCCAGCGCCGCGACCTCGATCTCGACCCCCCGGCTTTCGCCCAGGTCGATGGCGTCGTGCTGCACCAGCGCCCCGCCCAGCTTGCGCGCCACATCCCAGGACGCGCGGCGATAGCGCAGGGCCGGGGCCGTATTGTCGTTGGGATCGTGGTCGTAAAGGCCGTCCACATCCTTGACCAATCGCACCCGCTTCAGCCCCAGTTCGGCCGCCAGGAAGACGGCCGTCAGGTCCGATCCGCCGCGTCCCAGCAGGGCCACCTTGCCGTCCGGCCGTACTGCGCCGAAGCCCGGCACCACCACCACCTCGTGCCGGTCCAGCGCCTGTTTCAACTGGTCGGGCCGCAGGCCGCAGGGCCGCGAATGCTCCGGCTCGCCTTCCGCCACGATGCCCAGTTCGCGCACCGACAGGGCGCAGGCGTCCAGGCCGATCCGGTCGCAGGCGATGGCCACCAGGGCCGCCGACTTCTCCTCGCCCAGGGCCACATAGCCGGGCAGCAGGTCGTTGGAATGGGCCAGGCCCAGCGCCCGCGCCTCGCCCAGCAGCCGGTCCGTCGCCCCGCCGAAGGCCGAGACCACCGCCACCACCTTCCGCCCCGCCCGCACATGGCCATAGACGGCCGAGGCGACCAGCGGCGCCTCCGCCGGGCTGCGCAGGATGGACGAGCCGAACTTCAACACCACCACTTCGGGGGCGAGCTGACTGCTGGGGTCGAGGCTCTCGGATTTCTCTACGACGGCGAGGGTGGGGGACATCAGGGTTCTCGGAAAAATCGGGATGGGGTGGGGTGAAATAGAAAAACCCCGCCAGGCGGACCGGGCGGGGTTCGGGTTCTGCGGTTGCCGGGGTTCGGCGCGCTAAACTCGTCCCGCCCGTAAGGGCATGGTGGTGGTGGTGCCGGTCGTGCCAATAATCATGCCGAAACGCGTCGCGGCGAGGCCGGCGACGGTGGAAAGTTCGGCGATGAGCGAGCGCTGTTGCACAGGGCAGGTCCGGTTGAAATCTGAGCCTAGGGTGATCGGACCACCCCCATCCTGTCAAGCGACGATGGATGATTTTTTCGCGACAGGCCGATTTTTGCTCATTTCACACCCAGCTGCACCAGCCAACAGCCGCTAATGGCATGAATTTTCCGCTTGACCGGCGCCGCCTGTTTGATCAACGTAAAGTCACTCATCAAGACCAGCCGAGGGATTAGGCCCTTTGACGCTGGGGCAACCATCGGGTCTCACAGCTCGAAACGGTGCCAACTCCTGCGAGATCCTTCGGGATCGCGAGAGATGAGTGGAGCATCGGCGAGACGACGCTCCACGATCTGTCACCGCATCGAGCCTTGCTGAGCGAGAACGATGCGGAACGACGATGACACTGGCTGAAACCTCCCTGTTCGAAGACCCCGACTGTCGCACCGCGCCAGCCAAACCGCTCGCCCGTGAACGCGGCGGCGCCCGCGACGTCATCGTGCCCATTCCCGCCGACTTCCGCCTGGCCTCGGGCGAACGGCTGAACCAGCCCAATATCGTCGGCCGCCTGCACGGCCGGATCGGCGCGCCCGTCGTCGTCGTCGCCGGCGGCATCTCGGCCGGCCGTTTCGTCCACCGCACCGAGACCAACGGCCTGGGCTGGTGGTCGGGCGCCGTGTCGGTGCGCGGCCCCATCGACCTGAGCCGTTTCCAGGTGCTGGCCGTCGACTTCGCCCCCGGCGCCGAGTTCCTGGAAACTCCCGTCACCATAACCACCCACGACCAGGCCCGCCTGCTGGCCCTGGTCCTGACCCATCTGAAGATCGAGCGCGTCTCCGCCTTCGTCGGCTGCTCCTATGGCGGCATGGTCGGCCTGGCCTTCGCCGAACTGTTCCCCGACTGGGCCGAGCAGCTGATCGTGGTCTCGGCCGCCCACCGTGCCCACCCCCAGGCCACTGCCTGGCGCGGCATCCAGCGCCGCATCCTTCAGTTCGCCGTCGCCGCCGGCCGGCCGGAAGAGGGCGTCGCCCTGGCCCGCGAGCTGGCCATGACCACCTATCGCACGGCCGAGGAGTTCCACGACCGGTTCGAGACCACCGCGCCCCAGGCCGTCGGCGGCGCCTATCCCGTCTGCGACTATCTGACGGCGCGGGGCCAGGCTTACCGGACCCACACCACCCCGGCCCGCTGGCTGTCGATGTCCGACTCGCTGGACCGCCACAGCGTGACGCCGGAAGCCATCAAGACCCCCGTCACCCTGATCGGCTTCACCTCCGACCGGCTGGTGCCGATCGACGACATCCGCGAGCTGGCCGCGCGGCTGCCGACCCTGTGGCGCTTCGTCGAAGCGCCCTCCCTGTATGGCCACGACGCCTTTCTGAAGGAGGACGCCTTCGTCGGCGACATCCTCCGCGCCGCTTTCAAGGACATCAAAGCATGACCCGCCGCCCCCCCTCTTTGCGTCAGGCCGACCCGCACACCATCGCCGCCCGCACGGGCGTGGATACGGACACGGCCCACGGCGCAGTCATGCCGCCGCTGTATCTGTCGTCCAACTATTCCTTCGCCGGCTTCGAGCAGAAGCGGAAATACGACTACAGCCGCTCGGGCAACCCCACGCGCGACGTCCTGGCCGAGACCCTGGCCGAGCTGGAGAGCGGCGCGGGCTGCGTCATCACCGCCACCGGCATGGCCGCGGTCGACCTGCCCCTGGCCCTGCTGGAGCCCGGCGACCTGCTGATCGCCCCGCATGACTGTTACGGCGGCACCTGTCGCCTGCTGAACGCCCGCGCCAGGAAGGGCCATTTCGACCTGCTGCTGGTCGATCAGGGCGATCCCGTCGCCTTCGAGGCGGCCCTGGCGCTGAAGCCCAAGCTGGTGTTGGTCGAGACGCCGTCCAACCCCCTGCTGCGGCTGGTCGATGTCGCCGACATCTGCGCCCGCGCCCATGCGGCCGGGGCCAAGGTGGTGTGCGACAACACCTTCCTGTCGCCGGCGCTGCAGAACCCGATCAAGCTGGGCGCCGACTTCGTCGTCCACTCCACGACCAAATTTATCAACGGCCATTCCGACGTGGTCGGCGGCGCCGTGATTTCGGCCGACGCCGA
>Ga0265296_1005046_pt1 | contig 11094 bp, 7 predicted proteins | sample MunlanPumphouse1_FD_189073 | JGI IMG/M metagenome (GOLD analysis project Ga0265296, IMG submission 189073) | Groundwater microbial communities from a municipal landfill in Southern Ontario, Canada - Pumphouse #1 | ecosystem: Environmental > Aquatic > Deep subsurface > Groundwater | place: Canada...
ATTTTTAATCTCCGAACGCTGAACGAAATCCGAACTTTTTTAGCGAAAATCCTACTGCTGAATTTTTCACCGCCGCCGAGTTTCGTGCCAGCGAAGCTGGCGCGCCGCTTCTTGTGGATTTTCTCTAACCTATACTCGTTGCGGCGTTTTTTTAAAAAATTTTTATATCTATATTATACACCACCAGACTAGGTCTTGCCATATATGCCAAAAAATTAAAAAACGATTGCTCTTAAACAATCGTTTTTTAATTCTCGCCCTGCTCAACGATTTTCGAACTTTTGACTGCCTGCCCGCCTCTGGAGGGGGCGGAGGAGTACAAATATCCTACCGTGGTTTTGGATCAGATGAAAGGATTGCTGGCCAAGTACCCCGAGGTATAACCCCGAATCTCCCACCTGTTTGCCCCTGTGGCAAGCTTTGTGCCGAGGGCAAGAGTTTGCCACCAGTTGAACCCGGTCCGAGCCGTAAAACGAAATTTAAGAGCGTGGGACGATTTGCTTAACTAAAGAAATATTAAGCAAATCACGCCGAGTCATAATTGCTTAACTTAGTTCAATGCCCAAATTGCATAGTTTAGATACATCGCGAAACTGACCCAGAGGATATACGGTACAAGAAGCCACGTGGCCGGTTTAGAGATTTTTGCAAAAGCGATAATCGTGGCGAGAATAGCAAGCCAAAGAAATGCGATCTCGATAAGCGCACCGCCGGGACTATGCAGACCGAAAAAGATAATCGACCAAAGCGTGTTCAAGACCAGCTGGCCGAGGAATATGCCAAGAGCGATTTTGATTTGCTTTTTACGTTGTATAACCAGCCCTTCGACTTCGCTCAGGGTTAATTTGTCGTATTCACGCCAAATTAAGAACGCGGCGATACCCATAAGCGCAAACAGTATCGTCCAGACCGGTCCGAATACCCACGCCGGAGGATTAAGAGCAGGCTTCACAATCCCAGCGTACCAGCTTAGTCCTGAGCCTATCGAAGGGCCAGTAATGGACGGCGTGGTAAACACCGAACCGATAATACCGGCCAGCTCGGAAACTACGATAGCAATGATGAGTTTAAATGTGTTGCTCTGTCCTGAGCTTGTCGAAGGGGTGATTTTCATAATCACTTTTTAGATTTACTATGATGTTCCAATAGTTTCTCGGCTGGCGACAAACCGCTTAGAACTTTGTGCGGAAAGTAATTCCAAGCGTCAGTCACGAGCTCAAGAACATTGCTTAATTCCGAAGCGTCTCCGCCACGATCAAACATTGCCACAACTTTCATCATATCGTCGTTATCCTCTTCGTGGAAAATAACGTCTTTAACATCTTGCAAAGTGAATTGCTCCTTGCCCCGTCGTAGCTTTAGCGAAGTCGGGTCGATCTCCTTAAGCATATCCACGAGCTCCTGCTCAATCTCTTTCCGCCGTTCAAGAATTTGCTTGGCCTGAGCTGAGTCGAAGGGTTGTTTTGATTCTGTTTCCATAGATTTATTTTAACAGTTCTTTGCTCAAACGGAACGGGAACGGAAGCAGGCGGGCAAAAATTCCTTCCCCCCAACCCCCTTCCTTTTTGCCCGCCTGCTTGGGCTTCGCCCCCAAAACTTTTCGGCGGGACGGCGGGACTATTTAATATTAAGCTTTTCTCCTCTTTTTTCAAATGCCTCTTTTCCGCCTTCAAGTTTCAGCAGTTCTTCTCTATTTTGTGTGTCCTCAATTGTCGTTTCAATAACTTCTGTTTGCCCAGATTCATTTTTCAAAATAAAAATTTTCTCTGCATCGCCATTGATTACAAAATTGGCGTTATGCGTAGCAAAAATAATTTGGCGATCTGATTTTTTCTCTTTCAATAAAGGCACAAGATAATTCGCAATCAACGAGCTATCAAGATGAGCCTCTGGCTCATCAATGATTAACGGATAATTACCAAACAAGAGCAAAATCACAACTACCGCCGTACATCTTTGTCCGAAAGACGCTTGTTCAACATCTCGATCATCATATTTGACCTGAATTATCTTGTTCGATTTTACATCGTACAAATGCTTATCCCTAATCGCTTGAAAGATTTGGAAATTATTTTCATCCTTGAATACCTCGTCAAGAAATTTAACGTATTGCTTGTCATTTTTTTGAGATTGCTTAACTGCATTCTTGATATCATCGAATTTATTTGACGAAAAAATAACCTTACTCTCCGCAATATAATCACATACATTTTTTCCTTTTTCGGAATCCTTAAAAGCTTCTTTAAATTTTTCGTAAAATTCTTTTGCTAAAGCATTCCACGCTCGATTTTCGTCAAAAGAATACTCCAAAGAAATCTTTTTAATATCCTTGCCCTTGTTATTTTCGAACTGTGTTTCTAGCAATTTTTGCAATGGATCGACTATTGTTTTTATTTTATTTTCATAGCTTTCTTTATCAGCTTTCAATTTCGCAACAGTATCACTAAGAGTTGCAATAATCTTGTTTTTACCTTCGATTTGAAAACTAATTTGTTCAATTTCGCGTTCCAAGGCAACAATTTTCTGGGGCGCTGACTTTATTTGCTCAATATTATCTTCTGAAAAACTTCCCTTGTTGAGTAATTTCTTTAATTCTTCTTCCAATAGCACCAAATTATCTTGATGTGATTTCTCTTCTTTTTTAGCTTCATCAAAATTCTTGTCTTCAAGAATTTCAATAGCTTCATTTGCCTTACTTATTGCTAATAAAAAAGATTCCTTGTACTTAATTTGATCACTATTTCCTTCAAGAACTTTAGAATAAAATTCGATAGTGTCGCTCAACTGCGTTTTTAACAAATACACTTCATTAGACCATTTTTTGTGAACTTGTAATTTTTGAGTCAATTCAGAGATTGAATCTGTTAGTTTCTTGTAGTCCGCACTCTCAATTATATTTTTCGTATTCTCTAATGATCTTTTTTCTTTTTCTTTTATCTTTTTTTGCGCGAACAATTCTTGCGAACTAAAAACTGCCTCGGTAATTTTATCTAAATCATTTTGATATTTTAAAATATCATCCTCAAATTTCTGTAAAATCTTACTTGGACCATTTGCCCTGTCGTAAATTGCTTGTGTAAATTTTACTTTATCCCTTGCAAAGGTTTCTATTTCGCTTTGTGCAAGAAATTCAAAAATTTCTGTGCCTCCGAAAGAAAAGACTGCGTTATCGCTTGGATCAAATCCAGATGGATTCAATCCTCTTTTATCTTTAGCGTCGCCAAACCAAAATAACTTGGAAGAATCAGGATTATTTGAGTGCAATCCCAAAAAATTCAAAATAGTGCTTTTCCCCGATCCTCTACCGCCGATGAAACAATTAAAATATGGGCTTAAGTTATATGAGCCATCATTTCCAGCAAAACAAAACTTGTCTTCGCCAACTTTTGCGTCAGCGGGAATTTTTAAAGTAATTGTGTCAATCGTGTTTATCGGCTTTCTGGGTTTTTCCTCACTAATAAAAATTCTTGTTTCTGGCTCATAAACAATTTGCTTCAATCCTTCAAATGTCGGCTCGGCTTTAATCCATGTAATATCCTTTTCAACCACCTCATTATTTTCAACAGTTTTAACAACTCTTTTTCCAAGCCAATTATTTAAATCATCAAAAGAATGCGCGTCGCAACCGCCAGCGACAGGCTTCTTTTTTGCAATCTCTTTGTCTTCATATCGATCAGTTTTAAGATAGTATTCAACATTTTGTTGTCCACCAAAGAAACCGTCGCAGATTTTATCAATCTCATCAGTAATATTTAGTTTTCTTGGAGAGTTGTTATCTGGACGAAGTCCAGCGTTGTTTGAAGCACCAAATATTAAATAACATTCATCATCGCCAAAAATTTCTTTTAGTTTTTTCCTAAGAATTTTATAGTCAATTCCTGCACTTTCGCAATCTGTTTTGGTGGAAATATCTTTGCAAGAAACACAAGCGCCATTTTTGCTAATATTTGTATCTAGTTTTGAAAGGAAAGATTCGATTTTATCCTTTGCGGTCTTATCACTAAAAATAATGTGCAAATTCACTTCTTCGGCATTCTTGTTTACAGAAACTTCTAAACGGAGTTCTAAATTTGGAAAAAATTTCTTTTTTGATTTAGGATATTTTGTCTTAAACTTTTCTATGAATGTAAAATAATTTTCTACGGAAAAATAATCGACTATACCAATAACTTCAACATCCGAATTTTCCAATGATTCACAAAACTTATCCCACAGCTCAGATCCGTTTGTAGTTTTATAATTATCACTCAGCTTGGTGCTTGGAGTATGAACATGCAAATCCCATTTTCTCCAGTCAGAGCCGATATTTATTTTTGAGATTTTGCTATTCATATTATTCAGAAAAAATTTCTTCTTTTATATCTTTCTTGAGGCTATGCATTAAATTCTCATATTCCTTTAATTGTTTTTCTTTTTCTTCTATCTTTTTCATTATTTTCTTTTGTATTTCCAATGGAGGTAGCGGAAAACTAAAATTTTGAATTGCGCCTAATTTAATGTACGCCATTGTGTTTCCCAGTTTTTGTTGTAAAACAGATTCTTTTAAAGTGTTCTTTAGCACTAAATATAAATATTTAGGCTCAACATTAACAAAATCAGTCAAAACATATGTCCTCTGGTATGCTTCAAACTTTCCCTTAAAATAAGTTACTGTGCCAACGTCACCATTGCCCGCTATGAGTATTGCTTCCGCATCAAACGAAAATTCGTCACTATAAGTATGGTTTTGAGCGCAGGTAAAAAATGGATATTTTCCGCTTGGGTTTCCTTGATTAACATTTTTCTTTCCTGTTCTTATCTTGCAGATATCTCCAAGCTTTACGCTCTCCCACTTACTTTTTCCTCTGGCATCAGTTTGAAAATATGTTTTGCAATTTAGACTTACTTCGCTGTGGTTTAAAATTTCTTTTTTACTTACCCAAAAAGCCTTCTTGCTTTGATTTTTTCTACCAATTTTCCAATCAGTAATTATCTGAAAGGCTTCTGGCAAATCATCTTTCTCTATCTTCTGTCGTTTTGCTCCAAGATCATAGCCATCTGCTTCAACATTAATGAACAAAATATCTTTGACTTCTTTTGAAATTGAATTATCAAAAAACAATATGCTGGTTTTAATAGTTGCAGAATACGGATTAAAAATCCCCACTGGTAAAGAAACGACTGCATATAAGCCGTCTTCTACCATTTTTTTTCTCAACGATTGATTGGCATTATTTGATTGAAAAATCACGCCTTCAGGCACAATAATTCCAGCTCGCCCTTTTATCGTCAAATGTTCAACAATATAATCAACAAACAATACTTCCGCCCGATTAGCTTGGATAGAAAATCTTTTGTGAGGAACGATTCCGCCTCTCGGTGTCATAAAGGGCGGATTCGCCATTATTACGTCAAATGTTTCATCCCAGCGTTTTTCGCTTGAAAGAGTATCGTATTCATGGATTTTTGGCTCTGGGAATCCGTGCAAATACATATTTACAAGCGCCAATTTAACCATGTCGGGCGAAATATCATAACCCGCAAGATTATTCATCAACTTTAATTTTTCGTCTGGCGTGAGGGCTTTTTCTTTGTTCTGCTTCAAAATGTGCTTGTAGGAGGAAATTAAAAATCCAGCCGTTCCGCAAGCGGGGTCAAGAATTGTTTCGTTTTTCTTCGGATCAACAACTCCAACAATAAAATCAATGATGTGGCGTGGTGTGCGGAATTGCCCTGCGTCGCCTTGACTTCCGAGAATGGAAAGCAAATATTCAAAAGCATTGCCTAAATTTTCGCTGTGTTCGTAATTAAATTCGTTTATTTCTTTGAGAAATAGCGAAAGAGTGCGAGGGTCGTTATATGGCAAAAAAGCACCTTTAAAAATATTTCGGAACAATTGCGGAATATGCGGATTTTTTGGCATATTCGTAATTGCTTGAACATAAAGATCAAGACGGTCTTGCCCAGAAAGTTTGTTATCCAAAATTTTCGTCCACGAAAATTTTTTCCAATCATCAACAAAAAATTGAGTTTTCAATCCAACTTCTTCGTTTTCCTTATCCATATCATCCATAAACTTATAAATGAGAGCAGTTGTGATTTGTTCAACCTGCGCTTTTGGATCAGGAACTTTACCGACAAGAATTTGTCGGGCAGAGTCTAGTTTTCGTTTTGTAGTTTGATCAAGCATAATATTTTTGGTTACCTCATATAAACATTAACGGGAACATAATCTTTGACATATGTTGGAATAGTTTCCCGAAATCCATTTAATTGCTTAAACTCTGCCATTGTAAATCCAGCAAATTCTCTTGGAAATCGTTGGTTGTTTATTTCATTTCTAAAATATTCGCTCGTAACATACGCCTTCAGATAGTTTTTGATATGCGGAACATATTTGCTTTCGGGTTTGTAGATTGAAATAAACTTTTCGCATTCTTCTTCCAGTTTCTCGTCTTTGGATTTGAAAACATCAATCAAGCCGAAAGCTCGTTCCAAAAATTCACGCCAAGAAATTCGGCGATCAAGGTTTTCGCTCTTGCGGATTTTTTCAAGATTCAGGAATAATCGCGGTTTGTCTTCGTATTTGTCCCGCATTATCTGCACCGCTTTTTCCCACTGTTCATTTTCAACGGCAGATTTCACTTCGGGATCGTTTTGTAATTCCTCGCGGGCTTTCTCAAAAAGCTTTCTATCAACTTTCATTCCCTCAATTCCGACAGGGGTTTCCGTGAGTGTTTTGACCTTATCGGGATTGAAAACCTCTATTTCGTCAATATCAACGCCAACGGGTCCTTCTCCACCTGTTCCTTTTTGTTTGATAGGCAATTGCAAAACTTCGTCATAATTAAACTTTTCTTCAAAATATTCGCAGTTCGCAAAGAAATCGAAAAGTTTGAAATTATCTTTCTCGTGTTTGTGAGTTTCGCCGTATTCGTCTTTGTATTCAAAAACAAATTTTCGTGTTCCTCTCCCTTTGATCTGAATAAAATCAGTTGGCGAGAATATCGGACGCATGAGCGCAAGGTTTAAGATGTCTTGGCAGTCATAGCCAGTTGTCATCATGCCGACAGTTACGCAAACTCTCGTTTTGCTTGATTTGTAATTCTCTAAAAACTTTGTGTGTCCGTTGAGAATGTTATTGGCAAAATTGATTGTGAATTGTTGGCTATCAGAAATATTTGAAGTGATTTGTACCGCAAAATCAGAATTGTATTTTTCAGGCCAAAGTTGGCTCGCCATTTGATTGAGTGTTTGCGTGATTTTTGAGGCGTGTTTTTGGCTTATGCAAAATATAATACTTTTGCCAACCTCTCCGCTGATCGGGTCTTTCAAAACATTTTCCAAAAATGTCTGGCAAAAGACACGATTTGTCTTTTCGGAAAAGAATTTCTTTTCAAAATCTTTATGGAAAAATGTTTCTTCACTTTCAACACCTTCTTCATTTTCTACCATTACGGCATAGCCCTTTTCAGATAGTAGTTCTGCTGTAATGTCTGTGCGTGCGTCTGAAACAATGGGATTGACCAAAAATCCTCCGCGAACGCCGTCAAGCAAACTGAATTTATAAGTTGGCTCGCCGTTTTTGCAACCAAAAGTCGTATATGTGTCCAGCAATTGCCGTTTTTCCCACGCTCGCGGGTCTTTCTGCGACAGTTTTTGAGGATCAACATTTTTTAAATAATCTTTTGGCGTAGCAGTAAGTCCTAATTTATAGCCGATAAAATACTCAAAAACTGCTCGTGAATTTCCACCGATTGCTCGGTGTGATTCATCCGCAATAATTAAATCAAAATCAGTCGGCGAGAAAAGTTTTTTGTATTTGTCTTGCGATGAAAGACTTTGAACGGTTGTAATGACCACTTCTGCCTTTTTCCAGTCATCACGATTCTGTTTGTAAATAACAGAGGAAAAATCATTGCTCAAATATCGGACAAAGTTTTTATGTGCCTGATCTTCCAATTCCAGACGATCAACCAAAAACAAAATTCGTTTTGCGTTTCCTGTTCTCAAAAAGAGCTTAATAACTGCGGCGGAAATAAGAGTTTTACCTGTTCCAGTTGCCATTTCAAAAAGAAAGCGGTCATTTCCAGCTTCGGCTGATTTTTGTAAAGCATGAATTGCTTTGAGCTGATACGGGCGCAAAATCCGCAGGTTTTCATCCCACAAATATTGTTCGCGGGTTTCTTCTTTGAGATAACGAGGATCATCTTTGAAACTTGGATTTTGTGTCAGTGCGATATAATCGGCTTCAACTTTTTCATCTGCCAAGCGTTGATTGTCAGGCTTGAAATCTTGTCTGTGCTTCAAAGATTCTTGGGTCGGAAATTCAGTGATAACTTCGGGATCGCCTCTTTCCAAATCCCAGAAATAGTGAAGATTGCCGTTTGAGAGGATAACAAACCTACAATTCCTCCCTTGGCTTGTCGCATATTTCCTTGCTTGTTCTTTTGCATCTTGAAGGGGATCTTTATCTTCACTCTTTGCTTCTAACACCACAAAAGGAAATCCCCCTTCATCCAAAAGTAAATAATCAACATAGCCTTTTTTTGTTCTTTCAAAATCCTCGCCAAAAGCGTCAATGTCTTTTTGGGCAAGTTTTACATTTGGTTCAAGCGAAATGTTTGCTTGCCCTTTTTCATTATCAAAAAATCGCCAACCGGCTTGTTCAAGCAGTTTGTTTATTTTTATTCGTGCTTTTGCTTCTTTAGAATTTGCCATAAATTTATTTTGTGATCACCTTACGGTCCTCTTCTTTGCCACCAATCCGAATGTAATCCTCGCATCCATCAACCCAGATTTTCTTGCATTTACAGTAAGTAAGTTTTTTATGGGTATTCCAAAAAATCTCATCTCCGCAATGAGTGCATTTATAGTAAGTCTCTTCTTTGGTTTTGTTGGCGATTTCCTTTGGCATAAATGTTTTAAGTCTTGGCCGGTTCAAGAAGCCATTCCCATAGTGGCTTAAAGTGTATAGTCATCCCGTCTTTTTCTACCACACGTTTCTCGTTCCAAGTGAGCACGGTAAGCCCGGTGATACTCAATTCCTTTCCTGCTTCAACTAGAGCCTTTACTTCTCTCTCCTCAACATCCGGATTCTTGATGTCATAACAGACTTGTATCAGCTCTACCACTTGATATCCATTTTTAAGCACGAAATCTATTTCTCGATCATTGCGAGTTTTGTAATAAAACAATTCACGGCCGGGTTGATTACCTTTTTTAACAAGCTCTGTGAAAACAAGATTCTCCATGAGTTTGCCGGTGTTTGGAGAGTGCTGTACGGCCTTCGCAGTGACAAATCCATTATCAACGACATACGTCTTTTTAGACGACCGCCGTCGCATACCGGCTTTTGTTGAATGACGACTCAAAGGAAAAATCAAATAGCTTTCCGTGAGATAGCCGAGGTATTTTTCCAGAGTAACTTGGCTCTTGAAGCCCAAAACATTGGCGAGTTTCTTGGGACTATATTGACCGGAGACATTGTTTATCAAATATGATCCGAGACTATCTATCTGTTCGGAAAAACGCACCTTGTGACGCTTCACTACATCTTTAAAAAGGACGGCATCAAAGAGTACGTCGAGATACCCGCGCGGATCGACACCTTTTGTAATAACTTCCGGGTATCCACCACTAGTCATGTACTGGTTTAAAATCCCCAGAAGCTTTGCTTTTTCTTCGGGGAGTGAAAGTTTGTCGGCCGTAACTTCATATTGTTTGGCTTTCAGAACTTCCGTAAAATTAAACGGTAATATCTCTATAGGAATATGTCTTCCGGTAAGATGTGTGGCGAGTTCTTTTGAGAGGAGAGATGCGTTGGAACCGGTCAATACCAAATTATATCCGGCTCGGTGCAAACGATTTACAAATAGTTCCCAGTTTGGCAGATTCTGTATTTCGTCAAAGAGAATATATTTTGTGTCACCGTATGCAAGCTTCAACTCCGTCATAAGTTCATCAAGATCAATCTTTTCCTCTCCGGGGAGCGACTCGTCATCGAAGTTAAAATAGGCAAAAGACTGTCCTTTCAAAAGCATCAAAGCAAAGACGGATTTACCAGCTCTTCGAGGGCCGAGAATAACTTTTATCAAATCAGAAGACAGCCACTTTTGAGCGTCTTTTTCCTTGGTTCGTTCTATGTACGGAAGGGAGAGAAGTCTCTCCTTGTCCTGTTTTTGCTTGGAAACTGTGGCTTTTAGCATAATATTTATGTCATACTATGGTTATTATCCCTTTTTAGCATAGTACAGATAGTATAGTATGCTTAAAGGGAAAAAGCAAGATAGCCAGCTTCCTCCGCTTGGGCGCAAAAGGCCGGAAATAATTTTATCTATTCCTCCCGCTATTGGACGCGTTTAGAACTATGGATTGGCGGAGTATGAGGCAAGAATTGAGCTTATTATCATTATAGCAATGTTGGGGCAATGGTCAAAGCCGGGGACGATCGCCTAAACTGGCAGATAAATCGGCATATCCTTGACAAAACCCCAAAAATATGATATACTGCCTTGTTAAGCTAAAAAAGGCTTAATGCCCCTACAAGGAGGATTCAATGAGGGCAATTGTCCTTTTCACCCTGGCGCTTGTCGCCTGTAGCCCGGATGCGCCGCAGTATTGCTATTCCAACGACTACCTGACCTTGAAGCACTACGAGTTGAACTTTACCGAGAAGACGCCGGGCGGCATCTGGGTTGACCCAACCGGCCAGGGCGTGGATTTGACGCTCATCGACCGGCTCACGGATGAGCTGGAAGCGTGCCTCGCGATTCGCGTGAACCGCGAGTGCATCGGGGTCAAAATCCCGGACGACTGGTTCGTCTCGCCGTGTTCCGACGAAGAACTTCTGCCGATTCCGGCCAATGATTCGCTCTGCCTCGCAAAAGGCGTCACGTCGACTCCGGAATGTCCGTGTAACTGGCGGGTTGAAACCCAAGACGACAACATCGTCGTCATCCCGCCAAGCCTGAAACTCCTCAAAGCAGAACTCGCTCGTATTGTAACGGGCGAGAACAATGTCTGGGTCGTCCCGGACATAACGAAGTGCCTGTAAAGGAGGCCGTCAAATGAAGAACGTCCGCTCTCTCTCTCTCTCTCTCTCTCTCTCGTAGT
>Ga0265296_1005048_pt1 | contig 11091 bp, 11 predicted proteins | sample MunlanPumphouse1_FD_189073 | JGI IMG/M metagenome (GOLD analysis project Ga0265296, IMG submission 189073) | Groundwater microbial communities from a municipal landfill in Southern Ontario, Canada - Pumphouse #1 | ecosystem: Environmental > Aquatic > Deep subsurface > Groundwater | place...
GGGACGCGCGAGCACGGGCGGCCAGACCATGGCGCCGGCCTCCGGCGCGACCCTGTCGGACGGAACCGCGGCGCCGAACGCCCAGGCGCCGGCCGCCGCCGGAACCACGACCACCGAGACCGAGCGCCGTCTGAACCCGCCGCAGAATAACGCTCCCGCCCAGTAACGCCGCCCGGCAAGTCCGGGCGATACGACGAAGAGGGCCGCCGCCGTCCGGATTTCCGGGTCGGGGCGGCCCTTTTTTCTTGCGCGGGGGGCGGACGCGTATAGGCCGTCGCCATGGTCGACGAACGCTCGCCCCGCCTGATCTGGACCGAAGACGGCGCCCCCCGGTCCGGCCGGTTCGACGATGTCTATTTTTCGCGTGAGGACGGCCTGGCCGAAACCCGGGCGGTGTTCCTGACCGGCTGCGGTCTGCCCGAGGCGTGGAGCGGGCGCCGCGGGTTCACGGTCGCGGAACTGGGTTTCGGCACGGGGCTGAACATCGCCGCCCTGCTGGACCTGTGGCGCCGCGAGGGGCCGCCGGTCGGCCGGCTGCACGTCTTTACCGTCGAGGGCTTTCCGCTGCGGCGGGAGGAGGCGGCCCGGGCCCTGTCGGCCTGGCCCGAACTGGCTGAGGCGTCCGAGGCCCTGCTGGCGGCCTGGCCGGAGCCGACGCCGGGCTTCCACCGGATCGACCTGCCCGGGTTCAACGCCCTCCTGGATCTGGCGATCGGCGATGTGGCGTGGGCGCTGGAGCACTGGACGGGCCGCGCCGACGCCTGGTTCCTGGACGGGTTCGCGCCCTCGACCAATCCCGGCATGTGGTCGGAGGCGGTGATGGACGGGATCGCCGGCCGCTCGGCGCCGGGCGCCCGGGCGGCGACCTTCACCGTCGCGGGCTCGGTGCGACGGGGTCTGGCGGAGCGTGGCTTCTCGGTCGCCAAACGGCCCGGGCACGGGCGCAAGCGCGAGCGGCTGGAGGCGTGGCTGCCGGAAACGGCGGACGGGGAGGCGCCGGCGCCGTCCGTCGCCGTTGTCGGCGCCGGGATCGCGGGCGCGTCGCTGGCGCGGGCGTTCGCCGCCCTGGGGGTGCGGGCGACGGTGGTGGAGGGGGATCGGGCCGGGGCGGCGGCGTCGGGATTTCCGACCGCCCTCGTCACGCCCCGGCTGGACGCCGGTGATCCGGGCATCGGGGCCCTGTTCGCCCAGGCCCTGGAGCGGGCCCGGGCCCTCTACGGGGCGGTTCCCGGCGCCATCGTCGCCGAGGGCGTGGTGCAGCTGGAACAGCAGCCCCGCGACGCCGGCCGGTTCGGCAAGATCGCGGCCCAGGCGGTGTGGCCGGAGGGCGCCATGGCGGTGGCCGACGCCGGGGCCGCGTCCGACCGTCTTGGCGAACCCGTGGGCGGCGGCCTGTTCATGGCCGGGGCGATGGCCCTGCGGCCCGCGCCGGTGCTGGAGGAATGGCTGGAACAGGCCGACGTCGTCATCGCCGACGTCGCCCGTCTGGAACCCGACGGCGCGCGGTGGCGGCTGATCGACGGTGAGGGCGAGACGATCGTCGAGGCCGACCGCGTCGTGATCGCGGCGGGCTGGGGCGCGGCCGGTCTGTGGCCGGACGGTCCCTTGTCACCGGTGCGGGGACAGGCCGACTGGGTGGAGGGCGCGGCCGTTCCGCCGGTGGCATGGGGCGGGTATGCGGTTCCGACGGCCGACGGCTTCCTGTTCGGGGCCACCCACGACCGGGGCGAAGTCTCGACCGAGGTCCGCCCCGCCGACAGCCTCCGTAATCGGGAGACCGTGGCCGCCCGCCTGCCGGCGCTGGCCGCGCGGATCGAGGCGGCCGGCCCGGGACAGGCGCGCGCGGCCGTTCGCGCCACGACGCCGGACCGCCTGCCGCTCGCGGGGCCGGTTCCCGGTCGCCCGGGCCTGTTGGTTCTCGGCGGCCTGGGCTCGCGCGGCTTCTGCGCCGCGCCGCTGCTGGCCGAGCATGTCGCCGCCCTCGCCGCCGGCGCGCCGTCGCCCCTGCCGGTCAATCTGGCGGCGCGGGTCGATCCGGCGCGATTGTTGAAGCGCCCGGGGCTTGCGCAACCGGTCATCCCGGCGGACGGTTGAAGGACAGACAGATCTCAACCCCGGAGTTCGCCATGCGCGCAGCCTTCACCGCCGGCATCGTCGTTTCCACCCTCGCCCTCGCGGCCTGCGCGCCGACCGGAACCCCGGGTTCCGGTCAGGCCATGGCCGATGGCGATCCGCCGCGGGCGCGCCAGTGTTTCAGCGTCGGCCAGGTCAACAACTACACCAAGGGCCGTCCGGACCAGGTCTTCCTGCGGGTCGGCCGCGACGCGGTCTATGAGCTGAACGCCGCGGGCGGCTGCCCCGATCTGGACTTCGCCCAGCAGGTGGCGCTGATCCCCGACGGAGGTTCGGTCGGGTCGCGGCTGTGCACCGACGACTGGGCCCGGGTCGTGGTGCCCGGCTCGACCTCGCCCTCGACCGTCTGTCGCGTCCGCATCAGCCGCCAGCTGACGGAGGCCGAGGTCGCCGCCCTGCCGCCGCGCCAGCGACCCTAGGGTTTCTGGGCGTAGCCGAGGCGCTGGTTCAGCTTCTCGATCAGGTCGATGGCGGTGTCGGCGATGACCGAGCCGGGCGGATAGACGGCCGCGGCCCCCATGTCGATCAGGGTCTGGACGTCCGACGGCGGGATCACGCCCCCGACCACGATCATGATGTCGGGCCGCCCCAGCTTTTCGAGCTCGGCCTTCAGTTCGGGCACGAGGGTCAGGTGGCCGGCGGCCAGGGACGAGGCGCCAACCGCGTGGACGTTGCGCTCGACCGCCTCCTTCGCCGCCTCCGACGGGGTCTGGAACAGCGATCCGGCCGTGGCCTCCAGCCCCAGGTCGCCATAGGCCGTGGCGATGACCTTCTGGCCCCGGTCGTGGCCGTCCTGGCCCAGTTTGGCGATCAGGATGCGCGGCGGGCCGCCGTCGTTGTCGACGAAGGCGGCGACCATGTCGCGGGCACGGGACATTTTCGGATCGGCCCCGGCCTCCTTCGCATAGACGCCGGACACGGTCTTCACCGTGGCGACGTGGCGGCCGAAGGCGGCTTCGAGCGCGTCGGAGATTTCGCCGACGGTGGCCCAGGCGCGGGCCGCCTGGACGGACAGCTCCAGCAGGTTGGCGGTCCCGCGCGCGCCCTCGGTCAGGGCGGCCAGGGCGGCCCGGGTCTTCGCCTCGTCGCGTTCGGCGCGGAGGCGTTTCAGCTTGTCGATCTGGGCGGTCAGGACGGCGGCGTTGTCGACCTTCAGCATGGGAATGTCGTCGACGGCGTCGGAGAGGTAGCGGTTGACGCCCACCACGGTCTGCTGGCCGGTGTCGATCCGGGCCTGGGTGCGGGCCGAGGCTTCCTCGATCCGCATCTTGGGCACGCCGGCCTCGATGGCCTTCGCCATGCCGCCCAGGGCCTCGACCTCGGCCATCAGGACGCGGGCCTTCCCAGCCAGTTCGTGGGTCAGGCGTTCGACGTAGAAGCTGCCGCCCCACGGGTCGATGACGCGGGTCAGGCCGGTCTCCATCTGCAGCAGCAGCTGGGTGTTGCGGGCGATCCGGGCCGAGAAGTCGGTGGGCAGGGCCAGGGCCTCGTCCAGGGCGTTGGTGTGCAGGCTCTGGGTCTGGCCGCCGGCCGCGGCCATGGCCTCGACCATGGTGCGCGGCACATTGTTGAACACGTCCTGGGCCGCCAGCGACCAGCCCGAGGTCTGGCAGTGGGCGCGCAGGGACAGGGAGCGGGGGTCCTTGGCGCCGAATTTCGACACCGCCTCGGCCCACAGCAGGCGGCCGGCGCGCAGCTTGGCCACCTCCATGAAATAGTTCATGCCGATGGCCCAGAAGAAGCTCAGGCGCGGCGCGAACCGGTCGACCTCCATGCCGGCCGCGACGCCGGCCTTCAGATATTCGACCCCGTCGGCGAGGGTATAGGCCAGCTCCAGATCGGCCGAGGCCCCGGCCTCCTGCATGTGATAGCCGCTGATCGAGATGGAGTTGAATTTGGGCGTGTGTTCGGCGGTCCAGGCGAAGATATCCGACACGATCCGCATCGAGGGCCCGGGCGGATAGATGTAGGTGTTGCGGACCATGAACTCCTTGAGGATGTCGTTCTGGATGGTCCCGGTCAGGGCCGCGTGCGGCACGCCCTGTTCCTCGGCGGCGACGACATAGAGGGCCAGGATCGGCAGGACGGCGCCGTTCATGGTCATCGACACGCTCATCTTGTCCAGCGGGATGCCGTCGAACAGGGTCCGCATGTCGTAGATGCTGTCGATGGCCACCCCGGCCATGCCGACGTCGCCCTTCACCCGCGGGTGGTCGCTGTCGTAGCCGCGGTGCGTCGCCAGATCGAAGGCGATCGACAGCCCCTTCTGACCGGCCGCCAGGTTGCGGCGATAGAAGGCGTTGGAGGCCTCGGCGGTCGAGAAGCCGGCGTACTGGCGCACGGTCCAGGGGTTGGACGCATACATGGTCGGATAGGGACCGCGGACATAGGGGGCGATCCCCGGCAGGCCGTGGATGAAGTCGAGGCCCTCGACGGCGTCAGGGCCGTAGGCGGTTTGGACCGTCAGGCCCTCGGGCGTGTTCCAGGCGTCGCGCGCCGGGCCGGGACCGGTCGGGCCGAGGTCGAGGGCGATCCGGGTGAAGTCGGGGGCGTTCATCGGGCGGCCTCCCAGGTCTGGGTCTCGAACGGTTCGGCGAACCGGATGGGGATCAGGGGATCGCAGGCGTCGCCGCCGGTCTGGCGGGGCGTCTTCGCCTCCGCCTCGAACGGCGCGGCGCGGGGGTCGGGATCGACGAATTTGGTTACTCCGACCAACTGCGCGGCGCCGCTGGCCAGGGCCGCCTCGCGTTCGGCCCGGGCGGCGGCGACGCGGTCCTGGATGTCGCCGGTGCGCAGGGCGACGATCAGGCCGCCCTCGCCTTCTATCCGCTGGAACTCGGCCCAGCCCGCCTCGGCCAGATCGCGGGTGCGGGCGTCGAGGAACCAGGACCCGGCGGCGGGGTCGTCGACCCGGCCGAGGTTGGCTTCCTCCATCAGCACGGCCTGGGTGTTGCGCGCCTGCCGCCGGGCGAAGGCGTCGGACCGACCGTTGGCGCGCGACAGGCCGTCCAGCACCACGGCGTCGGCGCCCCCGACCGCCCCGGCGAAGCCCGCCGCCGTCAGGCGCAGCAGATTGGGCCAGGGATCGCGCGCCGACAGCATGCGGCGCGAGGAACGGGCCTCGATGACGGCCGGGGTCTCGGCGCCGAACGCCTTGCCGATGGAGCGCCAGATCAGGCGCAGGGCCCGGATTTTTGCAAGGCCGTCGAAATACTCCTGGTCGACCGAGACGCCGAGCACGGTTCCTTTCAGCGCCTGCTCCACCGACAGGCCGGCGGCCACTGCCGCCTTGATGAGGGCGACGGCGTTGGCGGCGACGAAGCCCAGCTCCTGGGCGATCGACCCGCCGGCCTCGTGCACGACGCGTCCGCCGGCGAGGAAGAAGGTCGCCTCCGGATAGGCGCCCGCGTGGCGCGCCGCCGTATTGGCGGCGAGGGTCAGATGTTCCTCGATCGAGCGCGGCGCCGCGCCGGCTTCGGCGAAGGCCGACAGCGGGTCCATGTGGAACATCAGCTTCGCGCGCGGCGAGCCCTTGGCCGCCACGGCCAGGGCGTTGGCGGCCTCGGGTCCGTCGAGGCCGGCGTCCAGACCGACGGCCGCCAGCTCCAGCGCCACCCCGTCCAGGGCCCGCGACAGGGGCTCGGAATCCGACAGGATCGCACCCTTCAGCAGGATGGAGGCGGCGCCCCCCTCCAGATCGGACAGGGCGGCGGCGTTGGCGGCCGCGGCGTCATCGCCCTCGATCAGGGTGCGCACGTCCCACGCCCGTCCGTCGGCGTCCGAGGGCCGGGGCGCCGAGATCGCATTGACGCCGGTCGCAGCCGCATACAGGGGCCGAACGGCCAGGCCGTCGGCGTCCAGATGCACCAGACTTTCCAGCGGCCGGTCCTTCAGCGCCTTTTCGGCCAGCACGCGCCAGTCGGCGGGAGAGGGGACGGGAAACAGATCGGACATCCGCCTCCAATGCATCGCTGACGCGCGCCGGTCCAGACCCGGGGCGCCGCCTCCGCGGCGCCCGCTCCGCCACCCAGGGCGTTGCGGTTCCCTGAGACGCTTCCGACATGGAGGACGTCCCCCGCCCCGGAGCCCTGCATGGCCGATCTGTCCGCCTTCCCCGTCACGCAGCGCTGGCCCGCGGCCCATCCCGACCGGCTGCAGCTGTATTCCCTGAACACGCCCAACGGGGTGAAGGTCTCGATCATGCTGGAGGAAATCGGCCTGCCGTATGAGGCGCATTTCATCGACATCGGCCAGAACGAAACCTGGACGCCCGAGTACCTCTCGCTGAATCCGAACGGCAAGATCCCCGCCATCATCGATCCCGACGGCCCGGGCGGCCAGCCATTGGCCCTGTTCGAGTCGGGGGCCATCCTGGTCTATCTGGCCGAGAAGACCGGCCGGCTGCTGTCGGCCGATCCGGCGACCCGGTATCAGACCCTGCAGTGGGTCATGTTCCAGATGGCCGCCATCGGCCCGATGTTCGGCCAGGTCGGCTTCTTCCACAAATTCGCCGGCCGCGCGTACGAGGACAAGCGCCCGCGCGATCGCTACGTCGCCGAGACGAAGCGGCTGCTGGGCGTGCTGGAGACGCGGCTCGAGGGCCGCGACTGGCTGATGGACGAATATTCGATCGCAGACGTCGCCACCCTGGGCTGGGTGCGCAATCTGATCGGCTTCTACGAGGCGCGGGAGCTGGTGGCGTTCGACAGCCTGACCCATGTTCCGGCCTGGCTGGAGCGCGGGCTGGCGCGGCCGGCGGTGCAGCGCGGACTGGAAATCCCGACCCGTCCCTAACGTTTGCGGAAACGTTTCGCCTCGGCGGCCATGCCTGCGCCCCAGGGGTCGGGCGTGGTGTCCTCGGGCTGGAACGGCAGTTCGCCGGCGACGCCGCGCATGGCCAGGGCCAGGGGCAGGGCGAAATGGGCCAGCATGCGCAGCGGCTTGCGCCGGTCGTCGGTGACGTCCCAACCCTCGGCCGCGAAGGCGTCGGTCAGGTCGAAGCCGTCCAGATGTTCAATGCCGTCCCAGCCGGCAGGAAGGACGACGGCCTCGGCGGCCTCCACCGTCAGGCCGAAGGCGGCCAGGGCCGTCGTATCGATATCGGGGAATTCCGCACGCGCGTCGGGATCCGCGTGGCGCGGCTTCATCAGCGCCTTCATCTCGAGATCAGCCACGCCGGGCAGGTCCAGCAGGCGTCGGAGTTTCGGGCGGGTGTTCATGGTCACGGCTTGAACCCGGCCCGGCTCCGATGTCAACGAAGGCTAGTCCGTCTCGAAGGACGGGGGCTCGCGCAGCGGCGCGACGAACAGCCGGTCGCAGCCCCTTGCGTCCCCGGTCAGCGGAATGGCTTCGAACGCCTCGCCCGAGGCGTCCATGGCCTCGGCGGCCATGGCGTCGAACGCCGCCTCGTGGCCGGGTCGTCGGAACAGCACGGCTCCGTCGCGGGCGTACACGACGCCGTAAGCTGGAGAGCCTTCGAGAAGGGTGTCGAGATTGAGGGGCATCCGACAACAATCCGCAAACGCGCGGAAGGTTTCAAATAGCGTTGAAATCCGACAACCGGGAACCGGTGGCGCGGTCAGGCTTGTTTGTCAGGGAAGGGAATGGTGGACGCGACAGGGATTGAACCTGTGACCCCCTCGATGTCAACGAGGTGCTCTCCCGCTGAGCTACGCATCCGCCAAGACGGTTCCGGACAGGTCCGGAACGGGAAGGAGGGGTCTATAACCCCTGTGGGCTGCCGACCGCAAGGGCGAAACCAAGGCGATTCGATCTCATGATCGTGAGCGCCCCGGCCGCTTCAGGCCGCGGCCACCATGCGCTCCACTTCGCCCACGAGGTCGCGCAGGTGGACGGGCTTGGACAGGACCTTGGCCTGGGGGCTGGCCTGGGCGGCCGACAGGGCCACGGCGGCGAAGCCGGTGATGAACATGATGCGGATGCCCGGCTGGCGGGCGGCGGCGACGCGCGCCACCTCGATGCCGTCGGCGCCCGGCATGACGATGTCGGTCAGCAGCAGGTCCCACGGACCCTGATCGAGGGCGTCGATGGCGTCGTCGCCATTCTCGCAATCGACCACGGAATGGCCGGCCCGCTCCAGCGCGCGGGTCAGGAACCCGCGCAGGGAGTGGTCGTCCTCGGCCAGAAGAATGCGCGCCATGTGATTTTCGCCCCGGATCGTCTTTCCGTGAAGCTAGGCCGGCACTGGTAAACCCGCCATGAAAATCACCCGGAAGCCGATGTCGTCCTCTGTGGATGAAGGACGGAAACAGGCTAAGGCTGCGGCATGAGTACAGGGGACGGCAGGGGGAATCAGGTGGACGGCGTGGCGGGTTTCACCGTTGCGCGGGCCGGGACTCAGGGTCGGTTCGTCTTCGCCTCGCCCCACTCCGGCGCCCTGTACCCGGTCGACATGAACGCCGATCCCGCCCTGGCCGAAGCCAGTCTGCGCAGCGCCGAGGACGCCCTCGTCGACCGGCTGATCGCCCCCGGCGTCGAAGGCGGGGCCGCGGTGGTTCTGGGGCGGCTGGGCCGGGCCTATGTCGACCTGAACCGCGACCCCGCCGATCTCGATCCCGCGTTGATCGAGGGGCTGGGCGACGGGACGGGCTCGGCCCGGACGGCGGCCGGCTATGGCGTCATCCCGCGGCTGAGCGGCGACGGACGGCCGCTGTACGCGCGGCGCCTGACGCTGGACGAGGCGCGCGAACGGATCGCCCGGGTCCACGCGCCCTATCACGCCGCCCTGGCCGGGGAGATGCAGGCGGCGCGGGCGCGTCACGGCGAGGCGGTGCTGGTCGACTGGCATTCGATGCCCGCGCGGGCGACCCGGGCCGCGGGCGGCGCGCGCGGGCCCGACGTCGTACTGGGCGATCGGCACGGGTCGTCGTGCGGGGCCGGGCTGACGCGGCGGGTCCGGCGCGCGTTCGAGGCGCTGGGCTGGCGGGTCGCCCTGAACCAGCCCTATGCGGGCGGATGGACGACCCAGGCCTGGGGGCGGCCGGAGGAGGGCTTTCACGCCATCCAGATCGAGCTGAACCGCGCCCTGTATTTCGACGAGGCCGCCCGGGCCCCGTCGGCCGGCTGGTCCCGCACGCAAAAAGGCGTCGCGCGGGTGATCGCCGGCCTGCTGGCCGACGAGGCGTAAAAAAAGCCGCGCCCGAAGGCGCGGCATGAAGTCTATAGGGAGGAAACGCCCAGGAAGGGCATGACGCCCGGAGGCGTCGAAAATCAAGCTAGTGTGCGGTGCACAAACCGTCAAGCGGGTATTTCGCACCTGCGTTCACGCCGTGTAACGGCATTCGCCTCCCTTGCGGCAGAACAGTAACCGGTTTCTGCGGCAAATTTTTTCCACATCTCAGCGCATCTGCGAACAAGCCGGACCGGTCAGCCTCAAGGCTCCAGCAAACGCCGTGCGCTGCGGATGGCCCGGGCGGCCGGCGAACCGGCCTGACGCCAGACCAGAAGGCAGAAGGCGGCGGCGACTCCGAGGGCCAGCCACACGGGCCCGAACAGCCAGGCGGCGGCGGCCAGGGCGAAATAATAGCCGCGTACGCCCTGGCTGAAGGCGCTGAGCGCGGGGTTCAGCAGATTGGCCGCCGCGTCGCCCAGCGCCACCCGATCCGCCTCCGTATGGACCTCGGGCGCCGCGCCGATCAGGGCCAGGGCGTAGTTGAGCTGGCGGATCGACCAGATGAAGTCCAGCAGACCCCGCGCGAGGCAGACCAGCACCAGGGCCAGCTTGGCCACCAGCAAATGCGGCGGAACATCCTCGGCCCCGACGGAGGCGAACCCCCGAAGCGCCTGCTCGCCGCCGAACAGGACGCTGGCGACCGCCGCGATCAGCAGCAGGTTGGTGGAGGCGAAAAAACCCCCGGAGTTGATGGTGTGGCCCATCAGCTGGCTATCGACGAGCCGAATCTCGCGATGGGTCATCGCCGTCATCCAGACGCGGCGGATCACCAGCATGTCGTCGTTCAGCGTGCCGCTGCGCCGGGCGAGCAGGCTGAGAAGCGGGCCGTAGCCCAGCCAGCAGAACATGAAGAGGCCGAGGGCCAGCCAGTCGAACAGGGTCATCGGTCGCTCCGCGTCATCGCCGCATCGTGGCGCGCGCGGCCCCGGCGCTCAAGCCGCGAGTGACCGCACGGGCGACGACTCCCCGGATGGAGGAAGGGCGCCCGACCATCCTCCGCCTTGCTTCGGGCGCCGTGCGCGCCTATCACCCCCGCCACTTCGTATCGCACCGCACCATAACCGAGCGCGCCATGAATATCGACGCCATCCCCGTCGGCCCCAACCCGCCCTGGGACGTCAATGTCATCATCGAGATCCCGCAGGGCGGCCTGCCGGTGAAGTATGAGATGGACAAGCTGTCGGGCGCCCTGTTCGTCGACCGCTTCCTGCACACCGCCATGTACTATCCGGGCAACTACGGCTTCATCCCGCACACCCTGTCGGACGACGGCGACCCCTGCGACGTCATCGTGCTGAACCCGACGCCGGTGGTGCCGGGCTGCATCATCCGCTCGCGCCCGATCGGCGTGCTGAAGATGGAAGACGAGGCCGGCGGCGACGAGAAGATCCTCGCCGTGCCGGTCGACAAGCTGAACCCCTATTACACCGACATCGCCAGCTACCGGCAGCTGCCGGCCATCCTGGTCGAGCAGATCGAGCACTTCTTCACCCGCTACAAGGACCTGGAGAAGAACAAGTCGGTCACGGTGAAGGGCTGGGGCGACGCCGGCGAGGCCGCCGAACTGATCGCCATCGGCATGCGCGCGCACCAGGCCAAGCTGAAGGCCGCCGCCGGCAAGGCCGCCAACGCGGCCTGATCGACTTCTCCCTCCCCTTCATGGGGAGGGATGTCGGCGCGAAGCGTCGACAGGGTGGGGTGTGCCAGGCGTTCCCCACCCGGTCGCTGCGCGTTCTCCCTCCCCATAAAGGGGAGGGAGAACGCTT
>Ga0265296_1005049_pt1 | contig 11091 bp, 10 predicted proteins | sample MunlanPumphouse1_FD_189073 | JGI IMG/M metagenome (GOLD analysis project Ga0265296, IMG submission 189073) | Groundwater microbial communities from a municipal landfill in Southern Ontario, Canada - Pumphouse #1 | ecosystem: Environmental > Aquatic > Deep subsurface > Groundwater | place...
TCTCTTTGCATCCGGCTTTTTGTATCTAAGCCAGATTAGCGAGGCGTTGACAAATACGTAGACGATAAAGATGCCCACATCAGTAAGCAGGGCTATTGTCTTTATGCCGCCGATAAGCAGGAATGCGAGCGATAGAATCATCACAAGAAATACAGAAACGTATGGCGTCTTTCTGCTGCCCACCCTGCCGAAGATTGTGGGGAATGTATTGTTGCGGGACAGCCCGTAGAGCATGCGCGAAGCAACGATAAGTATTACAAGCACAGTGTTGGCAGTCGCGAAAAGTGCTATCAGCGACATAGGCATCCCGGACTGCGGTATGACAGCTGAAACAACTTCTGTCATGGGAGCTTTGGATTGCGCAAGCGCATCAGCACCTATTATGCTTACCGCGGAAAGAGAAACAAGAATGTAAAGAATGGTTGATATTCCCAAAGCCAGAACCAAAGCCTTGGGTATGACTTTTCTCGCGTTTTTTGTCTCTTCGGACAAGTTTACGAGCTCCTCGAAGCCGATGTACGCGAAGAATATCAGGGCTGTTCCGGACAAGATGCTGGTGAGCCCAAGCGGCGATGCGAAATAGTCTATTTCTACCTTTCCTATAAAAAACAGGCCGAGGAATGCCACTATAGCAAGCCCTGAGAGTTCGACCAGTGTTGCAAGCACATTAAAGCGGGTCGACTCTTTTATTCCTATGTAATTTATGATCGACAGCATAGCCAGAAGAAAGGCGGCAGCAATGATTGGTGTTACGCCAAACATGAAAGAGAAATAACCACCAAAGCCCAGTGCCACAGTAGAAGCGCTTACGATAAGCGTAAATATCATTATCCATTGCACGATGAAAGAAAGATAGTTTTTGTTAAATGCTTTTTTCGTGTATACATATTCTGCAGCAGTTCTAGGGAACATGCCGGCAAGCTCTGCATAGCTCAAGCCTGTGAAAGCAGCTATTATGGCGCCTACAGTAAAAGAAAGCCATATCGCGTTTCCAGCCACGGCAGCGCCTTGGCCAATAAGAACGTAAATGCCTGCACCAAGGATAATGCCTACTCCGTACAATGTCGCTGTGAATAATGACAGCTCTTTTTTCAGTTTCATGCAATTTCCCCCATCGCAACTGGCGAAAACGCGAGCATTGCTAATTGCATAGTTTTATATTCATCGTGTCCGATATTAATAACTATTGACAAGTTGCACAATGATGAAACTATTTAATTAGTAAAAATAAATGGTGTTGTAAACTAAGGGTGAATCAAATACCTGACGAAAAGCTTGCGAGGGCGATAAGGTCGAAGATGAGAAGGGATATGCTCCATTTGCTTGTGAAGAAGAAGCAGATGCCTGTCCATGAAATTGCCGCCCGGCTGAAAATAAGCGAGTCGCTTGCTTCGCGGCACCTGAAGATGCTGTACGACTTCGGCCTTGTTGATTTCAAGTTCGAAGCCCCTGAGAAATTTTATTTTATTAAAATAGGCACCCTAGGGCGCATGCTTGAAGCGTACCAGGCCGTAGTGAAGGAAATGAAAAAATAAAACGCGAGGAATTTTCAAGATTTGGTTAATAGTGATTATACATGATCAGAAGACTCTTAATACCATTGATATTCATCGTATTTTTCATAGTACAGCCGCTGCTTACCGGGCTCTACACCGATTTTTTGTGGTTTGGTGAGCTGGGTTATAGAAGCGTTTTTATGACGATGCTTCTTGCTCAGGTTCAGCTATTTTTAATTGCAGGCGCGGCTTTTTTTACTATAATTTTTTTATCAACGCGGCTTGCTACAGCATCTTTAAAACCTGCTCCCAAGCCGCGGCATATTGTTTTGCTTGCACTCCCAATTGCGGCTTTAGCAGGATTGATAGTCTCAGGTTCTTGGGAAGTACTTTTACGGTTTTTAAATTTCACAGCGTTTGGAATAACAGATCCTGTTTTTGGTGCAGACCTTTCCTTTTATTTCTTTGAACTCCCATTCTACACGCTTATATGGCAGATTCTTTTTGGCGCTTTTCTGCTATCAGCGCTTTTTGCCGGCGGACTTCACATCTCAAAAATATTATCGTATAAAGCTAAGGTTACAGAAGAAGCTGAAGGGCATTCAAAGCCTGCAAAATCTTCTGCTAAAAAACAAGTGCTTTTTATTTTACCGCTTGCAGGGGTAATTTTCGTTCTTCTTGGCTTTGGACTCTTGCTGCACAGATATTCTGTTTTGTACTCGACTCTTGGCTCGGTGAATGGCGCCGGCTGGACAGATATGAATATTGTCCTGCCGTTTCTCACTATTCTCGCGATCGCATCGTTTGCGCTCGGAGCACTCTTCTTCGCGGGCTCAAGGCGGCAGAATATTAGACTGCCTTTGCTTGGCACAGCCGCGCTTGCTGCTGTTGCGATAGTGAGTAGCATCGCGATCTTGGCTACCCAGAGTTTCATGGTCGTGCCAGACGAGTTCAACCGCGAGAAGCCGTTTCTGGAGCGCAACATCGAGTTTACCAGGCAGGCATACGGGCTCGAACGCATAAAAGAATTTCCGTTTCCGGCGCACACTGAACTGACAGCCGGAGATGTAAAGGCGAATGCCCCCACCATGCAAAATGTGAGGCTGTGGGACTGGAAACCGCTGCTTCAGACTTACAAGCAAGTCCAGCTTATCCGTACCTATTATGATTTTGCAGATGCTGATGTCGACCGCTACACCATTAACGGCGAATATAAACAAGTCATAGTTTCTGCGCGCGAGATTAACCCGAAACTGATTCCTGATCGCACATGGGTTAATGAGCGGTTCGTTTTTACGCACGGCTACGGTATCACGATGACACCAGTGCGCGAGGTCACAGCAGAAGGCCTGCCTCTGCTCTACGTAAAGGACATACCTCCCCAGAGCCTGTTTTTCAACATAACTCGTCCCGAGGTGTATTTTGGCGAGCTCGTATCAGAATACATAATCATAAACACAACAACCGAGGAGCTTGACTACCCATTCGGCGAGGATAATGTGTACACAACCTATAAGGGCAAGGCGGGAATCTCCCTCAGTTCACCTCTGACACGACTGCTTATGTCCATAAGATTCGGTTCTGTTGAAATATTAGTTTCCGGCAGCATAACAGACCAGAGCCGCATCCTGATGAAGCGAAACATTCTTGAGAGGGCAAGAAGCATCGCACCCTATATGTTATTCGACAGCGACCCCTACATTGTCACAGACAGCGGAAAGCTCTACTGGATTCTTGACGGCTATACAGTAAGCAACCGCTATCCGTATTCTGAGCGCATCAGAGGCATCAATTACATACGTAATCCTGTTAAGGTTATCATAGATGCCTATGACGGCTCAACAACATTCTATGTTGTCGAGGAGGAGCCTCTCATCAAAACATACTCGAAGATATTCCCCGGACTGTTCAGACCTCTCAAGGAGATGCCGGACGGGCTGCGTGCGCACATCCGCTATCCCCTAGATATCTTCGCTATCCAGGCGAGCATCTTCAATAAGTACCACATGCAAGATCCGCGCGTCTTCTACAACAAAGAGGATCTGTGGGAGATTCCGACAGAGCTTTTCGAGCAAGACACCGTAAGAGTTGATCCCTATTATATGATAATGCAGTTGCCAGGCGAAGAGCGCGTGGAGTACGTGTTGTCTCAGACATTTAGCCCAAGATCCAAAAAGAATATTATCGCATGGCTCGCCGGTCGTTCGGACTTTCCAAACTACGGGGATCTGGTTCTCTATCGATTCCCGAAGGAAAAGCTGATTTTTGGGCCGATGCAGATGGAAGCTAGAATCAACCAGGACGATGAGATCGCGAAGACATTTGCGCTCTGGTCTCAGGCAGGCACGCGTGTCTTGCGCGGCCACGTGAACATCCTGCCCCTCAACGGCTCGCTGCTTTACATAGAGCCGATATATCTCAGTGCGGAAACAGCGGCGCTGCCAGAACTAAGGCGCGTGATTGTTATGTTTGGTGATCGCTTAACAATGCAGCCAACGCTGGACGCCGCGCTCGGAGTCATTTTCGGCACAGAGCCAGGGCTTCCAGTAGCAGAATTGCCATCAACTCTATCTACCGTGACAACAAACGCGCAGACGGCTCTGAGACACTACGAGGCCGCGCAGGTTGCTTTGCGGGAGGGAGATTGGGCAACCTACGGACGCGAGCTGGAATCGCTGCGCCGCGAGCTCGAGGCTCTGGCAGCGGCGGACAAGAGTTAAGTCCAATTCGGGGCTCGGGCAGCTGTGATGCTGTCGCACATATTGTCTGCTTCGCAGGAATTATCCCCCCAAATTCCATAATAAATCAAAATAACTTAGAAAACTTTTTACTGCTTGTTCACTTTCTAATATAAATCCAATGGGACTAATATCCCAGATAATTATCGCTATTCTGTTCCCATAGACTATTGTTGTGGCAGGAAAATCATATTTTGCCGACAAAAATCTAACTGCAACCAATCTCTGTTCTTTTGTGGGTCTTCTACCTTTCAATTTGCTATTGTAAATTATCCTATATCTTACACCAAGATTGGCTCTTCTATTTTGCCAATTATCAAAATACCATTTGAATATACCTTTAAACTTTCCTTCAGCACCGAAAGCAACGAAGTCTTTCTTAATTTTTAAGATATCTTCAAGAATGCTTTTTATTCCTTCTTTACCAATAAAAATTTTTGCTTCTTGTTTTTCTACAGCTATTCTTTGCCTTTTGATTAATTCTGGTAGAATTTTATTAATTTCTATTTCACTCTCTTTAATCTTTACTTCTTTATCCTTCAGTATTTGTAAAATCCTATCCGGGGTTTCAGTGTTAAAATATTTTTTATTATTCTTTATTATGAAACTGGCTAAACCAAAGTCAATAAGTTTATCAAGAATGTCGTAGACATAGCTTCTATGTAAACCAGTCCTCTTTACTAAATCGCTTACCGTAACTGAGCCTATTTCAAGTAAAGCCAAATAGACTTTTCTATCATTTTTAGTCAGCCCAATTCTCTCTAAAGCGGTTATGTCTTGCACATTCATTTATAATTCTTTACTCTTTATAAAGTTTGCTAATGTCGTAAGTTATACTGCTGGCATAAATTGATATACTACTCCGGTAATAATTACTCTTAAGTGAGTAAAGAATGGAATGGAAAGATGTAGTTTATGGACCAGTAAAATCGAGAAGATTAGGACAATCATTAGGCATAAATCTAACTCCTTTAGAGCTAAAAGTATGTAATTTTAGTTGTGGATATTGCAGAGTCGGAGTTCCCTCTAAAGGGAAAGCGGAATTAGACGACTATGAAAGCCTCACATGGACTCCTGAAAATGTAAGAGCATCTATCAGTAGAGGTTTAGAATATCATGCCCAAAAAGACACCCCTATTGATTACGTTACTATAGCTGGGAATGGAGAGCCTACTTTATATCCTTGGTTTAATGAGGTTATCTCTCATTTAGTCACGGAAAAATCAAGATATTTACAAGATAAACCTACAGCTATTTTTACCAACGCTACAAAAGTAAACGAGTCTGGGATAAAAGAGGTGCTCTACAAATTAGATAGGAGATTTTTCAAGCTTGATGCTGGGGATGAGAAAACATTTCGAAGAATAAATATTCCTATTGGTGTAACTTATAGCGAGATTATTCAAAATTTACTTTATTCAGACAGTTTTGAATTATCTATGGCTGTGCTCGATGGAGAGGTATCTAATTATGATTCTTTTTTCAATCCAAAGTTCATTGACGCTCTTCAAAAAATGAAATTCACTAGAATGTTTATTTATGATATTGATATCCCAAAAACTACTTCTCCAAGATTTAATAGAAAGACAGAAAGAGGAAAATTAGAAGACCTCGCACAATATTTCTCGCAACAATTAAATCGAAAACTTGCTGGAGAGATTGTGATTCTATGGGAACCAACCACGAGAGAAAGTAATATTCCTTTATACCCCCAACAGATTAACTAAAAACGGCGGCGGCAACCCCCACTTTTAACTATATACACAACGACTTTGATTTTTTGCCTTCGGCATCGTTGCACTAAAAATCAACCACTCCAAGTATTCGTGGGCAACTAACAGGCATTAACCGACTCTGCTCACTTGCACCTCGTTCCGTCCAAATTCGACTACGCCGAACTTCTTTTAATGGCATGCGATTATTTCCTTGGATGACTATAAAAGTACAGCAAGAAATTTGAGCCAACCGCTGTTTATCTAAGATGAACATTGAAAACTGCTGCCTTTAGGCTTTGATGCAAACAATGTTCATCTGGATCCCATCTTCTCACAAACCCACGGCTTGCTGCAAACAAGCTTTGCTTGTTTGAGCTCTCAGAGAGCTTCGCTCTCTGCAGATAGCCGTGGGTATACAAAGAAGATATGATTTCATCTTTCCCCTTTTCTCACGATTTTTCTTCTTTTGCACAACAAAATTCCAAGCACCACTCCGATTGCAAACGTTGCAATAGCTAAAAGCATTGCTTCTGAAGTAAAAATTGGTAACGGTGCGGCGGAAACCACTTGAGCAATTTCTCCAGCACTTATTTGTGTCATTTGTGGGATTTCATTTAAGCCATAGACACAAATTTCCCCGGTTGGCAATGAGCAAAATCTTTCAGGCGGACAAGCAGTAAGAATTTTTTGTGCAGCTCCAGTGCCACATTCTGCTCCAGATTCACGTAAAATTTGCAACACGATATCAGGATATTTTGTGATAATTTCTGGCATTTTTACACCTCATTTAGTTATAACTAACTTTTTTCTGTACTCATTGATTGCTTTATTTCTTCTCCCCCCCTTGAGAAAAACCTTATAGCTTCTGCCAATTCCTTGTGTTTTTTAGCATATTTTTTAATGTCAATCCCTTTTTTATACGCCTCACACGCCTGAACTAATGCTTTTGCTCCAGCAGTGGTTCCTTTCGGATGTGCATGACATCCTGCACCCATTGTTGTAATAAAGTCTGTATTTCCCATTACATCAATGAATGGCTTTAATAAAGTCGGGTTTAAACCTCCAGAAATAATTGGGCAACATTTTTTTATCCCTCGCCAACTATCATCTTCCAAAATAACATGGTGCGCAATATCCTTGTGAACAAGATTTATCGCGTCTTTATCTTTTTCTGGTATAGTAGCCCATTCTTGTTCAAAGAAATGCCCCTTATCTTTAAAATGTAAAATGTTATGTGCAGCGACAATATCTTCTTCTGGACTTCCTTTCATTTTCCCTACGCCGGCTGTTCCTGTGTGAATTCCCGAGGCTCCCGCCAATCTTGCAAATTTAGATAGAACTAAAACTGAAAACCCGATAGGATTTTCAGGCCTTGTGTAGGCGCCATGGCCTGCTCTATGAAAGTGTAAAAAAACATCAGGATATTTTCTTCTTAATGTCTGAACAGCCATCCATCCTGCCGTAATACCATCAATTAAGAATGCGTAACTTCCTGGCTCAAATCCTTCTTTTCGAATCATTTCACATCTTTTAATCATTGTATCAAAATCAGCTGCAGAAACATTAAATGAATGAACTTTTTTCTTCCCTGTTTTTTTAACAGCTTTATCCATTGCTTCCTTTACATGTTTCACCATTTTGTCATACGGGCAAAAATCCTGGTCTGCCTGAGGCTCATCATTTTTAACAAAATCCCCCCCGCCAACCCAAAAATCATAAGCAGCTTCTGCATATTCTGCTGATGTCAATCCCATTTTTGGTTTTATGATAGTTCCTAGAATTGGCCTGTCATAAACATCCAGATATTTCCGCATATCGTCAAGAGTATAGCTTGGTCCATCATATTGTTCAAGCATTGCTGGCGGGAACCAAACATCTAATAATTTTAAAGCGCTTACTTCTTTTATTCCAAGGATATTTCCAATAATATATGTTAAGATGTTCTGTACATTTCCCCTTCTGTCAAAAAGTCTACAAGGATATGCAATCCAAACAAGGTTTCTTTTTAAATCAAGCTGATAAACGAGTGCATTCATCTCTCTAGAAAAGGGTGTTTCTGTATTTACTTTGAAATTTGTGCCAGTAGAAGATTCTGCTGCAACTTCTGCTGCGGCTTGCAGAATGTTTAACTTCCCTCCGGATATTAAATGAAAAACAGCAAGGAGATATTCTCCGTTTTTAGGATCAGGCAAACTCAAATTTACATAAGCTTGTTGGTGTGGATTAAGTGATTTAAGTAAGTTTTTGTAATTCAAACTCATATTGTAAGTAATAACTTATAGAGTATTTAAATCGGATAACATTTATTAACAGTTTCACAGTTGTGAAACTATTTAACCATAATCACTATATTTATGAAAGGGAAAAAGGTGTTACAGGTATGTGGCTGCAGGTAAGGATGTATTTGCTGTTGGGCGCGCTGTTTGGGATAGTCTATGCGTTGATTGTAACAGCAGGTTCATTGCTTGGCATAGGCAACTTTCTTTTCTATGGCATTCTGGCAACTGTTATGATGCTTATCCAGTACATGATAGGCCCGAAAATTGTGGAATGGACCATGAAGGTAAGGTACGTGACCGAGAAAGAGGAGCCAGAGCTCCACAAGATGGTGGGCGAGCTTTCCAGGCAGGCAAAAATCCCAAAGCCGAGAGTCGGCGTAGCGAAAACGCGCCTGCCGAATGCATTCGCCTTTGGAAGATGGCAGTCTGACAGCCGCGTTTGCGTGACAGAAGGCGTAATGAGCCTTTTGGATAAAAACGAACTCAGGGCTGTGCTGGGCCATGAGATCGCCCACATCAAGAACAGGGACGTGACGGTCATAACAATAATTAGCGTCATACCGTCGCTGGCATGGTATATCGCATGGAGCTCGATGTTCGCCGGAGACAGGAAAAATGCCGCAGTGGGCATATTCGCATTTGTCGTATATTTTCTGACAAATTTGCTGGTACTTTACGGATCAAGGATCAGGGAATACTACGCCGACAGGGGAAGCATAGAACTGGGCAACAAGCCGCATCACCTCGCTTCTGCGCTTTACAAACTTGTTTACGGCTCTGCCAAGTGCAGGAAAGAAGACATGCAGCAGGCAAAAGGCATGAAAGCCTTTTTCGCGAGCGACCCGACACGCGCGCATGCGGAAATCAGGGACCTTTCAAAGCTTGATGCGAACTTCGGCGGCTCCATCGACAGCCATGAGCTCGAAACGCTGAGACACAAAAAAATCAGCGTCAGCAAGGCAGAAAAATTAGTAGAGATCCTGAGCACGCACCCGAACATGCTGAAGCGAATTTCAGTGCTGGCAAAGCATGGAAGCTAAACAAAAGGTCGGTACAAATGGCAGACCATCAATAAAATATAGTGCTAATTTTGTCCAGTCCTTGTAATCAGACATTTCTATTTTCCTTACTAGACCTTGTATGTCTTCTTTCGTTACCTCATCAAAATTCTTGTCTAGCCATTCAGAAAGCTTTGTTAGAATATAGCGATATTTCTTGATTCGAGAATTGCCTATTCCTTCGGACAAGCAACTGTCTAAGAATTTGTCTATTAACGCAATATTGTGGTCTCTCATTGGTATAACCATTGGATTTTGCACGTATATGCAATACCCTCAAGTTATACCTGAGACCTAGAGCCACCGGGATGAGTATGAATTTTTAGTATAAGCGGTGGCTTAAGTGAAGCCTATCAGAGGCTTGAAATTATAATCAATATAGGTTTCTAACTATTTACTTACTCCCAACTTAGGCATTATTAAAACAAATTTGATAATGTTTTTAATTAGAGAAATCTAAGCACTTCTTCAATGGTTGTTATTTTTTTGTGATCATTAACTTTTGAGCTATTATCCCTGTCCATGAGAAGCGTTTGCATGCCAATTTCCTTTGCAGGCAGGATATCACAGTCGATGTCATTTCCTACCATAAGCGAGAGACGAGGTTCGGCTTCCAGAAACTGTAGCGCCTTCATCAAAAGCAAAGGATTACCCTTTGTCATGCCTGTTTCACTGCCGGTAACAACTGCATCAAATATGTTTAAATCAAGATAATCAAAGAAAAACCGCGGGATTGATGTGACAAGCGCCTTTTTGAGGGGAATCATTTCTATCTTGGAAACATCATCAAAAAAACTGAATATGGTATTTTGCTTGTAATAGTCAACGATCTTATTAATGACTTCATCGTTGGCCTTAATTTTAAGCAGTTCGAAGATACATTGAACAAAGCTTTTCCATGAGTTGAGATGACATCGCGGTGCTTCAACAAAAAGAGCAAAACGCCTGGCAGCTTCCCATTCCTGGTAATACACGTCGATGCCAGCATGGCGTATTATTTTTGTTGCCTCCACTGAAGAAGGCCTTTTTTCATAGAAAGCAACGGTTCCCTCTAAATCGAAAAGCACTGCACCTGGCATATGATCACTTAACTATGCAATTTTATATTTGCAAAACAAGCTAAAGAAATGGAAAATCCGAAAGAAATAGTTGAGCAGGTGTGGAAACCCATAACCGAATTTCTACGCATACCAGCAGGTATAAAGCCAGCACTGCACATCGTTGACAAGAGTCCCTTCGGAACGCGCGATATTTCCGAATGTCCTGATCATGTAATTGTTTCCTATTGTGAGAAAAAACTAAAAGAGGAACTGGCAGCGCTTGGTACAGCCGTGGACTTTAAAAAACTCCTTGCCTATGCGCTTGCCGAATCCCTTGCTATGGGGGCCCAAAAGATGCTTATAGCAGACAAATGCAGCAAAAATTGTTCAAATTGCAGGGCATTTTGCAAATCCAAGGAATTCAAACGACTCAATTATGTTACGACGTATTATATTGCTGATCATGTGATGTTAAAATTATTCAATGAAAATCAGTTTGGCATGAACCAGATTCTCAGGCACATAAGCAACGAATCAGCTACGCTTATCTGCAAAGCATTAGAACAGGTCTATGCACGCAGCGACAGCGACGAATTTATACGGTCAATTTCCTGCAGAGGCGATCTGACATTTTCAGACGTTTTTGCATTTAAATAAACTCCATTTTTATAGCATTTTATGGTCGATTTTAATCTACTGAAGCAGTTGACAGATACTAACGGTGTCTCGACTGATGAATCTGCTGTAGCCGCTATTCTACAGGCA
>Ga0265296_1005051_pt1 | contig 11090 bp, 9 predicted proteins | sample MunlanPumphouse1_FD_189073 | JGI IMG/M metagenome (GOLD analysis project Ga0265296, IMG submission 189073) | Groundwater microbial communities from a municipal landfill in Southern Ontario, Canada - Pumphouse #1 | ecosystem: Environmental > Aquatic > Deep subsurface > Groundwater | place: Canada...
TATAAGGTTTACCGAGATGATGCGCCATTATATCCCACTACTCCAGGTTTATCTTATACAGACACCACCGCGTCAGATAATGCCACGCACATTTATAATGTGGAGGCGCTGCAAATCAATAATTCCTTGGCGCGGTCAAACACCGTAACTATTTCTCTTTCCTGCGCTCAACAGCCAGCTTATGTTCCATTGCCAAATCCGCCCCGGAATCTTGCCGCAGAATCAGTCTGTTCCGAACGCAAGGTTGTTCTTACATGGAAAGAGCCGTCAGGCGGAGGTTCTTATGACGCTTACAATGTTTACCGCTGGGAAGGAAACAATACTCAAAAAACCAAAATTTATTCCACGGCTCAAAAATCTTATTCCTATATAGTTACCGAAGGCGAGAAAACGAAACCCTACTCTTATTGCGTTACCGCCTATAATTCACAAAGCAATAAAGAAAGTTCCTGCTCAAATACGATTGCAAAGCGGGCCTGTCCGTTTTCTGTTCAGGAAATCCTGCCGCAATAACCATAGATTTAATACTTTTACCCTTACATCAAAGATTTTAGTATAGGGGTTTACAAAACTACTCCGTGTGTATACGGAGTAGTTTTGAATTTAGGAAAAGGGGCTGCTTTTTTCGTAGAATTGCCTCTTAATAAGTAAGGCCGCATAACCTTGCAAATGACAAAAAATTTGTTATAATTTTAAATATGTTCTTTAACAAAAATAGGGGGTAGGGAGTTGAATTTAATTTTTCGCTTGACTCAAATCTTTTTCACCGCCTTGTTTTGGATTTTAGGAAAAATATGGTTTCGTCTTGAAATAAGAGGGGAAGAAAGTCTTAAAAATTTGAAAGGGCCTCTCATTATAGTTTCCAACCACAAAAGCTATATAGACCCTTTTATAATTTTGGCCGCGTTGCCCAAATGGTGGTCTTCGCCGATTCTCCCTATTCGCGCAATGGTTCTGGATATAGTTTTTAAAATACCGCCTCTGAATTTATTTTTATACGCCTTGGGAACTTATCCTGCATATCGGGGACAAGGATTAAATATTTCTTTGGCAAAACCCTTGGAAATTTTAAAAGACGGCGGAGTAGTGGGAATATTTCCGGAAGGAAGAATAATCTTGACGGAAGGCTTGGAAGAATTCAAACGGGGAGTGGGGGAGTTGACAAAAAAAAGCAACGCCCCGATTTTACCCGTTGCCGTGAGGGGGACAGAAAATTTAATCCTAAGAATATTTCCCAAACCCCTAAGCCGCGTCCGTGTTTCTTTCGGCAAACCCGAAGTAATGGATATTTCGCGACCAAGTGAAGAAATCACCGCCAAAATCCGTGAAAAAATCTTTGTTCTATACACCAGTGGTTAAACAATTGTCTGAAAGCGCATTTTTTTTAAAATGTATCCCGCTTAATTAGCGGGTTTTTCTTTCCTTATAATAAACCCCGCATGTTCGTCGTGAGCGCGGGTAAATTTGACTCTAAACTCAATTTAATGTACAATTATAAAAACGTTCTTTCACAAGGAGCCCTTTAATGAAAGCAAAAATTATCGGCAGCGGATTATTTCTGCCTCCTTTTGTAATGAGCAACGAAAATTTAGCGCAAATTTTTCCGACCGGCAAGTTTCCCGAATTTAATCAGCCCGATCTGGATTGGAACGAACAGTGGATTGAAAACAAACTGGGTATAAAAGAAAGACGATTCGCTTTTGATTTTAACAAGGGTGTAATGAGGAATGGTTATTATGATTTGGATATGGGGGAAAAAGCGGCTCGCCAGGCATTGCAAGATGCCGATATCGGCATCGAAAAAATAGATGTGATTATTTATCTTACTTCAACGCCGGAATACTTTATGCCTGATCCAGCTTGTATGCTGCATTTGCGGCTTGGGGCAAAAAAGGACACGGCCGCTTTCGCTTTGACCAGCGTAGGTTGCGGCGGATTTATTTACGGAATGAATTTAGCCAACTCTTTAATTGTATCCAGCAAGGCAAAAACGGTTTTACTCGTTGCCTCAATTTCCACAAGCGCCTATGCGGCCTCATATTACGAACCAACCATTACGCCGGAAAGAAAAAAACAATTAATGGTGCGCGATCGTATCAACGCTTCTATTTTTGGAGATGGCGCTGGCGCAATGATACTCAAAAAAGCACACTCCCTTTCAAGAAGCGGGATTATTGGAACTTATTGGGGAGCCACTGGCAAAGACAATCCGGTGATATTCGAGGGAGGCGGATCTCGCCACCCGGCAACGATTAAATCGGTTCTTAACGGAATCCACTTCTTTAACATGGATACTAAATTGGTGAAAAGTAACGGGCCCGCGCTTTTTGAAAGAACCATGGTAAAAATATTAAAAAGCACGTGGACCAGAATTAAAGATGTAGACTATTTTATCTTTCACCAAATTAATTATAAGTTATTGCGCGCCATTGCTGAAAAAATAAATATTCCGATAGAAAAAATGGCGGTGCATGTGGATAGATACGGAAACCTTGATACGGCAACACTGGCTATTGGATTTCATGAAGCCAAACAGGCGAATAAAATCAAAAAGGGCGATTTAGTCCTTTTTGTTGCCATCGGAGCCGGTTGGCAGTACGGCTCCGCGCTTGTCCGCTTATAAATACTTAAAAAATCCTCGTAAACGTGTTATCATGTTTATGAGGATTTTTATTTTATGGATGTCAACACCAATCTTTTATTAATTACCGCGATATTCAACGCTTTTTTGGGCGGCATAATTCTTTTTCACGGTCCCAAAAAAAAGACTGATATTACGTATTTCATTACCGTATTCGGAGTGATGCTCTGGATAATCTCGATTATCGCGTTGCGCCTGACCAATTCAACGCAGGTTGCATTATTAAGTTTAGCCGCAAGTTACACAAGCGCCATCTTAATAGCTGTCGGTTTTTGGCATTTCGCAACGTTTTATACCTCAGATAAATCCTCATTATCGTATACAGTTGCAATGGTTCTGGGCGGCTTGATAGTTTCAGTTGCGGCATTTGTTTCCAGTGATTTTATACGGAGCATTACGATGTTGGACACCGGAGAAAAACAGCTCAATTTGGGGCCGCTCCACTTGGTTTTTATGGCGTATTTTATAACGGTAATGTCCTGGGCTTTTTTAAAAATTTTCAAAAAGTACCGCGCAAGCTCTCAAAAAGAAGAAAGGACGCAACTTTTTCTTGTATTCTTGGGAACAATCATTTCTTCTATAATCGGCATTATTTTTAACGCCATTCTTGTTCAGATGGGAATATCAAAATATATAAACTGGGGGCCGACTGCTACGTTTATTATGGTCGGTTTTATCACTTATGCGATAATGCGCGGCAATTTAATGAATATAAAAGTAATCGGCGCGGAATTTTTTGCTTTAATTCTTATAATAATACCTGTTGTAAAACTGGTCCTTCTGGAAGGTTCTATTGACATTGTATTGAACGGCATTTCAGTATTGTTTGCCGCAGGATTCGGTATCATATTGATTCGCAGCGTTATCAAAGAAGTCAAACAAAAAGAACAACTAAAAGATTTGTCTGAAAAACTTACGGCCGCCAACGAAGAACTTAAAAAGCTTGATGCCGTAAAATCGGAGTTTATTTCCATCGCTTCACATCAGTTGCGGGCCCCCCTTGCCGTCATTAAAGGATACGCTTCTTTGCTTGCGGAAAGAATGGCCGCGGCTGCCGAAGAGACCAGGGGTATGGTGAGTAAAATCGCTATTTGTACCGAACAGCTTATTAAATTAGTCAGTGATTTATTGAATCTTTCTCGCATTGAAGCGGGCAAGATTGAGTATGAATTCAGGCAAAACAATTTTATGGAAATGACCGAGGAGGTTTTAAATGAATTTCAGCCCACTGCCGCCAAGAAAGGGCTGCGGCTGATTTTTCAGCCGGCAGAAAATTTAACATTTTTTTTCGCCTATGATTCCAGCAAAATAAAGGAGGTTGTCATTAATCTTATTGATAACGCCATTAAGTATTCTCTGCCAACAGGAGAAATTACAATAACTCTAAAAAATACTTTTTATGGGAACAGGAAAATGATGCAATTAAGCGTTAAAGACGATGGTATTGGAATTCCCAAGGAGGTTCAGAAAAACTTGTTTACAAAATTTATAAGGTTGGAAGAAGCGCGCAAAATTGACGTTAACGGCATGGGTTTGGGGCTGTATTTTGTCAAAAAGGTCGTTGAAGACCACAAGGGCCGGGTTTGGGTTGAATCGGAGGGGTTGGGCAAAGGAAGCGTCTTTTTTATAGAATTGCCTCTTGACAGATAATGGTTTAACATAAAAAAATGCGCACGCTCACTAAAGACACTATTAATAAGGTAGGAGAAACCGTCACTTTAATGGGTTGGGTTCATTCGCGGCGCGACCACGGCAAGCTTATTTTTATTGATTTAAGGGACAGGTGGGGGTTTGTACAGGTGGTATTTAGTATGAATCCGCCAACCGGTCGCGAACTTACTAAAATTCCAGACGTTCATCGCTTTATCCAAGCAGAGAGATTAAGGCCAGAATGGGTAGTGCGTATAGAGGGAGTTGTTAAAGAACGTCCAGAAAGAATGAAAAATCCAGAATTACCCACCGGCGCTATTGAAATTGAAGCCGTTAATCTTAATATAATTAACGAATCTAAAACGCCTCCTTTTGCCATTGATGCGGCCGGCTATGAGATAGGCGAGGAACACCGGTTAAAATACAGGTATCTTGATTTGCGCAGAGAAAGATTAAAAAATAATCTGATTTCACGCGACAGAATCAGCGCCTTTATCCGGGAATATCTGCGTAAAGAAAATTTTGTTGAGGTTGAAACCCCGATTTTAACCAAATCCACTCCAGAAGGGGCCCGGGATTACGTTGTGCCTTCTCGTCTTTATCCCGGATATTTTTACGCCCTTCCCCAATCTCCGCAACAGTATAAACAACTCCTTATGGTTGCCGGACTGGAGCGTTATTTCCAGATTGCCAGATGTTTCCGCGATGAAGATACGCGGGGGGACCGCCAACCGGAATTTACTCAACTTGACATAGAAATGAGTTTTGTTGACGAAAACGATGTTTTGGATTTGATTGAAAGGCTTTACACGAATTTAGTCAAAATTCTTTATCCTGAAAAAAGAATCAAAAACATCCCTTTTCCGCGACTGTCTTACAAAGAGGTAATGGAAAAATATAATTCGGACAAGCCGGATTTAAGAGACAATAAAGAAGACGTGAATGAACTGGCTTTTGCTTTTGTGGTTGATTTCCCCATGTTTGAATGGAAAGAAACCGAAAAAAGGTGGGACGCGACACACCATCCTTTTACCCGGCCGCGGGTAAAAGACGTAAAAGAGTTTAAAGAAATGTTTACAAAGAATCCCGGGGAGGTTTTCGCAAAACAATATGATTTGGTTTTAAACGGCTACGAAATTGCCGGCGGTTCAATCCGAACCCATGACCCGGAATTGCTTGAGGCGGTGTTTGAAGCAATGGGTAATAAACCAGAGGAAGTGCGGGCGAAATTCGGGCATATGCTTGAAGCGTTTGAATACGGCGTCCCGCCGCACGGCGGTATTGCATCCGGCTTGGACAGATTTACCGCGATTCTGCAGAATGAACCGAATATCCGCGAAGTTATCGCTTTTCCCAAAACCGGCGACGCCCGCGATTTAATGATGAACGCCCCGGCTGAAATTGACGAGAAACAATTGAAAGAACTTCACCTTAAAATTCCAAAAATTGAAAAATGACTTTCCGGGTTAAACAGGAAAAATTTGAAGGTCCGCTTGAATTGCTGCTGGACTTGATTGAAAAAGAAAAAATGTCCGTATCGGAAATTTCACTCGCCCAGGTTACGGACGAATATCTAAAATATATAAAATCGCTTGAAGCGGTTGATATGGAAAAACTGGCGGAATTTTTGGTGGTTGCCGCCCAGTTGATTTTAATCAAATCGCGCTCTTTACTGCCGCATTTGAGATTATCGGAAGAAGAAGAACAGTCAATTGAAGAATTGGAAAAACGCTTGGAAGAATATAAACGCCTGCGGGAATTCGCAAAGGAATTAAGGGGGCTTGAGGTTGAGAAGCGGCGCATAATCACCCACGAAGCTTATTTCGGGATGGAGGCTTTCTTTTATCCGCCGCCTAAACTTGCCGCCAAAGGCATCAAAGACGCTTTTGCGTCTTTTCTTGCCGCCCTTCCAAAAATAGAAAAATTGGTCGAGGAAAAAATACGCCGCGTGGTTTCGCTGGAAGAAAAAATTGCCAAAATCAAGGACTTTTTGCAGTATTCCATTGAGAAAACTTTCTCGGAGATTGTCGGCAACGCCCGGGACAAAATTGAAGTTATTGTCAGTTTTCTCGCCCTTCTTGAACTGGCGAAACAAAAAATAGTTGATTTGCGTCAGGAAAAACCGTTTGAAGAAATTGTAATCAAAAAAAACTTAGAATGAATCTTAAATCAATTCTTGAATCAATCCTTTTCGCGTACGGGGAGCCGATTACAAAAGATCGGCTGGTTAAATTAACCAAGGCCGATAAAGAAAAAATTGAAGCCGCCCTGCGGGAACTCAAAGAAGAGTGGAAAGGGCGGGGCATCGTTCTTCTTGAAAAAGACGACGAATTTCAGCTTGGCTCCAACCCGGAAAATTCAAAATACGTTGAGGAATTAATGAAAGAGGAATTTACAACGGAATTGTCCCGGGCGGCGCTGGAAACAATCGCCATTGTTGCTTATAAAGGGCCGTTAACGCGGGCAAAAATTGAATATATAAGAGGAGTTAATTCGTCTTTTACTCTCCGGAATCTTCTGATGCGGGGGCTGGTTGAACGAACAGAAAATCCCAATGACGCCCGTTCGTATTTATACAAGGTAAGTTTTGATTTCTTGAAATATTTGGGACTGACAAACATTTCGGATTTACCAAGTTACAATGAATTCCAAAAAGAAAAAATTGAAATAGGGGAGGGGATACAAGCGGAACATGCCCAGTAATACAACTTCGGCTGGGCATAATCAGGGGAATTTATCATTTTTTGTATATAATTTATACATAAATACAAATCAATTTCGGTTGTTATAAATGTCGCCAAAGGCGACAGCCGAAGTTGATATACTGGGTGTGAAACCGGTTTTTAAAATCAGCGTTGAAAAAGGATTGCCGCTTTTTACGGTGCTCTTTGTTTCTATTTTAATACAGATATCAATTAGCCACGGCGGACCCCGCAAACATGAAGCCGGAATAATTTTAAGCCAAAATTTCGCCGACCCGGATGTTGATGCCCACGCTTTTTTGGTGCGATTGGCGGGGAATGATAAGCCGTTGATTAAACAAAGAGAGTGGAAACGATTGGCACCAGCCAGTTTAACAAAACTCTTGACTTCGGTGTTAGTCGTTGAAACAATGACGGAAAAAGAAACAATAACTTTTTCCGCCGACGCCAAAAAAACAGCAGAAAAAACAAGCAGGGCTTCTGCTGGTGAACAATTTATGCGGGATGAAGCAATAAAACTCGCGATAATAAATTCGGCCAATGACGCCGCTTTGGCTCTCGCTGAAAATGTCGGCCAAAAATTCGGCGGCTTGAATTTCAACCAGAGTTTAGATATTTTCAACGCTCTTATGAATGAAAAAGCCATTCAATTGGGATTAACCGACTCTTCTTTTAAAAATCCTGTTGGTTTTGATGAAGACGGCCATTTTTCAACCGCGGTGGATTTGGCAAAATTAGCCGAATACATTTGGTATAATCATCCCCGAGTTTGGGAAATATCCAGAATCACGGAAACCGATGTCTTTTCCGTTGCAAATAATGAGTACAATTTAAAAAATACTGATGATCTCCTGAACGAATATCCGGCAATTCTGGGCAGTAAAACCGGCTTTACTGAAAAAGCCAAGGGCGCTTTATTGCTCATTTACCCCGTTAGGCCGGACAAGGCCGCTATTATTGTGATTCTGGGTTCAAACAACAGATTTGAAGACGGCCGCAAAATTATAAATTGGCTGGAGGGTCTTTCTTTGCGGTAATCTTGAGTTTAATGTAAAGATAATTTTTAATCTAAATGGAATTTCAAGTTAGTAATTTTATAAATGTCCTCAAGGTTTTTGGCCTTTCGGCCGCGTCTTTTATTTTGGCGATTGCTTGGACGCCTCTTCTTACTCATTATCTTTACAAATACAAACTGTGGCGGAAAGAAGTAAGGCAATTCGCTCCCGACGGAAGCAAAACTCCGCTTTTTGCCCAGCTTCACAAAGACCGCGAAACAACTGTTCCGCGCATGGGCGGCATATTAATTTGGGGCACCGCGATTCTTGTCACTTTTATTTTTTGGCTGCTGCCGCAAATTAGCGATAGTTTTATTCTGAACAAAATTAATTTTTTATCCCGCAATCAGACGTGGCTTCCTTTATTCACAATGCTGGCGGCTTCGGTTTTGGGCTTATTGGACGATTTTGCGCAAGTGCTGCAAAAGGGCGGATACGTTGCCGGAGGAATCAAATTTCGCCACCGCCTATTGGTGGTCTTTTTCATCGCTCTAATCGGGGCATTGTGGTTTTATTTTAAACTTGATTGGCGGACTATTTATATTCCGGGATTCGGCGATCTTTTTATCGGCGCCTGGTACATTCCGCTTTTTGTCGTCACAATGATTATACTTTTTTCATCAAGCGTGGTTGATGGAATTGACGGTTTGGCCGGGGGGGTATTTGCCACGATTTTTGCCGCATACGCGGGCATAGCTTTTTTCCGGGGACAAATTGATATTGCCGCTTTTTCGGCAGTGGTAATCGGAGCGCTTCTTGCGTTTCTATGGTTTAATATCCCGCCGGCGCGATTTTATATGGGCGAATCGGGCATTTTAGGGTTAACCACATCCCTTACCGTTATAGCGTTTTTAACCGATTCGGTTTTTGTTCTTCCGATAATCGGTTTTATTTTAATGGTTGAAGTTGCGTCCAACGTAATTCAATTTGCGTCCAAAAAATTGCGGGGCAAAAAAGTGTTTCTTATTGCTCCAATTCACCATCATTTTGAAGCAAAAGGCTGGCCGCCCCACAAAGTCACTATGCGATTTTGGGTCATCAGCGTGGTAGTGGCTATTATCGGGATGGCAATTGCTTTGATTGGGAGATAGACCCCGCACTAAAAACGAGCTCCGACGTAAAGTCGGAGCTCGTTTGGCTTGGGGATAAATTTAATATATAATTGAAAAGTGGCCTACGATATTTTAATTAAATCCGGTCTGGTTTTAGACGGCACAGACAGCGCGCCCGCCCTTGTTGATATTGGGATAAAAGAGGGTAAAATCGCCGCAATAGGCAAATTGGATAAGGAAAAAGCGCCCGTTGATATAAACGCATTCGGGAAATACATTGCCCCGGGCTTTATTGATATCACCAACCATTCGGATACTCACCTGACTATTTTTAAATACCCGGATCTTAGTTCGTTGATTATGCAGGGTATAACCACGATTATTGGCGGAAATTGCGGGGCCTCGTTGGCTCCCTTGGTGTCTCGGGAAGCAATAAACGCCATTCGCAAATGGGTAGATCCGTCAGAAATCAATATCAATTGGATTGAAGTGAAAGAATTTTTGGAGGAAGTGGCCAAACTAAGACTTGGGGTTAATTTTGGAACTTTTATAGGTTACGGAACCCTGCGCCGCGGCATAATAGGAGATGAAACCCGACTGCTTAATTTTGAAGAAAGGGAGAAAATAAAACTTTTACTGCAGAACAGTATTGAACAGGGCGCTTATGGCTTTTCATTGGGTCTTTCTTACGGTCATGAGCGTATTTCTACAACCGAGGAAATTATAGAGATAGCTAAAGCCTTACAAAAGGCGGGGGGGATTTTTAAGATTCATCTTCGTTCGGAAGGAAAAGAAATACTCGCGGCGGTTAATGAAGTTGTCCGAATCGGAAGAGAAACCGGCGTACCAATACAAATCAGCCACTTAAAAGCAATAGGCAAAAAGGCCTGGTCCTCTTTACCCAAGGCCCTTGAACTTATTTCCAGCGCCCGCTTTTCCGGAGTTGATATAAATTTTGACGTCTCGCCATACAATACAACCGGCTCTCTGCTTTATCTCTTGATTCCTGCGTGGGCGCGCAGCGGCGGATTTACGACTTTATTTAAAAATATTGACAGTCCGACCGAAAGAAAAAAAATAATAGAGGCCTTAAGAGGCCAGACAATTCATTTTGACAAAATTTTAATCATCTCGGCCAAAATGAATTCTATCGTCGGAAAAACCCTAAAAGAAGTGATTGAACGCTCCGGCCTCTCTCCCGAGGAAGCAATGCTTGAAATGATTCGCGCCAACGAGGGAAGAGTAACTATCGTTGGAAAAACTGTTTCGAGAAAAAATACTGAACTGGAAATCAAAGACGCTGATTCAATTGTCGCATCAGACGGGGTTGGTTATAACCAAGAGGAATTAAAAAGTGGAAATTTGGTTCATCCCCGTTCTTTTGGGGCTTTTCCTCATTTTTGGCACCATTTCGTAAACGACCTCAAACTGCTCTCGCCCCAAAAGGCCATTTGTAAAATCACCTCTGCGCCGGCTGAAAAATTGGGAATTAAAAAACGCGGCAGCATTAAAAAAGGAAATTATGCCGATTTGGTTGTATTTGACCCGCAATTGATGCGTGAACGAGCCACTTATAAAAATCCTTTCCGGTATCCGGCTGGCATAGAATGGGTGATTATAAACGGTCAAGTGGCGGTGGAGCAGGGAAAATATCTGGGAACAAGGGCGGGAATTGTACTAAAGAAAAAATGATTCAAACTTTTGATAAACCATTGCTTTATGCCGCGTTAATCCTCCTGTTGGGCGGGATATTAATTCTTGCTTCCGCATCAATGGTAATTTCCCAAAAAAATTACGGCGTTTCTTATTTTTATACCCTAAGGCAGCTTTTTTCCGGCCTCATAATCGGTATTCCGGCGTTTATCATTGCGGCAAAAATTCCTTATCGATTTTGGAAAAAGATAGCTCTTTTTATGATGGTTGCTTCCTTCGCGTTGCTAGCCATGACTTTTATACCGCAAATGAGTTATTTGTACGGCGGGGCAAGACG
>Ga0265296_1005052_pt1 | contig 11086 bp, 8 predicted proteins | sample MunlanPumphouse1_FD_189073 | JGI IMG/M metagenome (GOLD analysis project Ga0265296, IMG submission 189073) | Groundwater microbial communities from a municipal landfill in Southern Ontario, Canada - Pumphouse #1 | ecosystem: Environmental > Aquatic > Deep subsurface > Groundwater | place: Canada...
ATTATAACAGCATCATTTCTCAAATTCAGGAAATCATCAAAGGAAATATCAGCGCCGTTGAAAAACAATTAAAAGCCCTGATGACAGTTTATTCGGAATCGCTAGAATATGAAAAAGCACAGGAAATAAAGGGAAAACTCCAACTGCTTGAACATTACCAAAGCAAGTCAACAATAGTAAATTCCTCTATCAACAATGTGGATGTGTTCTCTGTAATCAGCGATGAAAGCAACGCTTATGTGAACTTTCTAAAAGTCGTACATGGAGCGGTAATCCAGTCGCACAGGGTTGAAATAAAGAAAAAACTTGATGAACCTGACAAAGAATTGCTGGCTCTTGCCATCGCAGAATTCAGACAACGCTTTGGCGCTGATGCAAAAGAGATCATTGTTCCTTTCGGGCTTGATATAGAGATTCCGGGTGTTATTTTTACTGTTCCACGGAAAGGAGACAAAAAACAACTTCTTGAATTATCCGACAGGAATGTCCGCTATTACATGAAAGACAAGCAAAAGCAAAAAGAACTGGCAGATCCTGAAAGACACAGCAAACGCATTCTTGAACAAATGATGAAAGACCTGCACTTGCATGAACCGCCTGTTCATATTGAATGTTTCGACAATTCAAACATACAGGGATCATTTCCTGTTGCTGCAATGGTGGTATTTAAAAATTCCAAACCTGAAAAAAAAGAATATCGCCATTTCAATATTAAAACTGTTGAAGGCCCGGATGATTTCGCTTCAATGGAAGAGGTGATCTACAGAAGATATAAACGATTGATTGAAGAAAATAAGCCATTACCTCAGCTTATTGTTGTAGACGGAGGAAAAGGACAACTAAGTTCTGCCCTGAAAAGCCTTGAAAAACTTGATCTGCGGGGTAAGATCGGGATTATTGGCATTGCAAAAAAACTCGAAGAGATTTATTATCCCGGCGATTCACTTCCACTATATCTTGATAAAAAATCAGAAACATTAAAAATTATCCAACACTTGAGGAATGAAGCCCACCGATTCGGAATCGCCCACCACAGAAGTAAAAGAGAAAAAGCGCTTACCAGATCGGAGTTAACACAAATTGATGGAGTCGGTGAAAAAACATTGCAGGCGTTATTAAAAAAATTCAAGTCTGTTAATAATATAAAAAAAGCTACACTTGAGGAATTGCAGAAGATTGTTGGGAAAGCGAAGGGAAAAATTGTGTTTGAATATTTCAATTCGTTAAAGAAAAGTAATCATTATTGACATTTTGATATCTCTGAAAACTCAATCAAAACGTCATTGCGAGGGCTTTTCGCCCGAAGCAATCTGCATTAACAAAGAGATTGCTTCACTCCACTACGTTACGTTCGCAATGACGATTATATACAAACACTAATTCCATTAATTTTCCTATTTTTGTTTTGATTAAAATCCTTCTATGGAGAACTTCATTTTATACAATCCAACCAAATTACATTTCGGGAAAGATATCATATCTGATCTCGGGAAAACCATTGCCACCTTTGGGAACAAAGTCTTACTGGTTTATGGAAAAAATTCCATCAAAGAAAACGGGATTTACAATTTGGTAAAAACACAACTGAAAAGCATTAACGCGGAAGTTTTTGAATATGGCGGCATCAAATCAAATCCGGTTGTTGAAGATGTTGACTATGCAGCGAGGCTTGGAAGAAATAATAATGTTGATGTGGTTCTTGCTGTTGGCGGCGGAAGTGTAATTGATTCTGCAAAAATCATTTCCATCAGCATTCCTGTTTCGCACAGTGCATGGGACTTTTACAGCGGACTGAAAAAGCCTTCTAAAGCAATTCCTCTTGTTGCAGTGCTGACGCTTGCTGCAACAGGTACTGAAATGAATCCTTATGCTGTTTTGCAAAACCATAAGACCAAACAAAAACTAGGTTGGGGAAATCAATTATGTTATCCGAAACATTCTTTTCTCGACCCGCAATTCACCGTATCTGTCCCAAGAAATTACACAACTTATGGAATAGCAGACCTGGTGACTCATTGCCTTGAAGCATATTTTGGAAAAGGCGATGCTTCCCTGTCCGATCGGATAGTTATTTCTATTATCAAAGAGGCTATGGATTACGGGCCTGCCCTTTTACAGGATTTAAAAAATTATGAACTGCGTGAAAAGATCATGTATGCTGCAACCCTTGCATTGAACGGAATTACAATGGCAGGAAGAACAGGCGGCGACTGGGGTGTACACGATATAGGCCATGTCCTTTCACTTTTATATGACATTCCGCATGGCGCTTCTCTCACCATTGCTTATCCTGCGTGGATGAAGATCATGAAAGACCGCATTCCTGAAAGAATCTCAAATCTTGGTAAAGAGTTATTTGATGTTGATACATATAGTGAAACCATCATAAGGTTCGAAGAGTTCTTCAGACAGATTGAATGTCCTGTACGGCTTGAAGACGTTGGCATTACCATACAAAACAGGGAACAGATCTTTGATACGTTGGCGCTAAACAAGGCTAGCGGGATGAATCACAAACTTAGCACCGATGATCTTAAAGTCATTCTTGATCTGATGTATACTGAAAGAAATTAGGTTTGAGGTTTTAAGTCATGGCGGTTGGTTTGGTTTTTAGTTAATGGGATATGGTTTTCCCGCCTACCGGCAAGGCAGGCTGAGCGTTTGAGTTTGCAAGGATATTGAGCGAAGTCGAACTTAGCGAAGCGATCTCATGAACACCTTAAAAAATAGATAATTTGTGAGTAAATATTGCAAACTCGTTTAGCCGAAGTATATAAGGAAATTTATTTCGGAGCAATCGCTACAACCCTGCACATTGAGGATTCCAGCTCTATTCCTCTGAGCGGAAACAATCCAATCCAAACTCTTTTATTATTTACCTGATCTATTTCACCGCCAATGTTTTCGGCATGTACAAGCCCTTTTGGAAATAATTTAATATGCATTACCTGGTAATATTCCTTAGGAGGGAATAATTCATCCCATTTTTTACCATAAGTTGCAATTATTTTTTCTTCGGCTTCTTTAAAACGTTTAGGGTGCCAGTCGCGGATAATAGTATTCATCGGGTGGTCGGCGCTACCGCAGTCAACGCCTATCCATTTAATTTTCATTTTTAAAGCCCATTTATGAAATTCGGGGCTGGGACCGGGATGATTCACAAAATAACGTACTTCGTCCGATTCAGGCTGATCCCATGCATATTTGTGATAACCTGTATTAATAATCAGTATATCTCTTTCTTTTATTTCGGCTTTATTCATAAGCATTTCGGGAGTATAGAGGTCGTAATCGCCTACCTGATCGGATATGTCAACAACCACACCGGGACCATACCAGAAATCGAGCGGAGTGTCGCCAATTGTGCGACCACTTGAATGGAAATGAATTTCACCATCTATATGCGTGCCCACGTGGTTGCTGGTTGTGATGATCTGCCCGTTAGCGCCCTGTCCCATGTGTGCACCCGCAAGCCTTTTAAAATATTGTATTCCAAGAGGCATATAACTCGGCCATGGCGGAGTATGAATACTTAAGCGTTGTGTAAGGTCATAAACTTTTACTTCGTTCATTACGTTAAAAAATTCTTCGATTTTCATTTTTAAATCTCCTGATATTTATGTTTAATATTATGGGCGCTTCTGAAAACCTCATCGTCATTGCGAATCCCGCACATGCGGGAAGGAACGAAATGGGAAGCAATCTTATGCCGTGTGCTTCAATATTGAGATTGCTTCGGTCGTACCTTCCTCGCAATGACGTTCTAATTTTGTTTTTAGAGATGCCCTTATTTTAATGTTTCAACAAATCCTTCAAAAGCCTTTATAAACGGTTCTATTGGAGCGCTTAATACCCCTGCTCCAACTTGTCCTACTCCAGGGTTTTTATGTGCGACACCTGTATCAATAAAGGGTGTTAACGATTTTTCTATTACTTTAATTACATCTATACCCGTAGGTGTGCCGCGAAAATTCAGATACGGTATCTGATAAACATTATTTTCCACAGCAGTAATTTCATACATCTGCAATGTATAATTTATTGCATCTTTTGCTGAACCACCCACAAACTGAACAATTGCAGGAGCAGCAGCAATGGCAAATCCACCCAGACCGCCTGTCTCGGTAATAGCGCTATCGCCTATATCGGGGTTAGCGTCATCTTTTGAAAAGCCAGGGAAATACAAGGCATCCGGAACAGGCGCAGGCCCTGTGAACCATTGGTTTCCGGTTCCGGAAAGTTGCACCCCGAAATCCGTTCCATTACGCGCCATCACAACAGCCACGCTGCTATACTTTATGTTTCGTGCAGCATCCAGAACGGCTTTGGATGCAGGCATTGAAAGGTTAAGAAAAAAGTGGTCGTTGCCATTGATAAATTCCAACACCTTTGCAGCATCTTCAAAATTATCAGTTGTCCGCATGATAGCAGGAGCAATAGTTCTGAAGAATAAAGAAGTACCCGCCCTGTTACGGTTATGCACTTCATCGCCCATGTGAAGCGCCTGGGCAATCATATTTTTTAAATTGATACTTCCGGTTTTATCAACAGCTTTTTTCAATGCAGGATAAAGAACTTTCTCCATCCACTTCAGGCGCGTAATCACATCTTCTCCAAAAGCCCCGTAACGCAGCACTTTCCCAAGTCCTTCGTTCAGGGTGCAATATGCAAAGTTGCCAAAGGTCTCGTTTTTTATAATAAAAACAGGCATGGATGGCGAAATAATGCCCGCCATAGGCCCGACTGCTGAATGCTCGTGGCAGGGCGCGTATTCAATTTCTCCTGAAGATGCTATTTTTTCAGCCTCTGTAATATCTTTTGCAATTCCCTCATAGATCAATGCTCCCATAATAGCGCCTTTTGTAGGACCACACATCCTGTCATAAGTTATGGGCGGACCGGAATGTAATATCAGGTTTTTTTTCATTCCTGGAATAACATTCAGAGCAATATCAAGACCCGTAAGCACGGGCATTCCCTTAAGAATAATATCAGTTGCTTTACGGTTAGCGTATGCAATTTCCCCTGATTTGCTTTCGATGATATTAAAATATTTCGGATCCACATTTACGGGTGGTTTCCAGTCTATCTGAACAGTTGGAACTCCACTATGCTTAAGGTTTTCGGCAAAGGAGGATAAACCTGTGTTGATCACTTTTAATTCTTTGCCAAATAATTCGTTGATTGACATTTTTTTTTAGTTTTTAAGAGTTGATAAAATTAATAAAATGTTCAATTAATTATTTTGCAAAGTCTTAATGATATAAGCCGCCATTTTGCTTGCAGCGGCATTCGATCGCATCACCAATGCGCCTGCATTTTCAAGCTCTTCCTTCATATAAATCCTGTTCTGCGGATCATTATCGGTTCCGGTAATGGAACAAATAATAGTGATATCCGGATTTATTTTTAAAGCTTTTTTAATAGCAGGAACAAGCTCTTCAGCGGGATTCAGGTTAGAGCCATAACCCAGAACAACATCAAGTAATATCACTGCAACTTCAGAGTCGGCAGCTTCTTCCACTATCTTTTTGTTCCGGAGTGTGTAGTCGATCATGGGATGAGGACGACCAACGGTGAATTCATCTTCGCCAAGATCAATCACACAATTCTGTTGACTTTTCCATGAATCCGAAAATTGATAATCTTTATTGAGAGGAGTATTGCTGTAAACAAACCCTATCGTATCCTTGAAAATAAGCTGAGCTTCATCGCACAATGTTCCGCCACTGAATAGCCCGCGAAGATATTTTTGCTTTTTATTTTTAGAATAACCGGATGCCAGAGCTTTGATCTCTTCTTCCGTTTTACGCAGATCAGTTTTTATACTTTTAATATCCTTGCCTTTGGAAAGTGCCGCAGCAATTAAACCGGTTTCTTCGAGCGTGGATGCAGGTATCGCTCCGGCTTCTTTGATTTTTTCATCATTTCCACCGATCATAATAGAGACAACAGGTTTCTTAATATTTTTTATTTCATTGCATATTTTTTCAAGAACATCGTCATGCGGAGGCTTTGAAACAAGAACAATCACTGAGGTTTCTTTGTCGTTGTTGAGCGCCTGCAACGCCCGGATAAACATGATACCGCCAATTTCTTTTTTTACATCCCTTCCACCTGTGCCGATTGCCTGTGATATGCCGGCGCCTTCGTTCGAAATCACACAACTTACTTCCTGTAGTCCTGTGCCCGAAGCCGCTACTATTCCGATATTCCCGCGGTTCACTACGTTGGCAAATGCCAGAGGAGTACCATTAATAATAGCTGTACCGCAATCAGGACCCATTACTAATAATCCCTTGGATGCCGCATAGCGCTTTAATTCCAACTCGTCCTCAATACTTACATTATCGGAAAAGATCATTACATGTAAGCCGTTTTTTAATGCTTTCATGGCTTCGCGGCTTGCGTATTTTCCTGCAACTGAGATTAGTGAAAGATTTGCGCCGGGTAAAATTTTAATGGCGCTGTCAAGACTTTTAGGAGAGAAATCTTTTGCATCGTCGTTTTTACTTCTTATTTTTTTGAACAGGCTGTCAAGATTTCCTAAAACGCCATCAATAATCTTTTCATTTTCCGCTTTTATACATACAAACAGGTCGTTGTCGGTAGTATCGCTGAAATCGGGTATAAGCAAACCGGAAGTTTCCAAAATAGATTTGTTTTCTTTGGTTCCCATAACAACAGCAGAATCTGTTACTCCTTCTGTTTTGTTTATTTCTTTCGATAACAGCATCAGCGTCACAGAATCGAAATATTCGCCTTTTATTATTTTTCCTTTGACTATTAACATATTTTTAAAAAATTAAAATTAACGTGAGTTTTGGATTAAACTGATTGAAAACAAAGTTAATAAAGTAATTAGGTTTCGTGAAATTTTGTGTTTTTGTGTTTTAGTGGCAGTATATTTTTTGCCACAAAATCACTAAATCACAAAACCCCACTAAAATCAAACAATATAAAATGAAAATGCTATTATTATAAACCAAATTTTATTAATGAAATCCAAAACTCACGTTAAATTAGAATGACAAAAAGACAATGGTAAATAAAAATCCCGTTAACATATCAGCGCCGGATGTTTCGCCGGTTTGTAATAAACGAAGGGTGTTATATTTTAATAAGTCATCATCGTTTTCAGAAAGGGAATATATCAGGTTTTTAAATACTTCATTAAATCGTCCTTTACCTGCAAAAGAAATCGCATTCTTCGAAATAATATTTTCTGTTTGGGCAGCAAGACTGATATTGTTTCTTAATTCTGCAAGGTTTTGTTTTCCTGATATTATTTGAAGAATATACAAGGCATTCAACATACCTGCAATAAAATCGTCGCCGCTGGGTGTAAGTCCGAAGCCACAGCCACGCAGTATTTCAACACCTTTGATGATCTCTCCGTTTTTTATTTTTTCAACGGCAGAATTAACTTTATTCAGAAAGTTTTTTTCGAAAGATGTGCGGAAATTATTTTTTCTCGGATTATCAAAAACAAAAGCCATGCTAAGCGGGGCGGCATGTCCGGCAAGGAGAGGCAGTAATTTATTTATGTTTTTCAAAAAAAAAATTTGATTGATTTTTCCTTCTTCAATGCCTGAATTATAACATAGACTTTTTTGCAGGTCATAATTGTTTAAGCCGCAAATCAATTCATCTTTGTTCAACCGGATTTTTTCACAGGAAAAGGCTGTTATATCTGAAACCACAATATTCACAGGTCCATTGCTGATTTCCTTGGTAACAAGGGTGAGCAGCTTATCGTTGTTGGAAAAATTAATAGCTTTTGTGAAACCCGAATGAAAACGATAGGTTCCGGGTAAAATAGAATCACCGACAGAAAAAATATTTATCATAAAAAAATAGTAACTACTCAGCACCATCAAATACAATGGAACGCAGATGACGCTGATGATTATGATTTGCACTGATTTTATCCGCGATTATCAGTTGAATCAGTGTTATCCCCGCCAGAACGACTCTGTCGGGCTGGTGTGTTCTATTAAATATATTCCAACTCTTGATTCGCATTTATCATAAAAAAATAAAAAAGTCCTGTTTATTCACAAGACTTATGACGTTTGATTTGTAGCCCCGACAGGAATCCCTGCCTGACTGCGTCACGCAGCAGGGAACCTGTATTTAAAGTTTAGGAAACTTCCGTCTGGTTTTTTTGTAGCCTCACTAGGAATCGAACCTAGATTTAAAGTTTAGGAAACTTCCGTTCTATCCGTTGAACTATGAGGCCAAATATCAAAGCACAAATATAGGTATAAATTTTAAAAAGTTTAGGAACTTTTGCTGCCAGTCAGGGCAATTTATTATTTTTGTTCTTACTTGTTTGGAAAGCGGGTTTAAATCCGCACTCCGCAAGCACACGCCAGTTTGCCACAATTATTTTTACAAGGTATGGAACGATTAGATAAAATAATTCTGAATTTAAAATTAAAACCCCATCCCGAAGGAGGATTTTTTAGGGAAACTTATAGAAGTGTCGGGGATATAAAACAAGATAGCCTTGGTTCCAAATATAAGGGAAAAAGAAACTATTCCACTTGTATCTATTTCTTATTGACATCTGAAGTATTTTCCGCTTTTCATAGAATCCGCCAGGACGAAATATGGCATTTTTACGATGGCTCTCCAATCAGCCTTCACATTATAACTCCAGGTGGAGAATACTCGAATACGGTAATTGGTCGTGATATTGATCAGGGACAAATTCCTCAGTTTATTGTGCCTGGCGGATCCTGGTTTGCAGCAACAGTGATAAATAAAAATGATTATTCATTGGTTGGTTGTACCGTATCTCCAGGCTTTGATTTCCTTGATTTTAAACTCCCTGTCCGCAACGATTTAATAATCAAATTTCCACAACACAAAAAGATAATAACTAAATTAACAAAAGGCTAGTTGAACAATGAACTACCTTACCGTTGAAAATCTTTCTAAAACTTATGGCGAAAAATTGCTTTTCGAAAATATCACTTTTGGCATCGACAAAGGTCAGAAAGTGGCGCTGATAGCCAGAAACGGTACCGGAAAAACCACACTGATAAACATAATTACCGGAAGCGAAATTCCGGATAACGGTGCCGTGATTATGCGTAACGATATCCGCATTTCGCATTTGCCTCAAAACCCGTTTTTTCATGAAAATCTATCGGTGATTGATACTATCTTAAATTCTGATAATGAATTTATTCTGGCAATAAAAAACTACGAAGCCATCCTCGATGAAATTCATATTCAAAATCAAAACAATACATGGAATCAATCTGAATTAAATAAAAAACTCGAGCATGCCATTCATAAAATGGATAGTTTGAATGCCTGGGATTTTGAAAGCCGTATAAAAGAAGTGCTGTCGCGGCTTAAAATTTCCAACATCAACCAGCCGGTTTTCGAATTGTCGGGTGGTCAGCGTAAGCGATTGGCGCTGGCAAAAGTCCTTATCGAAGATACCGACCTGATGATACTTGATGAACCCACTAATCATCTTGATATTGAAATGATCGAATGGCTGGAGGAATATCTCGATAAACAAAATCTCAGCATCATTCTGGTTTCTCACGACCGGTACTTTCTGGATAATGTATGTAACGAGATCATGGAACTGGGAACCGGCAACATGTTTCGATACAAAGGCAATTATTCGTATTATCTCGAAAAAAGGCAGGAACGTCTCGACAATGAGAAGATTGAACTGGAACGAGCCCGCAATCTGTACCGCAAAGAACTCGACTGGATGCGGCGTATGCCGCAGGCCCGTACCACAAAATCCAAAGCGCGCATAGAGGCATTTTACGAACTTCAGGAAAAAGCAGGAAAGAGTCTTGATACTGACAATTTGAATTTGCAGGCAAACGAAACCAGGATCGGAGGCAAAATACTGGAGATGCATAATGTCTCAAAATCTTATGGTGATTTTATTGCCGTTGATGATTTTACATACACGTTTAAAAAAGGCGAACGTATAGGTATTTGCGGTAAAAACGGCGTTGGCAAAACAACTTTTATTAACCTGATTAATGGAAGCCTGAGGCAGGATAAAGGTAAAATTTCGGTAGGTCAGACCATTGTTTTCGGATGTTTTTCGCAGGAGCCTTTTCAACTCAAAGAAGATAAAAGAGTGCTTGATGCGGTAAAAGATGTGGCTGAATGTGTAAAACTGGGTAAAATGGAATTGTCGGCATCGCAATTTCTGAATCATTTCGGTTTCTCGCATAGTGTGCAATACAACAATGTTTCAATGCTGAGCGGGGGCGAACGTCGCCGGCTTCAACTGCTGATGGTGCTGATAAAAAATCCGAATTTTTTAATTTTGGATGAACCGACCAACGATCTGGATATTCAAACCCTGAATGCGGTAGAAGATTTTCTGAACGATTTTAAAGGTTGTTTGCTGATCATTTCGCACGATCGTTATTTTCTGGATAATCTTACCGACCATCTTTTTGTATTTGAAGGCGAAGGAAAAATAAAAGATTTTCCGGGCAATTATACCGAATATGCATTAAGTAAAAAGAAAGCCGGAGCGCGGCAGAAAAAAACCAAAAAACCGAAAAAAGAAAACAACATGCCGGACTCCGAAACCCGCCGCAAGCCTACCTACAAAGAAACCCGCGAGTTTGAAAATCTGGAAACCGAAATAGGCCGGTTAGAATCTGAAAAAAAAATCATCCTCGAAAAAATAAATAATGGCGAAGGCGGTCCCGAAGATTTTTCGAACTATGCCATACGTTACGCCGAAATAGAAAAGCTGTTGGAAGAAAAATCAAACCGCTGGCTCGAACTGGCAGATTTGTTTGAAGGTTAAAAACCGCAACAAACTTATCAGGGCTGAAGTCCTTATTTACGTGCGAGTTTCATTAACCACAACCTTTGGTAGCTGAGCGCCGTGCCTGCCGGCAGGCAGGTAGTCGAAGCTAAGGTCGTGGTTATGCAAGCACTCTATACACAAGAACTTTAGTCCTGCCCCTCGCGAACGCGCAATACGTCATTGCGAGGGTAGCACCCGATACGTCATTGCGAGGGCGTATCCGCCCGAAGCAATCTTATTATTGATATTATGCAAACCCGCCCCAAGTAA
>Ga0265296_1005053_pt1 | contig 11084 bp, 9 predicted proteins | sample MunlanPumphouse1_FD_189073 | JGI IMG/M metagenome (GOLD analysis project Ga0265296, IMG submission 189073) | Groundwater microbial communities from a municipal landfill in Southern Ontario, Canada - Pumphouse #1 | ecosystem: Environmental > Aquatic > Deep subsurface > Groundwater | place: Canada...
TATTGAAACGGCGAGGATCGCCATTCAGGCGGCGCTGACGGGACACCTGGTCCTGGCTACTTTACACACCAAAGACGCGCCCTCGGCGACGATAAGGTTGTGTGAGATGGGGATCGAATCTTATCTGGTAAAAGACGGCATGATAGGGGTGATAGCACAAAGACTGATACGGGTAAAACCAAAGGGAAGAATCGCGATTTTTGAGGTCATGACCGGAACGGAGCCGCAAGCCGGAATGGCCAGGCTAAAAGAAAGAGCAATGGATTTGGTAAAACAAGGAATGACTACAAGCGAAGAAGCAGAAAGAGTTATTTCTTTTGATTAATGTCCGCCGCCGCCCGCGCCCCCGGAACCTCCGCTTCCCCCGCTTGCCCCTGATCCAGACCCTGAACCGGTCGAGGTCCCGCCCTGACCGGCAGACCCAAAAGTCATGCCCATTACCAGTATGGCCATGCCGACGATCCTTTCAAAGATCCTGGGGACAAGATTTTCCATAGTGATAGCTTTTGATCGATGGCAGCGACCGCATATTTTAAAATTCATTTTGTTGGGATTGCAGGCGTCTTTCTTATAAAAGATGCAGTTAAGGTCATCCTTTTTGTGGGGAATGAGCGGCTTCCTTTGTGTTTCTTCAAATGATACCGTTTCTACTTCCATAGCAAAAATGTATCGTCTTGCCAAATCAAAAATTTCAGGCTATTCTTGAGTACATGAATTTTGTAAGATCAGCGGGTTTTTACCTAATAGCGGTATTGAGTTTTATTATTGGCACGGCAATAACGATCGTACTTTCATGGTTTAGCAGAGATAAAGAGCATATTTATCTGCGTTCCGCGCGCATCTGGGCGAAATTTCTGGCTTTTGTCAGCGGGATCCCGGTAAAGGTTGAAGGGCTGTCGAATATACCGCAAAATGAACCGGTAATTTTTGTTTCAAACCATCAAGGTGCGATGGACATTCTTTTTCTCATGGCCTACCTGCCGGTCTATTTTCTTTTCATCATAAAAAAAGAACTTTTTAAAGTCCCGTTCTTCGGCTGGTATTTGAAGAAGGCCGGATATCTTTCGGTCGACAGAGGAGCGGGAGAAAAAGCGCACAAGATGTTCTCTCAAGCCGAGAATGTTTTAAGATCGGGAGAGAATATTCTGATCTTTCCGGAAGGGACCAGAACTTTGACCGGCCAGATACAGTCTTTTAAAAGAGGAAGCCTGCTATTGGCTTTTAAGGCAAAAGTAAAGGTGGTCCCGATCGCTATTGCCGGGAGCTTCAATATCATGCCGCCTAAAAGCATTATTTACCGGATCGTACCGGTCACGATAAGGATTGGCAAGCCGGTGTCGCTTGAAAAGTACGGGTCAAATTATGAGAAGGCCCTTGAAGACATTCACGATCAGGTCAAAAACATGCTTTAAACGCTTCGGCCAGGTCGGACGAGGCTACGATCTCAATTTTAGTTTTCTTTAGCTGTTTTAAATTCCCTTTGGGGACAATCATTTTATTAAAGCCCAGTTTTTCGGCTTCCGCCACCCTGGCTTCGATATGATCGACCGCGCGCACTTCACCGGCGAGGCCGATCTCGCCTACGAGAACAGTTTTCTGATCGACCGGCTTGTCCTTATGGCAGGAAGCGATCGCAGCCGCAACCGGCAGGTCGATCGCGGGTTCTTCTACTTTTATGCCTCCGGCCACATTTACATATATATCTTCTGTCCCTAGTTTTAGCCCCATCCGCTTTTCAAGGACGGCAATGATCATATTGGCGCGATTGTAATCAACGCCGACAGCAGTTCGTCTGGGCATGGCTAAATAGGTTTTGGAGGTCAAAGCTTGCAGTTCGAGTAATAGAGGACGCGTTCCTTCGATCACCGCAGTGACTACGGACCCGCTCTGTCCGGCGGGCCGCTCCGACAGAAACATTTCCGATGGATTTAAGATCGGCGACAATCCGGAGTCTTTCATCTCAAATATCCCGACCTCATTGATCGAGCCAAAACGGTTCTTTACTCCTCTCAATATCCGGAACTGTTTGTGCATGTCGCCCTCAAAGTACAGGACGGTATCGACAATATGTTCAAGTATCTTCGGGCCGGCGATATTGCCTTCTTTGGTGACATGGCCGACGATAAATATCGGGATATGGGTGGTTTTTGCGATCCGGACGAGATAAGCGGCGCATTCCCTTACCTGGGAAACGGAGCCCGGAGCCGCGGGAATATCTTCTCTGTACATTGTTTGAATAGAGTCAATTATCAAAAAATCGGGCTTCACATCTTCGATTGCTTTTTCAATCGCAAACAGGTTGGTTTCCGGAAGAACGTTTAAGGATTTAGATAATGCTCCCAGTCTTTCCGCCCGCATCCTTATTTGTTTAGCGGATTCTTCTCCGGTAACATAAAGCACCGATCCCTTTAGCAAGTTAGCGATCTGCAGCATAAGGGTGGATTTGCCGATCCCAGGATCGCCGCCAAAAAGAACGACCGATCCGGGAACGATCCCGCCGCCAAGCGTTCTGTCAACTTCCGCGATACCTGATGAGAGCCTATCTTCTTTTTTAAAGTCTATTTCATTAATGAGAAGGGGTTTTTGAGGGTGGGCCGGTCCCATTGTTCGGTTTTCTGACTTAGAATTTCGGATTTTTTCTTCAACCAGTGAATTCCAAGTGCCGCAGGAAGGGCACTGCCCATACCAGCGCGGATAATCATTGCCGCAATTCTGACAAAAGAAGCGGGTTTCAGTCTTTGAGGGCATGTCTAATTATAGCAGATTTCTTTTGTCAGGCTTGAAATTTACGCAAGATATAAGCGAAATGTATTTGTATGATAACTAGCGAAAAAATAGCGCAAAGATTGATAAGCTGGCAGGCGGCAAATCCCGAAAGCGCAAGATCAATCGCAGTGAAAGTGTTCCACTCCAGTCCGACGGAAGGAGAGTCGGTCACTTTAGCCGATAGTTTTCGTGCAAATGAAACATTTTTCAGGGCGCAGCTACTTTCGACAGCTCAAATTCAAGGCGATGCCGTTCTCCCGGTCTTGTCTGCAATTTCTGGTTTTGAAATAGACAAAATAAACGACTTATCTCAAGCTCTTGGCAGTCATGCCAGGGCATTGGAAGGAATTGAATCTTCTGAAATTAAAGATGAAGCCAGTCGCCTATTAAAAACTGCCGGGCTTGAACTGCAAGCTTTGGGGCAGGTTAAAGAAGGAATTTTCCCGACCGATTATCAGCTCATAGATCTTTATAATAATATTGCCAGAAGATTAAACGGGGTTCGCCAAACCATTTTGTCGTCTATCGACATTGAAGTGGAGAAGATCGAAAACGCGGTCGAAACCGTCAACGTTGGCCTTATTTCCGTTCCGGTCTCCGCCTTTGCCTTATTGTTAAGACATCAAAGTACTTTAGACGTAGAAACTATTGATCAATTAGCGTCCAGCGTTGAAAAGTATGCGGCTAAGAATCTCGACGCTGAAAATTACGTTATTGTTCACATCCTGCTAACCAAACTAAATACGGGGGAGATAAATGACCTGTTGGATCTTGCCGCTCAATATAGGATAGCCAGGGAATTTGTAATCAAAAGGGAGAAAATCAGAGAAGCGGTTGGTCCGGAAATTGAATATTTAGAGGAAGATGTTCCTGTTAATCCGCCGGAGCCAAAGGATATTGTTGTGACCCCCGGCGGCGTACTGCCTTCTCCCGCGCCGACCCCAACTCCCGCTCCTTCGCCCCCGCCTGCGCCGGCCAGATTGGAAATCGATGAAGATACAATCCAGAAATTTTTTGAAAGGAGCCCTTTAAATGGAACATCTTTAGGCAGACAGGCAACGGAGGCCGCTAAAGAATTGTTTAAAAGAAATATACTCGGGCTGGAGGATCTGCTTTACAGAATTCTGGAAAGGGATGCCGAAAAACCTCATGAATTTGATGTTGAAGGTGCGGCTTATGAAATTATCTGTCTTGCCAATATCATGCGTGAAGAAGGTGATGAGTCTACTTTGACGGAAGCCGGAAAAGATTTGGGGGAAATCCGCTATTATCCGGCGGATGTCACCAGGCAAGAGGGAGGCAGTTATTACATAAATGGAAGCGCCGCAGAAAAAGTCAAAGAGAGTTTAAACGCGGACGGTTATAGAATCTCCAAAAAGGGAATAATAGAGATTAAGAGTTGTTTGCGCTTCCAGTGGATGCAAACCGGAGAGATCGAAGAAGCGGAAAGATCGAGAATAAACAAATTTATCAACCAGACCAGAAAATACGCCGCGGCATTAAGAAATGGGACAATAAAAGAAGTTGAATATCGGATTGCGGTTCCTTTAATCCATCAGAGAGTGATTGATGAATTGAAGAAAATATTCAAAGGTTTTTTAGAGAAAGTAAAAATATATCGATATGACGGATTAACCTCAAGCGAAGCGCATCAGATCGAGTTTAAAGCAGATGAGGGCGAAGCAAAGAAGCCAAAAAGAGAGGACGCCAAACCGGCGGAAAAGAAATGGACGGCGGAAGACGGTGAGGCCTGGGTTTGGGCGGTAAAATATCTGATCCCGAACGGAGCGGCCATCAGGAAAAAGGACAATCCTGAAAGCATTAAGGATAAAATGCGCAAGGTGCATAATCAAGCTTTGGTCGCAGGGATCAAAAAGCGCCTCAATGAACTATTGAGGAGGGAAGGGTTAAAACCTGAAGACAGGAAAAAAACGGAAAGTTTATTGAAACAAACAAACGATCTGGCCCCTGCATTTGACACAAATACTTTATCGATAACAAAAATCAAAGAAATTACATTAATTATTCAAGGACTAAAATCGCTGATTAACCCTTAGCTTTTGAGGGCATATTTAATTATAGCGTGTGAATTAATTCGATAAAACACTCACAAGTGAATTCGCGTAGCCGAGGTTGTCTCAACCTCGGTGAATATAGTACAACAGGATGAGACATCCTGTTGTATGTGGTTAGGGGAGTACCCTTCCGCCTTCAGGCGGTAGTAGTTGAGACCAGATTGTATTTTTTTAAGCGTGAAATTATATTTGGGAGGGGGCGATAAACAAGCGGGAGAACATAGGCCGGAAGCCCGGACGGGCAGGGGGACGAAACTATACTCCATTTGCAGGGATGATTTAAAAGGGGTTGAATTCTTATGATCGGGGTGAGCAGGGCAGATATTTCTTTGCGTTATAGAACATTCAATGATGTTTCAAAAAAGCCAAATATTGACGCCCTGTCAGCAGGGGCAATTGGCGGCACATTATCACGAGATCAATTAACCCATCTGGTTCTTCATTTGGAAGAAAGGCCAAAAGACGTTTCTTTTAAGGAAAAAATGGATATCGGGAAATACATATTTAAGCCCATCCTGGAAAAAGGGAGCAAATATCCCGAAAAAATGCAAGAAATTGCAGAAGAAGGAGTGGGGTTATTAAAAAGTATTGATACAGCAACAAAAAGGGCGGCTTCCGGTAAATTATCCGGCCAGGAATTTCAATTACTAATAGTTCTTCTTAAAGAAATGCCGGATAGTTTTACTGATTCCGACAAGAGAAATATTCGCGATAGTATTCTTCAGCCTATTTTGAATGGTAATTATCCCCAAGAAGCCAAAATCACTGCGGCTAAATATATGTGTCTTTGTTCAAACGCGAATCCTTCAGTGCCGCCGATTATTTCCCCGCCAATAACTGCGCCAAATCCATTGGCGACTAAAGCGGCTCCAATGCTAACCGCCGCACAACCAAGGGCAATAGTTACAGCCGCATCACCGGCTCGGCCGGTTACTTCTCCTCCGCTGCCAAAGCCGGCTCAAGTAGCTCCAGCGAGGGAAGTCCCCCTGCCAACCAATCCTGTAACCCTAAGAATAGCAGTTACGCCCACAACCATAAGAGCTGAACGGTCTAGTGACAACTCTAGGCATCAAACTGCTATGCAGCAAGCCGGTGAATTACTTGAAAGCATCCTCGATGGCTATATAGATAGATTTACTCCCCGCTGCCCTGCGTGTGGCTTCGACGTATCGGAGACTATCGCTCAGCTGGCGCCGGAAGTTCGACCAGCAAAAGCGTCGCCTGCGCCGTCTGAAATAGATCTCACCCTACTTTCTTCTGTCCTTCCAGGATCCCGCGTAGGGACAACGAAGCATTTCTTAAGCAAACTCGCCGACAAAATCCCGATAGCTGCTGAAATCCTAAAAAGACATGTTGACAAAAATGGTGATATTCACCTTAGTCGCGAAGATGGACAACAATTGACATCAGCTTTAAACGAGTATTTTAAAAACGAAAATGCTGATTTAGACCCGCTTATTGTTTTTGCTGACTTGCCAGGAATAGATAGTGATGTTGAGATGGTTGTTTCGGTTTATTTTGAGTTTCGCAAACCTGTTCGAAAATAAAAAGAAATTTCCTTGAAGATGCGCGGATAATCATTGCCGCAATTCTGGCAAAAGAAGCGGGCCTCAGCCTTTGAGGGCATATTTAATTATAGCAGATAAATAATTATTATCGCCCTTTGCTTGCCTGAAATTACAATCAAAACTACACGATATATAGATATATAAAGAGATGTAATTATGTTAAGTATTGTCAAAAAATATGCTCCGCTAGCTGCCGCTGTCATGGTTTCTGCTTGCGCTCAAAGTAATAGCCAAAAACCTTCTCAAGCGCCGTATGGTTTTATTTCTCCCGAGCAGCGCTCAAGAATTCAGGTTGAGCTCCTGGGGATAAATCCTATTCAGTCCGAACAAATTACCGAGGCAAAAAAAATTGATTGGGAAAAAATCAATACTACGCTGGTAGATAAGAACTGGCTACCTCAAGTTGAAGAGTGCGCGGTCGAAAGTACTCAAGAGGTTTCTTCTTATAGTATGTTTAGTAGAACCTCCCAAAAAAGTAATACCCAGACAAAGTTTGGCGCGATGTTTAAAAGATTTGGCGAAGAAGCAAAACTGGATAATCCTGCCGGACAAAAATGGCTGACGATCGTAAGAGATAATATGTCGCACCTGCGACCGGATGTTGATGAAGGCCTGGCGATCATTGCCGGCATAATGCTTAGCATATATCAGTATAATATTGAATATTCCGGATGTAAAATCGAGAGCCAATTTGAGATGTTCGAAAGTAATTTGAAGCCTGAGCAGTTTCTTAACGTAAGGCATGGCTGTTGCCGTGATGCCGCCCAGCTTGGGATCGCAACGATCGTAGCATTAGGCAGCGAACCAGCAATTGTTTTCGATCCTGTAGACCTGATGCATGTTATACCCGCGCTTCTTTCCGATCAACCAAACGGGTTTCAAATTAAAAGCGGGAAGTATGTTAGGCCTTTTGATACTACGCTCTTTCGCGATTTAAGAAAAATGAAGAACACCGAAGAAATTCTTGCCAATATCAAAAGAGCAATAGAAGCCGGCAATGAATTTGTTAAATATCTGTTTTGCAGCCAGAATAACCGCCCAAGATTAATTGCCACCCATCAGGGAATCGTGTTATAGAGCCAGTAGCTTGTTAGCTTTTGAGGGCGTCTTCTTTGACTTTTAATTCTTTTCGGGCGGATTTTTTAGCGGTAAAAACGATCTGATCTTTCTTGATATCCGCCTTGATCTGCATCCCCTGGACAAATTTTCCGCGCAGGACGTCTTCAGAGAGGGGATCTTCTATATAATCCTCGATCGTTCTTCTTAACGGCCGGGCGCCGAATTTCGGGTCGTATCCTTTTTCAACTAAAAAAGCTTTTACTTTGTCGGTTACCGTAAGGGATAGGTCCTTTTCGGCCAGGCGGCGGTTGAGGTCGTCTATCATTATCACGACAATCGAGCTCAAATCTTCTTTTGAAAGCGGCCTAAAAATTACCGTTTCATCGATACGGTTCAAGAATTCCGGCCGGAAAACTTTTTTTATCTCTTCCAGTATCTTGTCCTTCATCCGTTCATAGCTGGCCTTGGCGTCATCGCGCGAAATAAAACCGAAATTTGTCTCTTTTTTGATCAGATCGGCCCCGGCGTTTGAAGTCATGATGATCACCGTATTCTTAAAATCGACTTTTCTTCCCTGCGCGTCGGTGGCCTGGCCGTCGTCAAGTATCTGAAGCAGGGTGTTTAAAACATCCTGATGGGCTTTTTCCACTTCATCAAAAAGAACGACCGAATGCGGCCTTCTTCTTACCGGCTCGGTCAATTGCCCGCCTTCGCCAAAGCCGACATAGCCGGGAGGGGAGCCCAGCATCCTGGAAACCGTGTGCGATTCCATGTATTCCGACATGTCAACGCGGATCATCGCGTCGGTATCGCCGAACATAAATTCCGCCAGACGCTTGGCCAATTCCGTTTTTCCAACTCCCGACGGCCCGAGAAAGATGAACGAACCGATGGGGCGGCGGGGATCTTTTAGTCCCGCCCGCGCGCGCCGGATCGACTTGGCGATCAATTTGATCGCTTCATCCTGGCCGATCACCCGTTTTTTAAGCTCATCCTCCATCTTAAGCAGTCTTTCCGCTTCCGCGGAGGTCAGCTGGGTAACCGGAACTCCGGTCCAGGCGGAAACGACTTCCGCGATCGCTTCAGAATCGACCAGAGGAAGATTGTCATAATTTATTTTGATCTGGCTGGCGGCTTCTTCATATTTTTTCCTGGTCTCTTCTTCAAGATCCCTTAGCTTGGCGGCGGCTTCGTATTCCTGGTTCGTGACCGCCAGTTCTTTTTCCGTTTTTATCTTTTCCAGCTCTTTGGTCAGCTCTATAAGTTCCGGCGGGGCCGAATGGGACTTCAGCATGACGCGGCTTGAAGCCTCATCTATAAGATCGATAGCCTTATCCGGCAGGCGGCGGTCGGCAATGTACCTTTCCGACAGTCTGGCGGCCGAAACCAGCGCGTCATCGGTTATGCGAACTTTGTGAAAATCTTCATATCGTCCCTTCAAACCTTTTAATATTTCTATTGTTTCCTGTGAATTGGGTTCTAAGATCATGACCGATTGGAAGCGTCTTTCGAGCGCGGGGTCCGATTCGATTTTCTTTCGATATTCATCAAGGGTCGTAGCCCCGATGCACTGGATCTCCCCCCTGGCGAGCGCCGGTTTTAAAATATTAGCGGCATCCATTGCCCCTTCGGCCGCGCCCGCCCCGATCAAAGTGTGGAGCTCGTCAATAAACACCACTACCTTTCTGGCTTTGCGAACTTCCTCCAGCGCTTTTTTCAAGCGTTCCTCAAATTCTCCGCGGTAACGGGTGCCGGCGATCATCAGCCCCAGATCAAGAGAAACCACCCTCTGGTCAAGAAGCGGAGGGGGGACATTCCCGGAAACTATCCTTTGCGCGAGCCCTTCCACCACTGCGGTTTTACCTACTCCGGCTTCACCGATCAGCACCGGATTGTTTTTCTTTCTTCGGGACAATATCTGAATGACTCGCTCGATCTCTTTGCCCCGGCCGATCACCGGATCGATCTTCTTTTCTCTTGCCATTTTTGTGAGGTCGCGGCTGAACTGGTCAAGGGTAGGGGTGGTGGTGCGGGCCGGGAATTTCTTTTCCATCACTGACTCTTCCCCCAGGATCGCGACCAAATGGGTTTTAGCCGCGGAGGCATTAATGCCAAGCTCGGCCAGTATCTTTCCGCAAAGTCCCGATCCCTCTCTCAAAATTGCCAGAAAAAGATGCTCGACGCCGATATAGCTGTGGCCCAGGCCCCGGGCTTCTTCCCAGGCGAGCTCGATCACTTTTTTTACCTGCGGCGAAAAAGGGATCTCCCCGCCCGGCGAGATCTCTTTGACCTTTAAAAGTTCCAGTTCGATCCTTTCTTTAATGTCAGAAGGGGAAACGCGGAAATATTCGAGTGTTTTTATGATGATCTGCTCTTTTTCGCGCAGCATCCCCAAAATAAGATGTTCAGAGCCGACATAATTGGAGGTAAGCTTCCGGGCTTCTTCCTGCGAGGCCATAAACACCCTTATCGCCTTTTCACTAAAACGTTCAAACATTATGGGAATTATATTCTCAAATGCAAGTATTTTCAAGCGAAATACGATAATAATAATGTAATGTTCAACCCATTTAAGACAGACCAGTCAAAGAAAAGCACCGTCTGCAGGGTTCCGGTCCCTGGCGGGGAGATGCATTTTAGCACCAGCGGGATCATTCAGTTTGACGCCGAGGGAGGATATGCGCTGGCCGAAACTAACTGCCCGCTTTTGACGTTTGAAAAAAATTATAATGATTATTTTGCCGGACTGAACGCTAAACCTGATCCATCCTCTGTGGTAAAGTAATAATAAAACTGGTCCCTTTGCCGATCTTGCTCTTTACTTTAATGCTTCCCTTGTGTTCCTCGATTATCCTTAACGTGATCGGCAGCCCCATTCCCGTCCCCTTCATCTTTGTCGTGAAGAACGGATCAAAAAGACTTTTTATCTTTTCAGGATCGATGCCCGGGCCGGTGTCGGTTATTTCAACAAAAACGGCCGGGATCGGCTGAGGGTTTTCCTCTTCAGCCTCCCATACCATTTCGCCTTTCTCTTTTTCCACCCCGGCGCGGGAGGGCTTCCCGAGCTTAACAACTTCACCGACATCGGTTTTTAAAGTCAGTTCCCCGCCCTTTGTCTCTTCCATGGCCTGGATCCCGTTTAGGATAATATTAATGAACGCCTGCGAAAGCTGCTGCGCGTCTCCCGTGATCTCGGGGAGTTCCGCGAATTTGGTGGTGACCCTGATGCCGTTTTTCTTACACTCACTCTCAAAAAGCATCATTATTTCTTCAAGTATGCTGTTGACGTTGATCCTGGTCAGTTCGGGCTTAACGGGCCGCCCGAACTTCAAAAGGCTTTCGGCGATCTTATTTATTCTTTCGATCTCATTTGGAACGATCTGCGAAAATTTTGTCCTGAATTCCGGATCGTCCCATTTCTGCTGTAAGAGCTGGCTGAAAGTTCTTAACGATACCAGCGGATTTTTTATTTCATGGGCCATGCCGGCGGCCATGGTCCCCAGCGAAGCCAGCTTTTCAGAAAGTATCAGCCTTTCCTGGCTGTCTTTTAAGTCTTTCGTCATTTTATTAAAAGCCGAGGCCAAACTTCCCAGCTCATCGATCGAATCAATACTGA
>Ga0265296_1005054_pt1 | contig 11081 bp, 11 predicted proteins | sample MunlanPumphouse1_FD_189073 | JGI IMG/M metagenome (GOLD analysis project Ga0265296, IMG submission 189073) | Groundwater microbial communities from a municipal landfill in Southern Ontario, Canada - Pumphouse #1 | ecosystem: Environmental > Aquatic > Deep subsurface > Groundwater | place...
CGGAGGTCGGGTCGCCCCAAGTCAATCCCGCACCTTTTACTATCCAATAAAAAGGTGCGGGATAGCGGATAGCGCGGATTATATACCATTCTCCCTCTCGATGGGAGAGGAAAAAAATATAAACAAAACCGCCCCGAAGTTTGATCGGAGCGGTTTTTTGATATCTACTTTTTAGTTCCGGTTGTGTTGCCACTCTGCTTTTTTTGGAGCTTCTCATCTAATTTCTGTTTTTGGGCGTTCTGCTTGTCTTCCAGTTTCTTTTTCTGTTCATTTATTTTTTCTTCCTGATTTTTCTTTCGTTCGTCAAGCTTTTTTTGCAGTTCAGCTTTTCTCTTTTCCAATTGGAGTTTGGCGTTAACGGCCTTAAGTTGCAGCCGAACCTTTACCAAGATTTTTTCCGCGGCCTTGAGGGCGGCGCGCGAATCTTTTAAGAGTTGCGCGTTGGTTTTAATTACCGCGTTAGTAGCCGGATAATCAGCCGGCTTAAGTCCGGCGAATCCGGTTTGAGCGGTTTTTGCTTTAGCCAATCCTTCGGCAATTTTGGCTTTGGCATCAGCCATCAGAGCTTCGACTTCGGTGGTGGTGGCGCCCGTAGCTTTAAGTTCGGCAATCTTGAGGTCGTATTTTGCGACCGTCGTAGCGGACATTAAATTTGCGTGTTGCTGAAGGATGACGCTGGTCATGATGCCGTTAATCTTCGGCAAAAAAACGGCATAAATGCGATAAGCAGTATAAATTGATTGGATATCGGTTCTGGCGACCGCGATATCGGTATCGGCGGCAATTTTCGCGCCAAGAGCGGCGAGGCCGGATAGATTTGAGGCGATTTCGGCTTTTAGTGATGCCTTGTCCGTATCGGCCAGCTTAGATTTATCCAGTTTTTGGTTTAAGCGATTTAGCGCCCGGATGCGTTGGGTTATGAGATTTTTTCCGCGGGCTTTGAGGGCGGTGAGATTATCAGATCTTATAGTTGAGCTGGTAAAATTTTCCGACTGCGGAGCTACTGATTCTATTGACGGTACTGATGGTACGGAGGGGATACCGTCATTATTGTTGTTGTTATTTTCGGCGAAAACCGGGCCGGCCATGCTTACGACCAAAGAAGCGATGACCAGCGCGACGATTGATTTTTTCATAAAGTTGGGTTAAAATTAGTTATTATAAGTTTTTCGACCTCTTTTTTCATTGTGACTTGGGGAGGTCGCGCCTCCTCGGGAGGAACGACCTCTTTTCGACCTCTATTATAGTATACACCAAAAGAAGTCGTTTGTTACATCTCCGCCTCACGGCTTCTCATACGAAATTACGAAAAAGCTACGAAAGATACGAAAAATTTTCGTAGATTTCGTAAGTTTCGTAAAATTTCGTAATTTCGTATGGGGTGATATAATATCAATATGACCAAAGAACAAAAACAAGACATTTTGGCGCGATTCGCGCTTAAAAATCTGGGGCAACCGTATGTTTACGGCGCCAGGGCCGATGAGGCGCCGCGGCGTTTTGACTGTTCGTCGTTTGTCCAGTATTTGTACAAGCAAATAGGAATAGATTTGCCGCGTAATTCCATTGACCAGGCGGCCTGCGGGCGAAGAATTCGTAATTTGAAAAAATTAGAAATTGGCGATCTTTTGTTTTTTACGAGCAAGGTTGGGCGCTACAATCGCCAATTTCCGATGGGCGTGGGACACGTCGCTATATATATAGGAAACAACCGCGGCGTCCACGCCAAATACAAAAAGTTTCCGGGCGGAAAAGACGGCGGCAAGGTTAAGTTGGATTCGTTGGACTATTTTTTGCGCCGGCGAGGGGATTTTGTAATAGCCAAACGAATACTTTAAAAATTTCTAATTTCTAATTTCTAATTTCCAATGAAAATTTTAAATTTCAAATTCAAAATTATAATCACCGTCTTTATCGTTCTGGCGGTTGTTTTGGCGTATTTCAATCGTAGTTACATTAGGGACATCATTTTTGAAATCCAAAAACCGGCGGTGCCTAGGCCGTTGCCGGCCATCAGCTATCAGCCATCAGCTATCAGCCAACAGCCGTCGGCGGTCGCGGATCAAACCGTTCGCAAAGAATCCCAGATGCCGGTTTTGCCGGACGAAATAAATCTTGACGTTCCATTTACGCCCCAGGCGCCGTTCGCGGTGTGGGATTTTTTTCATGATAATGCCTGCGAGGAGGCGGCGGTTTTAATGGTCGGCCATTTTTGGCAAAATTTGCCGATAAAATCGCCCGCCGATGCCGAGCGGGAACTTTACGCCCTCCGCGACCTGGAAGAGAAAATCTTTGGTTATTCCAAGGATACCACGGCCGAGGAAACCGCCCGTTTTATGCAGGAATTTTACGGCTTTAAAAAAGTTGAGGTTAGGTATAACATAACGATAGACGACATCAAGGCCGAAGTCGGCATGGGATATCCGGTCATTTTACCGCTTGACGGCCATGGGCCTCTAAATCCGTATTTCCGCGGCAATGGCCCGGATTATCACATGCTGGTGGTGAAGGGCTATACCAAGGACGGAAAATTTGTCGTAAACGACCCGGGCACCAAGCGCGGCAAGGACTATGTCTATGACGAAGAATATTTATATAACGCGATTCACGACTGGAACGGGGGAGACGTGGCAAACGGTCAAAAGGCGATGATTGTCGCGATGCCGAATTAATTTAATTGCAGATTGCAGAATGCAGATTGTAGAATTTTGATTGCCGGTTCAAGCTTATAACTTGAACCGCATATTACTCAACTAAATAATGGTTGGTTCAGGCGCAATGCTCTGAACCAGCGAAAAAAATTTAATACTTTTAATATGTATTTGAATCAAAAATTCACAAAAAAAATCAGCGCGGATTACGCCGGAGCGCAAAAGATGCGTTCGGCGGTGATCGGCGCCTCCAACGAGGCCTTGGGACTGGCCAAGCAGGCGATTTTTGCCTTTCACCGCGATGACAAAAAAGCCGCGCTCGGGCTTTTGGTGCAGGTCGAAAAAATCCTGGCCGACTTGGGAAAAAAATTCGCCGGCGAAGATTTTGAGGCGCAAGGGGCCTATTCCGCCGCCCTTGAGGAGTACGTGGAAGCCAAAGAATTCGGCCGGTTTGTTTTGGGCGAGGAGATTGGTCCGATTAAGGAAGTCGGGGTCGGCACTGTTTCGTATCTCGGCGGCATTTGCGACGTCACCGGCGAAATTTTGCGGAAGCAAATCGCTTATGCCACCGCGCGGCAGGAAAAAGAGGTGGTCCGCGCCAAAGAGGCGATCGCCGAAATAATGAGCTGGCTTATTTCCATGAACTTAAGCGGCTATCTGCGCACCAAGTTTGACCAGGCCAAGCAGGCGATGAGAAAGAGCGAGGAGATTTTATACGAATTTAAATTGAGAAACAAATAAAGTCTCAAATTCGAAATCCGAATATCGAAATTCGAAACAATATTTAAATTCGAATTTTCAAATGTTTTAAACTTTTTCCGCCAAAGGCGGATCCGCCTCGGGCGGAGAATCTGTTTTGAATTTGTTTCGAATTTCGGATTTCGTGCTTCGGATTTATGTCTAAAAATATGTTATTAGAATTTTACGGGACCGAGTGTCCGCATTGCAAAAGAATGGATTTATTGGTTAGCGATCTGGAAAAGGAACTGAAAATAAAATTAAAGAAGTACGAGGTCTGGCATGATGAAGTTAACGCCAAAAAGATGCAGGAGTATGATTTGGGCTACTGCGGCGGCGTCCCGTTTTTCTATAATACCGAGACCGACAAATATCTCTGCGGCGAGGTTGACTTTGAGGATTTAAAAGCCTGGGCGGAAGGGCAATAAAGCAAAAAAGCATACGGCCTCGCGGCCTAAACAACGAAACAAAAAAGCAACAAAGCATACGGCGCTCCGCGCCTAAACAACGAAACAAAAAAGCAAAAAAGCATACGGCCTTTTGGCCTAAGCATAAAAACAATTTTGTTTCGATGTTTCGATGCTTCTATGAAAAGATAAATATGGATTTTAAGAATAAAAAAGTGGTTATCATGGGCTTGGGCCTGTATGCCAAAGGAAGCGGTATATCTGCCGCTAAATTTTTTATTAGCCGAGGAGCTAAAGTTGTCATCACCGATCTGAAATCAAAAAAAGAATTGTCCGGCCAGATTGAGAGCGTGTTGAAGTTTTACGCCGCGGTAAAGAAAAATTCTCCGCCCAAGGCGGATCCGCCTCTGGCGGAAAAATTCCAGATTCACAAACCAGTTTTCGTCTTGGGCCGCCATCGCGAAGCTGACTTTAAGACCGCCGATATCGTCATGAAAAATCCGGCGGTGCGCGCCGGCTCGCCTTTTTTGAGAGTTGCCCGCCGTCACGGCGCGAAAATCCTTACCGATGTCAGCCTCTTTTTCAGAATTTGCGCTTGTCCGATTATTGGCATTACCGGCACGCGCGGCAAAAGTACAACCACAACTTTGGTTTACGAGATTTTGCGCTCAGCAGGCTGGAACGCCTATCTCGGCGGAAACATTCAAATTTCGCCGCTCACTTTTTTGGATAAGGTGGAAAATAATATCCTCCCCCTAATACTTCCGTTCCGAGTGGGCGAGGAATGGAAAGGCGGGGAGGGGTTGTCGGCGGTTGACAAAACCCCCTCTCGCTCCCCCTTGATGAGGGGGAGAAAGTTGGTTGTCCTTGAACTTTCCAGCTGGATGCTGGAGAGCACCGGGGAGGCGAAAATTTCACCGCGCGCGGCCCTCATCACTAATATGATGCCGGACCATCTGAACACTTACGCCGGCATGAGCGATTATATTGCCGCCAAAAAAAATATTTTTCGGTTTCAGCGCGCGGGCGATATCGCGGTTTATAATTATGACAATGAAATTACCCGCAAAATGGGCGAGGAGGCGCGCCCGCCTAAATTTTGTGAAGCAAAACTTTGGCGGGCAAGGGCGAAAAGATTTTGGTTCGGGAAAACAATCAAAGGGGATGGCGTATTTATAAAAAACGGGGCGATTTTTTTCCGGCGCGGCGGTCGGAGACAGAAAATTTGTTCCATCAGCGATATTAAACTCGCGGGCGAACACAATCTTTATAATATCATGGCCGCGGCGGCTCTGACGGCGGCGGTGGGCGTCGCGCCGGAAGCTATCCGGAAAGCAATAAAAAATTTCCGCGGCATTCCAAACCGTCTGGAACTTATCCGTGAACACCGGGGTATTAAATTTTATAATGATACCACCGCCACTACGCCGGATGCCGTCATCGCCGCGCTTCGCGCTATTTTTCCTCCCCTCATAAAGGGGAGGCGAGGAGGGGTTGAAAAAAAAATCAGAGGAAAAATAATCCTCATCGCCGGTGGCAGCGATAAAAATCTTGAGTTCGCGGAAATGGCCCGCGAGTTAAAAAAGCAAAAAGTCCGCCTAATTTTGTTTGCCGGAAAGGCGACGGAGAAATTAATCGTGGAACTGGATAAAATTCATTATCACGCGGAAAGCCAGCCGGTTCGCGACATGAAGTCGGCAGTCGGTCTCGCGCGGTCGTTGGCCGTCAAGGGTGACATTATCCTCCTTTCGCCGGGCGCCGCGAGCTTCGGCTTATTCCAAAACGAATTTGACCGCGGCCGCCAGTTTGTTAAGATGATAAAGAGGTTAAGATGATGCCAATCTACAAATAATATGCGAATGCTGCGAATTTGCGGCATTCGCGTACGATTCGCATCATTGGCATAATAATATGGGAATGGAAAAGATAAATATTTTTAGCGAGGAAGAGCATCCGTTGGGCGAAGTTATTTCGCATAAAGACGAAAATAATCCGGACGAAGACCGTCCGGAAAATATGCCGGAAATGCCGGAAGAAGAACCGGAGATGCCGGAAGAAGAGCCGCAAGTTGAGGAAATTATTCCCGAGCCGCCGAAAGAAGAGGCGCCGCCGCCTCCGCCACCGGATAAAGGCTGGCTTCGGAAAATTTGGAAGAGAAAGAATCACGGCGCCGATAAGCCGAATTAAAAAAATCCTCCGCAAGGGGATTTTTTTTACCCCCTCCCGCTCCCCCTTGGTAAGGGGGAGAGATTGGGGGTTGAGGGTTTTTGATATTCAATCATCAAAAGCTCTCTTCCGCTGGTTCAGGCATGTTGCCTGAACCGGTTATTATTTAGCTGAGTAACCAATGGTTCAATCTGCAAGATTGAACCGGCGGTAAGAGAGATATGAGTCGGGGATTTTTTTGTTTATATGATTCGATGTTTCTATGCTTCGTTGATTAAATTTCCAGCTTAAACAGCCCCTCTTCTTTGTCGTTGATTTTTCCCGAAAAATAGAAAGTGGCGGCGTCATTAACGAGCGGGCTCCCAATGGTTTTGCCGCTTAAAAATTGATAGCGGTTGCGCGGTTCGCGGCTATCCAGCTCAATCGCCTCAATACCGCCCGCGGCGGCAAAAATGATATATTCGCCGCCCTGATGCCAGGACGCGCTCAAAATCGGCGCGGCTTGGCGGGTAATCAGCTCCCGGCCGCCGGATTCCTTGCCAACCAGCCAGATTTCAAAATCATTTGAGATAATCAGCCGGTCGCTTACCGCGGCCGCCGATATTTTTTTAATCGGCGCGGTGGCGGCAATAACTCTTTTTTCGTCGGCATTAATAATTAATCCTTTAAAATTATTGGAAACGCCGAAAAATGATCCTTCCGAGCCCGTAAAGGAGGCATTCGGAAAATCAACGGTGGCCACGTTTTCAATCACCGCGCCGGCGGTTTCCGGGTCCCAAAATTTTAGAGTTTCACCGCTCACAAACCAAAGTTTGTCGTTCAATAGAAGATAATCGCTGCCGCGGGGGAGAGTGATCGGGCTCCCGAGCCGGCCGGAGACGAGATTAAAAGAGTACAGGGCGCCGCCGCTCACGATATTTAAAATATTTTTGTTTTTTGCCGACCAAAAATATTTTCCGGCCGGGAGATTCCCGAGGCCGGCCGGCTTGAATCCGGTTGATTTTTGAAAAATTTTTAAAATTTGTTTGTCTTTGGCGAGCAAGAGCCAGCTTGCGTCCGGCGACCAGCTAAGAGAGAGACGATCCGGCTTGGTTTCAAAAATTGTTTCAACGCTGCCGCCCGCGAGATCGGCGATATTGAGTTTTAAGGTTTTCCCGCGGTCAAAAAAAGCCAGGACGGTTTTGTCCGGCGCAAGCGCAAGCGTATCAATCTTGCCGGCTATGATTAGGGTTGGCAGACGGTCTTTTAAAAGCGTTAATTTATTAACAAAGGTGGTGAGTTGGCTCCGGACTTCCAATTTTTTTTGCCACGGGAGATATCCTCCGGCCTCAATGCGGACATCGTAAGTATCCGGCAGAAGATTTTTGACGAGTGCCGGAGAAGTTTTCGCCCTTAACTGGCCATTGACGTAAATATCGGTTTTGGCCGGCGCGGTGGAAATAAAAATCAGGCCGGTTTTTTCCAGAGAGAATTTTTTCGCGTTCCAACGGTAACCGGCGGTATATAAAATTATTACCGGGGCGGAAACGGTAAAGAGAATAATTAGGCTGATGTAGATAATCCGGCGGAGACGGAGAGTCATATTCACATACGAACTTACGAAATTTTACGAAAGATACGAAAATTTGACTTGGGGATATCGGATCTCCAAAAGTAATTGACTTCGGGAGATCCGATATCCGATAGTTTTCGTAATTTTCGTAGCTTTTTCGTAATTTCGTATGGGCTTTGATTTTGTGCGCATTCTATTATAGAATATTGTTATGAGCAAGCTTATCATCAAAGGCGGAAAAAAGCTAAATGGCGAGATAAAACTGGCCGGGATGAAGAACGCGGCGACTCCGATTATCGCCGCGAGTTTATTAACCACTGAAGAGTGTCTTTTGGACAATGTCCCGAGAATCAGCGACGTGGAAAGGATGATTGAAATCGTGAGAAGTCTGGGGGCCGAAGCGGAGTGGACCGGCGAGCATCAGCTTCGGATTTGCGCGAAAGAGATTGATCCCGCCAGGATTGATAAAAAAGCGGTTAAATCCCTGCGTTCGTCGGTTCTGCTTTTGGGACCTCTTTTGGCCCGATGCGGCGAAGTCTCGTTGCCCGAACCGGGGGGCTGCATTATCGGCAACCGGCCATTGGACACGCATCTTTTTGCCTTAAGTAAACTGGGAGCGGAAATTACAAGGACGTCTTCGGGATACGATATCAGCGGGAAGCTGGAAGGGGCTACTATCATTTTACCAGAATTTTCAGTTACGGCAACCGAGAACGCCTTGATGGCGGCGGTTTTGTCTCCGGGAAAGACGGTTATAAAATTGGCGGCCGCCGAACCCCATGTGCAGGATCTGATCTTTTTTTTAAATAAAATGGGAGCGAAAATCAGGGGCGGCGGGACGCATACTTTGGAAATTGAGGGTGTTGGGAAACTCACCGGCGTGCGGCATAGAATTATTCCCGACCAGATTGAGGCCGGAACTTTTTTGGCGCTGGCGGCGGTCACCCGCGGGACGGTGACGGTCCGCGGAGCGGAGTTTTCCCACCTTGACTCCATTATTTCCGTTTTGTCACGCGCGGGTGTAAACTTGGAGCAGGGAGACGATTTTATAACCGTCCGTCCGGCGGGACTTGAAGCTTTTAGATTGCAGGCCTTGCCGTATCCAGGATTTCCGACCGACTTGCAGGCGCCGTTTGGCGTGATGGCAACGCAGGCGCGCGGCACCAGTTTAATCCACGACCCGCTTTTTGAGGGGCGGATGGGTTATGTCGGCGAGCTTGTCAAAATGGGCGCCAATGCCGTGGTTTGCGACCCGCACCGCGTGCTAATTTCCGGGCCGACGCCGCTTTACGGGACGGAAATCAAAAGTTTGGATTTGCGCGCCGGCGCGACGATGGTCATCGCCGGACTTTTGGCCGATGGCGAGACGGTCATCAACGAGGCGGAGGTGTTGGATAGGGGATATGAGAATTTGGACGAGCGTCTCCGTAATTTGGGAGCGGAGATAGAAAGGGTTGATTAGTTTGTCCACGAATTACGAATATACAACGAAATCACGAATAATAAAACATGCCCACGGTTAGAAAAAACATTATACTACCGGAATTGAGCTATGCGATTGTGGGCGCCTTGTTTGATGTATTTAATGATTTAGGGATTGGTCTGCGTGAAAAGTATTACTATTTGGCTATAAAAGAATCTTTGGAGAAGCGCGGATTGAAAGTTAAGCAACAGGCGCATTATCAATTGAAATACAAAGAAGCTCTTATAGGAAAGTTATTTCTTGATTTTGTCATTAATGACAAAATAGTGCTGGAATTAAAAACCAGCGGTCGGTTTATAAAAGCAGATTTTGAACAAGTAAAGTCTTATCTTGGTGCCACTAGTTTGCCATTGGGCATATTGGCGCGTTTCAGTCGTGACGGCGTCACTTTTCACCGAGTATTGCCACCGCTTAATTCGTGAATTCGAAATATATTCGTAATTCGTGTACAATATGAAATTTTTTTTATTCGGACAAAATCGCGAAACGCCGATGATGGAGCGCAAGATGAGCCCCGGTTTTTTGCGCCGCCATCTGGGCGTCTTTTTGAGCGTCTTTGTCATCCTTCTCACTTTTGGCGGCGGATATTTTTTGGGCGACTGGCGCGCCAAGCATCCGCCGGCGCAAAAGGACGGCAAAGTCATCAATACCGAAAAGCGGCCGGATTATCTTTCCAAGGATGTAAATTTTGACCAGTTTTGGCAGGTTTGGAATATCGTCAAAACCAAATATGTCCGTCAGCCGATATCGGACGTCAATATGTTTTACGGTTCGGTCGCCGGCATGGTCGCTTCGCTCGGCGATCCGTACTCGGTCTTTTTTGAACCGCAAACGGCCAAGGAATTTTCCAATGATTTGGCCGGAACATTGGAGGGCATCGGCGCGGAAATCGGCATCAAAAACAATACCATCACCATTATTACTCCGCTGGCCGATTCGCCCGCCGAATCGGCGGGGCTGAAGCCCGGTGATCAGATTTGGGCGATTGATAAAACCGACACGGCCGGCATGGCGGTGGATTTTGCGGTAAAACTCATTCGCGGCAAGGCCGGCACCAAGGTGACGCTCACAATTTCGCGCGACGGTTTTGACAAACCGAAAGATTTTATCATCACCCGCGCCCAAATTATCATCAAAAGCGTGGAGTGGCGCATGGTGGAGGGAAAAAATATCGCCTATCTTAGAATCAGCCAGTTTTCCGATAAAACCGTCGCCGAGTTTGATAAGGCGGTTAAAAGCATTATCGCGGGTCAGCCCAAGGGATTGATTTTGGATTTGCGCGGGAACCCGGGTGGATATCTTGACGCGGCGGTTGAGGTCGCCGGCGATTGGATTAAAGACGGGGTGGTGGTTTACGAGCAGTTTACCGACGAAATTAGAGATGAATATCGCGCCAACGGAAAAGCGCGTTTACTGAATATCCCGACTGTGGTGCTGGTCAATGGCGGTTCGGCCTCGGCGGCGGAAATTTTGGCCGGCGCGCTGCAGGATGACGGCCTGGCAAAATTGGTCGGTGAAAAAACTTTCGGCAAGGGGTCGGTGCAGGATTATGAAACTTTTAAAGACGGTTCGGCCTTAAAAATCACCATCGCCGAATGGCTGACGCCGAAAGAGCGCAATATCAATAAAGAAGGAATCGCGCCCGACATCGAGGTCAAGCTCTCCGAAGATGATTATACTAAAGGAACCGATCCGCAATTACAAAGGGCTATAGATATGCTAAAATGATAATATATGATGCCAATCAGCGAATGATATGCGAATGCTGCGAATACAAATTTGCGGCATTGGCATAAGATTTGTAGATTGGCATCGTGATTATGCGGCAAGAAATTTCAGCCGGAGGAATCGTTTATAAAAAGGGTGAAGGCGGTCTTAGGATCGCCTTCATTTTGGATCCGTTCCGCAAGTGGACTTTTGCCAAGGGGCATTTGGAGGAGGGGGAAACTTTAGCCGAGGCGGCGCTTCGCGAAACCCGAGAAGAGATGGGGCTTAAAAATTTAAAAGTAATCGCTCCGCTCGGAAAGACGGATATTTGGTTTCGCGACCGTTATAAACATAAAGGTGAAATAATCCACAAAACA
>Ga0265296_1005055_pt1 | contig 11081 bp, 12 predicted proteins | sample MunlanPumphouse1_FD_189073 | JGI IMG/M metagenome (GOLD analysis project Ga0265296, IMG submission 189073) | Groundwater microbial communities from a municipal landfill in Southern Ontario, Canada - Pumphouse #1 | ecosystem: Environmental > Aquatic > Deep subsurface > Groundwater | place...
GCACATGAAAAAATATAGAATGGTTTTCTGTAGGAAAGATCGAATTGTTTAACAATAATGTTAGCAATGAAAATAAAAAGAAATGCAACAGCCAATATGTCAAAAGGTATATTTTTAATAACAACTATTAAGCCAGAAAAACCAAATTCAATGAATTCAAAAACACCGTTTTGTTGCATCACATATAAAACAACTACGAAACAAATTGTCGATAGTAAAATTGATAAAAGTAAGGCGCCTTCCAATCCCAATTTTTCCACAATAAAAAACCATCGCGAACGCATTTTAACATGTTCATTTTCTAAACGTTGATTAATTTTCTTTGATAAATCAATTTTTTCTTCCATTTTTACCTCAAATTTCTAATTGTTCTAATTGACCTAAATAAGCACCAGGAATTGGGATTTATTTAGAATAATTAGAGCAATTAGATTAATTAGAAATTTTTAGCTCCTCCTCTTTTAGCATCTTTTCCAGTTGACCTTTGGCACGATTTATCATTGTTCCCACAGTATTAACTGGTTTGCGTAAAATATCGCTGATTTCTTCATAAGATCTTTCTTCAAAATATCGCAAAACAATCACTTCCCGATGTGAAAAAGAAAGTTTCTCTAAAAGTTTCTTCACTTTTTGAGCATTCTCATTTTTAATTATATTTTCAATTATATTTTCACTAGACGCTAACGTATTCATAAAAAACTCGTTTTGCTCCAAAGATAAAATTTTGAAATATGATTTCTTTTTTAAATAATTGACTGATTCATTATGGGCAATTCGATAAATCCAAGAAGAAAATTTACGTTTGATGTCAAAACCATATAGATTTTTATATACCTTAATAAATACATCCTGAGTTAAATCCTCCGCCTCATCTCTGTTATTGATAAGCCGATTGATATAACTAAATATTTTGTTTTGATATCTTTTGACGAGCTCGGAATACATTTCTTTATCTTTAGTTCTAACAATTTCCGCCAATTTCTCGTCAGATATTTTGTCAAAACCCATATCACCCCTATCTTTGTTACCAAAACTAAAATACTCAATAACTAATACATTTACAAGGGCAATTTATTTCATTTTCTTATTTTTTTTATTATAATAAAGATATGATTAATAAAAGCGATGAGTTCAACAGTAATAAATCAAGTAATTTTAGCGTTTATTTTATGTTTATCGTTATTTTTTTAATAATCACTTATTTGTTATTAGCTTATTTTATGCCTATGAAAACAATAACAGGAACAACACAAGAAGTAAAAGCTCCACCAACAGATTTATCAACTGTTGTCTTTCCAAGCTATGGTCAATCAGCAATTGGCGCGGTTGATTACGGAATTTTGTCATCCAATGGTGAGCAAAATAGCCATGCCATTGCTTCTATTGCTAAAACAATTCTTGCCCTATCGGTAATGAAAGAAAAGCCCTTTAAAACTGGCGAACAAGGTGAAACGTATACTTTTACTCAAGCTGATATTGATTTGTATAAAGCTAATTTAGCTCAAAATGGTTCGGTAGTGCCAATCGCTTTGAATGAGCAACTGTCCGAATATCAAATGCTGCAAGCACTTCTTGTACCTTCCGGCGATAATATCGCCGACACAATGGCAATCTGGGTCTTTGGATCAATCGAAAACTACCTAACCTATGCCAATAAGATGCTTGGAGAAATGGGACTAACAAAATCCCGTATGGGCGATGCCAGTGGTCTTTCGCCACAAACCGTATCGAGCGCTAGTGATTTAGTAATTCTAGGCGAGTATATCATGGAAGAACCAGTTTTAGCTGATATCGTTGGCCAGACACAAGTTACTCTTCCAGTCCTAAATACAGCAAAAAACTATAATACTCTTTTGGGAATAAATGGCGTAATAGGAATCAAAACTGGTAATACGGATGAAGCCGGCGGATGCTTATTGTTTGCCTACAAAAAGAATTTGGATGGCAAAGATATAACTTTCGTAGGTATTATCCTGGGCGCTGGAAATCGTGCAGTGGTTTTAAATGATACCAGAAAATTTATTCAAAATAATCCAAGTGCATTAGGTTTTACACCTGCAATAACTAAAAATCAAGTAGTAGGAAGTTATAAAACAATTGACGGAAAAACCATCAACGCTGTCGCAAAAGATGATGTCAAAGTTCTAACCTCAAAAACTAATCAGATTTCAGTTGAATCAACACTGCAAAACGTGAAAAAACCAATTGACAAAAATACTGAGGTTGGTACTATCACAATTAAATCTGGCGGCAAAACATTCACAACCCAAGCAATCTTGGAATCAAAAATCTCCAAACCAGCATTCTGGTGGAGATTATTGCACTCTCGTTCTCTCTTCTAAAATAATATTTATTACTGATAAACGGCAATTATTTGGCTGGCACTAACAGTTATGAAATCATTCACCCTATTATCCTGCGCAGTTTTATATTGCGTTTCGGCTGAACCGAATAATTTCTCGATAATCCTGCTTATTCGAACTACTCCTTCTCCTTGAAAAGCGATTATAGTGCCAACAGAAAGATTTGATTTATCGTCCATACAACGATTGAAGTTGATTACCTCACCAGATTCTAAGGCAGGAGACATTGAATTGCCTGAAACTCTAACGGGATAAGAACAAAACATTTTTCCGATAACAGGTATTTTAGTTGATATTGAAGCTGGAGCAAATCTTAGCATTAATAAATAACCAGCAATAATCAAGACCGATATAATAAAAAATATCCAAAATATTTTTTTAACCATACAACCTCCTAAATTAATGTTTCTCTTCTCATTATTTTACACCAAAACTAATAAAAGGTAAAATTCAAATTATGCCATTTAGTACGCTATAGCGTGTTATCGGTCATCTTTCGTCATCTTGTATTAGAGCAGATAATAAGATATAATTTAGCAAATTGGAGAAAAAATATGGCATTAATATTTGGAATTTTGGCGGTTGTTTTTACACTTCTTGGCGGATTATTCGCACTAAGGTTTAAAGACAAGCTACATTTGATATTGGGTTTTTCTGCGGGCGCAGTAGTTGCTGTTGCTTTTTTTGAGTTAATGCCAGAGGCACTCGACTTGGGAGGAGATAAATATTCATTTGGCACCATCACATCTGTAATCGCCATCGGCTTTGCAATTTTTATGATTCTGGATCGCGCTCTCTCGATTCACGCGCATCATGACGAAGATAATTGCCAAAATAAAAAACACTCCGGTTTTCACGGAGCTGCAACCTTGGCTTTTCATAGTTTCTTAGACGGATTAGGAATTGGACTGGCCTTCAAAGCTTCACCGGCAGTTGGTATGATTGTCGGTGCCGCAGTTTTAGCCCATGACTTTTCTGACGGAATTAATACCGTGAATTATATTTTGAAAAATAAACATGATAACAAAGTCGCTTTTCGATGGCTGACAATTGATGCTATCGCGCCTTTACTCGGTGTTGGCGCAACTTATTTTATAACAATTTCGGAAAATACTTTAGGATTAATCTTGGCACTTTTTTGCGGATTTTTTCTCTATATCGGTGCCAGCGATTTGCTTCCCGAAAGCCATCATCGACATCCAAAAACTATCACAACAATAATGACAATCTTGGGCATGGCCGTTCTCTACCTGGCCATCTATTTTGCTAAGATTTAAGAACTTATTAGTTTAGTACGAAATTATTTGGAAGGAATATAATTTCCGTCATTATCAGTAAATCCGCTATCTTTTAATATATCTTTCATATCTTTTTTAGGTGGCTCTACATAATTTGGATCATCCCATTCATTGACAGGTAATTCTTCGCCCTCTTTATAAGCGTAACTTTGTTCAATTTCTTTTGCTAATTCCTGGCCAGTTAAACCTTTTTTGAGAGCCCTTCGAATAGTATCTTTCACTTCAAGATGATTTTTGACATTAACCTTCTGCAATCCAATTGCACCAGCATAATAAGCACCACTTCCCGCTTCATATTTGACACTCAATATTCCGCTATCATCTCTAGGATTATTTGATAAAACAAAAACAGGAATGCCTTGTTCTATTCTTTGTTTTATGGCTGGAACCAAACGATCGGGCATAGCTCCAGATGCAAAGGCAACGACAATAATTGCTTTTGCGTGCTTAGTTCTTGATAAAAAATCATCAGCTTCAATAAAAGGATCGCACATTAAAAAAGGAGTGCTTTTGTCAGAGTTTTCCACTTCAGCTTTAGTGGGAATTTTCAATTTTGATCGAAGTTGCTCATCAACTTCTTTTACCTTTGGAATTACTTCTTCCGCAGGTCTGATATTTAATTCTGACTTTTCGTCTCCACCTTGAGAAATATTTTCCTTCATGTTTTTATTATATCATAAAAAATAATTCGACAAGCGCCAATCCAATAGATAGCTCCATCGAAGATTTAGGATTATAAATTAGTTTTGATTATTATTACTGCGTTTTCGTGAGAGTGAGTCCAATATTCTTTTGCGCAGGCGTAAAGATTTTGGAGTGACTTCCAAGAGTTCGTCATCTTCCAAAAAGTCGATACATTGTTCGAGAGAGAAAGTTAGCTTTAATTGTTTGAAATCCAAAGTCTTCGTCGTTGATAAAATACTCTTTATTTTTCGGTAATTTCGAAAAATCTTCATCCATTTTGTCTAAAACAAAAAAAGAAAAATGTAGATGGGGTTCAGAAGAGTAACCAGTATTGCCCGAAAGGGCAATCGCCTCGCCGCCCACTACTTTATCGCCAACCTTTTTTAAAGCACTTTTATTTTTCAAATGTCCATATTCGGTATATTCACCATTGTCGTGTTTAATTACAATATGATTATAAAATGTAAAGTCTTCGTATTTTTCATCGTCACCGCCCTCGGCTGAATCATCTTTTACAAAAATTATTTCTCCAGCTGCTGCTGCAAAAACTTTACTGTCTTCCCGTACAGCAAAATCAATTGCGTTTTCATCCATTCCGGTATGCGTTTCAGGATCACTTGATGTACTAATAATTTCAGTTTTGTTTAATGGAATCTGATAAATGTTTTTAGATATTTTATGCATAATTATAAGTTCTTCAAAATAGTAATATTTATTCTAATAATTTTCCGGATTTATTTTTTGTTAAAAAATTCGCACCAGTAACAACACTTTTTCCTGTTTTATTTTCCAACGCTTTTCTTGCGTCTTTAGCAATTTTGCCACCCTTTTTTGCAGGAATTTTATTTTCTTCTAATCCTTTTGTCTCATCCGTTTCCGCAATCCTTCTGGTAGAAAGCTCAGCCAGCGCAGTAAAAAGCAATTCTTCTTCGCTCATATGATCCCGTAAGTTTTGAGTTTTTAAATTCTTCAATTTCTTATGATCTTTTACCGACAAGTCGCTCCATTCTTCATGAATAATATTGGTTAAAATTGCGAATTCTTCGCCTTTTTTCACTTCATTATTGCTCCAATAATCCGTCAGTTTATTTCTTGTTTCCTGTCCCATCATTCTTTGCTGAATCCACTTTTCACTTCGTCCCATTTTTTGCCAGTAATTTCTTGATCTATTTAAAGCTTTTTCCGGGTCAGCCATTTCTTGCATTCTTTCGTAGCCAACTTTTGCCAGCCAAAGCTTAATCGGTTCTGCTTTCTTAGAAGGGACTGATTGAATTAAACGTAAAATTGTTTCTACGTTTGCAACATCAGTTTCACGCATTTTCCCATCTTGAGCCAACATTTTCAACCGGTGACAATTTGTCACCACTTCACTTTCCTCATTTTTTAATCTCTCGGCGAGTTTATTCCAATATTTTCTCGCCATCAAAAAATTTGGCTGCCCAATAAGTGCGGCGATAATATCAACAACCGAAAAATACCACATTTCTTTTTTCTCGTCATAGTGGCGACGGATCTTAAAACTTTCAAATATAGCTAATGAATTCTGATTATTTTTCATTGTTCTCTTTTCTACATAATTATATCATATAATATTGGAACAATTCATAAATAATGAAAGATAAATACAAAAAAATCGAGTGGTGATGGTTCGATCCGAGCAAAAATAATTGTAATTCAACAAATTGATCTACGAGTTATTATTAAAACGTTTGCGTTGGACGGAATCCAATAATTTCTTGCGTAGACGTAAAGATTTTGGTGTGACTTCCAAGAGTTCGTCATCTTCCAAAAAGTCGATGCATTGTTCAAGAGAGAAAATTGTTGGAGGCGTTAATATCAATGCGTCATCGGCACCTGATGATCTCATATTGGTAAGTTTTTTTTCTTTGGCAACATTTATTTCTAAATCACCTTGTTTCGAATTTAACCCGACTATCATTCCAGCATAAATTTCAGTTTGTGGATGAATAAAAGTGGTGCCACGTTCTTGAGCAATATCTAATCCATAAATAACTGCTTTTCCAGTTTCAAAAGCAACTAAAGCACCATTTCTAAGTCTGGGAATCGGGTTACCAATTGGATCATATCGCAAAAATAGAGTATTCATTACTGCCGTTCCTTTAGTGGCAGTTAAAAGCGCGTTTCTAAGTCCTAAAGTTCCTCGGGTTGGAATTTCAAAAACTAATCGATTACTGGAATCAGAATTCTGATCCTGCGAAAGCAAAACACCTTTGCGATAGTTTACCTCGCGAACAGCATTATTCGTATATTCATCTGGAACGTCAACAGTTAATTCCTCGATTGGTTCAGACAAAACACCGTCAACTTCCTTGGTAATAACTTTTGGTTTTCCCACTTGCAATTCGTATCCTTCACGTCTTAAGTTTTCTATAAAAACAGATAGATGTAATTCGCCCCGCCCAGAAAGAATATAAGTTTGATCAGTTGCGATTTCCATTTTCATAGAAATATTTGTTTCGAGTTCTTTTCTAATTCTATCCAGAAGCTGACGAGCGGTTACAAATCTTCCTTCTCGGCCGGCAAAAGGCGAGGTATTAGCGTAAATTGAAATACTTAAAGTTGGCTCCTCGATTTTGATTAAGGGCAACACTTCCGGTCTTTCTAAATCTGCAATTGTATTTCCAATGGTAGCTTTAGTCATGCCCGCCAAACTTACAATGTCTCCCGAAAAAGCCTCAGGAACTTCAACTTTTTTTAAACCATTATTAATAAATATTTTTTCGATTTTGCCATTTTCTACAATCCCCTTATCATTCATCAAAACTACTTTTTGTCCTGATTTAATAGTACCTCTGTTTATTTTTCCAATCGCATATTTGCCCATAAAATTATCATAGTCAAGCGCGGAAATCAGCAATTGAAATGGATCATGATCATTTTTTTTCGGAGCAGGAATATGCTGAATTATACCATCAAGAATCGATGATAAATCACCTGGCAAGGTTATGTCAGTTGGCAATTCTGCCCAAGATTTTCCTTCTTTGCCAATAGCGTAATAGATTGGAAAATCAAGCTGAGAATCGTTTTGCGCCAAATCCAAAAAAAGGTCATAGGTTTTTTCAATAGTTGCGGGAATATCTGCATTTGGCTTATCGATTTTATTTATTACAACAATAACTTTTAATCCGAATTCCATAGCTTTCTTGAGCACAAATTTAGTTTGCGGCATTGGACCTTCTTGGGCGTCAATAACTAAAACTGCTCCTTCGGCCATATTTAAAGTTCTTTCCACTTCTCCACCGAAATCGGCGTGGCCAGGAGTATCAACAATATTAATTTTAGTACCTTTATAGTTTATGGCAGTATTTTTTGCTAAAATGGTAATTCCGCGTTCCCGTTCTTGGTCATTGGAGTCCATAATTAAATCTTGGCTGAACTCCGCTTCATTTTCGCGAAAAGTTTTTGATTGTTTCAAAAAACCATCGACAAGAGTCGTCTTGCCGTGATCGACGTGCGCTATAATTGCAACATTTCTTATTTCCATATTATTTCCTGATTAATAACGACTGATACTTGTTATTCGGTATTCGGACTTGGATTTTCGCTAAGTCATTCGTTTTTCGTTATTAGGTCGAAAACCTAAAAACTAAAATCCTGGCCAAAATCCAACAACGAACACCAAAAGACTAATGACCTTAACTTGTTTGAGTTGGAGGACGGATCCTCAAAGCCAGTGTAGACCGACTCATGCAACTTTCAAATTATATCAGATATTTGCCTAAATGTCAATCATTATCAGGTTGTGGGATTGACTTCTTAATTTATCTATGGTAAGATGATTTAACGAGGTAGATTGTTCTATAGATCCAAAAGTAATAAATAATTATTTTATCGTTCTGTACAGCAATAACCCGTTTGAATACAGAATAAGATAAGTAATTATTTTTTGTGTTTAAAAACGCATTAAATTACAAAGGAAAAAATGTATAATAACTCAAGAACCTCAAGGTTCAGACAAAAATCTCGTTTTAGTAGACCAGCACAAGGTAAAACACCTTTCTATTCATCCAATTCTTTTGGACGAAGCAAAGGTAAATTTCAACGCAGACGCGGTGAAAGTATTGATATATCAAAATTTATCAAAAAAGCTGATAACACTCAACAGGTCGAGGCAACAAATGTAATAAATACTTTCTCGGATTTCGGTTTTGTGCCTCAATTACAAAAAAATCTAATGCTCAAGAATTTTACTGCCCCAACTCCGATTCAAGATCAATCAATCGATCACGTGATGAAGGGGCGAGATTTAATTGGCTTAGCCAATACCGGAACAGGTAAAACCGGTGTATTTTTATGGCCAATGATAAACAAAGCATATCAAGACAATAGACAAAAAGTGTTGATTATTGCTCCAACCAGAGAACTGGCCATCCAAATTGCCAATGAATTTCATGGTTATTCTTTTGGAATGCGAGTATTTTCTGCGCTTTGTGTTGGTGGAATGCCAATTTTCAGACAAATCACTAACCTTAGACGTAATCCTCAATTCGTCATCGGTACTCCTGGAAGATTGAAAGATATGCATGATAGACGTTTAATTGATTACTCTCAATTTCAAAATATTGTTTTAGATGAAGTTGATCGAATGCTGGATATGGGTTTTATTGATGAGGTTCGCGACATCGTTAAACAGTTACCTAAAGTTCGACAGACCTTGTTTTTTTCCGCTACAATGCCACCAAAAATTAAAACCCTATCAGAAGAATTTGTACAAAATCCTGTTACTGTTTCGATAAATGCTGGTGAAACTGCACATAATGTTGATCAAGATATTATCAGATCAAATGAAGCCGAAAAGTTTGATAAATTACAAATGATTTTAAATCAAAACGGTTCTAAAAAAGTTTTGATTTTCAGTGAAACCAAAAGAGGAGTCGAAAAGCTAACAAATAATCTGATTGGTAGTGGACACAGAGCCGCCTCGATTCATGGCGATAAACGCCAAGGCCAAAGACAGCGCGCCTTAGATCAATTCAAGTCTAATCAAATAACTATTCTTGTTGCTACGGATGTGGCCGCACGAGGATTAGATATAAAAGATGTTACTCACGTAATTAATTACACAATTCCTCAAACTTTCGATGATTATATTCACCGTATCGGTCGTACCGGTCGCGGATCTAGTAAAGGTATTGCACTGACTTTTGTTTAATGTTTCGAGTACTCGAACAAAATTAAGAAATTTTCTTTAGATATGCTAGCCAATAGATTCTTTTATAGCTTTTTCCGGATAATCTAGCATAGCCCTTTTTCTTATCCAATTTTTCTATTGAGAAATATTGAGCATAAAGTTTTCGAAGATCTTCTTCTGTGAAAACACGTTCAGTTAATCCTAATTCTCTCATAAAATAGGTGTCATGTTCTGAACCAGGGCTTATTCTGATCAAGTTTTTGGCGTTTTTATCGCCATCTTTACATAATGCACGAACGAAAAAGTATCCGCCATTTTTTAAAACCCGATGAGTTTCTCGAAGATACACACTTCTTTCTTTTTCGTTTAATGAGTTTGATGAGGTAATATCTAAGATAATATCAAAATAGTTATTCTTAAATGGAAATGGATCGCCGATACTTTTCTGAATATATTTGTCATTGACTCCGATTTGTTTTGCTCGTTTTTCGGCGATTCTGATTGCTGATGGAGAAATTTCCATCCCTGTTACATTATTTCCCAATTCGGCAAGATAATTAGAGTTTCTTCCTGTGCCTGATCCTAGATCTAAAACATTCAAATTTTCTAATTTAACCTTGCCAGTTTTTCTAAGATATTTCAAAAATCGCAAAACGTCATTTTGTGGAACATCCCTCCCCGTTAGCAGTTGTGGTTGTCGATATTCTTTTTCCCATGCATCATATTGTGCCATATTGATATTTTACTCTGATTTATACTTTAACTCAATAATTTGAGAAAATCATACCTAACCTTATTACACTCCGTAAGTGAATTAAGGTTAAACTTGTATTCATAACTAGTTTTAACCTGGTTTTACTTTGCATATCTATGCGGTCGTATCAAAGTGTGAAGTAAATAAAAAATAAAATCCATTTTGTAAATGAGCTTTTAGATAACACATGCTTTTGCATAATATTTACAAATTAAAACTAAAATGTTAAAATATAACCATATTCCGGAGTAGCTCTCCGCCGGCTGGCGGAGGTAGAGCATATATATATGTTTGTAATATATGCAATCTATAATTCGAAGAATAAGAAAGTATATATCGGCCAAACCGAAAATCTTAGTGAGAGAATGTTATTACATAATAACAAAACTTTTAAAAAGTGTTATACTTCAAGGTTTGATGGCGGATGGAAGCTGATTTACTATGAAAAAGTTTTCACTCGTCATGAAGCAATTAAGAGAGAAAAACAACTTAAAAGCTATCGTGGCAGAGAATTTGTGAAGAAGTTTATTCCGGAGTAGCTCAATGGTAGAGCAAATCCCTGTTAAGGATAAGGTTCTCGGTTCGAATCCGAGCTCCGGAGCCAAAAAAATCAGTTGGAAAACTGATTTTTTTGTTAAAGAAAAAAGGGCGCTTAGCCCTTTAAATTTTAATGCTGTCATATAATTCTTTTAGTTTTTCTCCGATAATTTGTGTTAGAGAATCTTTGGTCAAATTTGCTGTGACAATAATAGGATCTCCGATTTTGATTATGATTACTTTCGGTAAACCAAAGATACTCTTAATTTCACTGTATCGAATTGCCACAGGTA
>Ga0265296_1005056_pt1 | contig 11078 bp, 9 predicted proteins | sample MunlanPumphouse1_FD_189073 | JGI IMG/M metagenome (GOLD analysis project Ga0265296, IMG submission 189073) | Groundwater microbial communities from a municipal landfill in Southern Ontario, Canada - Pumphouse #1 | ecosystem: Environmental > Aquatic > Deep subsurface > Groundwater | place: Canada...
CTGCGCCGACGCAGCCTGGGCGAAAGCCAGACCGCCCAGCAGCGCGGCAGTAAGGATCTTCTTGTTCATTGAGTACAGCTCCTATTTCGGGGGTATGAAACCGGTAGAGGCATGGGCCAGCACTACTGCGTCGATGTTCAGACAGCCGATTCAGCACGCCACCGCCGCGAACATTATGCTCAGGCGGGTGAAGGTCATGTTAACAGTCCCGTAACATGTGAAGCGCTGCGCACGACCGGCCACCGGTCCGACGTTGAAACCCTATACAGGATGATGAAAATCCGCAAGACCCACACACCACAAGGGTTTGGAAGGGTTTAAGGGCCAGATGGGACAGTTTTGCCTCTGGTTTATCGCAAAGCGGTTCAGCGCGCGCCCATCGAGGTGAGGAACCTTATGATGCAGACAGGAACCGAGCTGGAGCCGCAATGAAAGCTGTCGCCCTGTGCCGTGAATCCGCCCCTGCCCTGCGCGATCTGGTGTTGCCACCACCGCAGCCGCCGCGGGGCCGTGACCTGCTGATCCGTGTCGAAGCACTTTCCGTCAATCCCGTGGATGGGAAGCTGCGTGCAGGCACGTCGGCCGCATCGCTGGATACTCCGCGCATTCTCGGCTGGGACGCGGCAGGCGTGGTCGAAGCGATGGGCGAGGAGGCCAGCCTGTTCGCCTCCGGTGACGAGGTCTACTACGCCGGTGATGTCACCCGCCCTGGCTGCAATGCGCAGTATCAGCTGGTGGATGAGCGGCTGGTGGCGCGCAAACCGACTACCCTCGACTTCGCCGAAGCGGCCGCGCTGCCGCTGACCACCCTGACCGCGTGGGAACTGCTGTTCCAGCGCATGCCCCTGCTGCTTGATGACCGCCGCCACGCCGGCCAGCGCCTGCTGGTGATCGGTGGTGCCGGCGGCGTCGGCTCGATGGCAATCCAGCTGGCCCACCACGCCGGCTTCGAAGTCATTGCCACCGCCTCGCGTGAAGCCTCGATCGACTGGTGCCGACGGATGGGCGCCCAACATGTGATCGATCATCGCCAGCCGCTGCTGCCGCAGCTGCAGGCGCTTGGCATCGACGACGTGCAGGTGGCACTCAATCTGGCCGATACCGACCACTACTGGGACGAACTGGGCCATCTGCTGGCGCCGCAGGGACATGTCGGCCTGATCGTCGAACCGCGCGGCCCGCTGCGCATCGGCGATCCCTACAAGGCCAAGTGCATCGGCATCCATTGGGAATTCATGTTCGCCCGCGCGCGCTTTGCCACCGCCGACCGCATCGAGCAGCACCGCATCCTCAACCGCGCCGCCAGCATGATCGATGCGGGGCAGTTGCGCGGCACGCTGAGCGAAGTGCTGGGGCCGATCAATGCAGCCAACCTGGAAACCGCCCACCAGCGCCTGGCCGGCGGCCGCACCATCGGCAAGCTGGCGCTGGCCGGCTGGGACGATTGATTGACTGCCGCGCGCACCGGGCGCTGCCCGGTGTTTCGTTGGTTGCGACCTGTGGCAGTGGATTGGCCGGCATCTGTATCTATTGAATGGCCCATTTCGGGGATAGGGTGGAAACAGATCCCCCTCCCCCCCGAGCCCGTCATGCCCACCGCCCTGCCCCTGCGCCTTCTGCAACTGATCATCGGCCTGTTCCTCTATGGCTTCGGCGCCTCGCTGATGATCCGCGCCGCGATCGGTGTCGCGCCGTGGGATGTGCTGTCGCAGGGCATCGCTGCACAGACACCGTTGTCGTTCGGCCTGGCCACCAATGTCATCGGCGCGCTGGTACTGCTGCTGTGGTGGCCGCTGCGACAGAAGCCAGGCGTCGGCACCGTGCTCAACGTGATGCTGATCGGCCCCTCGGCCCAGTTCGGGCTGTGGCTGCTGCCCCCGGCCGTCGGCCTGGGCTGGCAGGTGGCGATGTTCTGCGCCGGCATGCTGCTGGTGGCGCTGGCCACCGGCCTGTACATCGGCGCGAAGCTGGGCCCTGGGCCGCGCGATGGCCTGATGACCGGCCTGCACGCGCGTACCGGCTGGCCGATCTGGAAGGTGCGGAGCCTGATTGAAGGCAGCGTGCTGCTGCTGGGCTGGTGGCTGGGTGGCAACGTCGGCGTCGGCACGCTCGCTTTCGCGTTGCTGATCGGGCCGCTGTGCGGGATCACCCTCGGCTGGTTCGGGATCGGCCGCGTACCGGTAGTGCCGGCCGCTGGCCGGCAACCGCAGGCCCCCTGACCCATAGCGACCGGCGCTCCCCATCTGCCAGCCCTTGCCCCCGGCGCCGTTTCGCGGCACCCTTCGCGCTTCCGTACGCAAGCGTATCGACATGTCGCCAGCCAACGAAAGCGCCTACCCCCACCTGTTCGCCCCGCTGGACCTGGGCTTCACCCAGCTGCGCAACCGGGTGCTGATGGGCTCGATGCACACCGGCCTGGAAGACCGCGCACGCGACTTCCCGCGCTTGGCCGCTTATTTCGCAGAGCGCGCCGAAGGCGGCGTCGGCCTGATCGTCACCGGCGGTTTCGCGCCGAACGTGGTGGGCTGGCTCAAGCCGTTCGGCGGCAAGCTGTCCTGGCCCTGGGAAGTGCGCCCGCATCGGCAGCTGACCGCCGCCGCGCACCAGCACGGCGCGAAGATCTGCCTGCAGCTGCTGCATGCCGGGCGCTATGCCTATCACCCGCTGTCGGTGGCGCCGTCGAAGCTGAAGGCGCCGATCAATCCGTTCACCCCGCGCGCCTTGTCGGCCAGCGGCGTCGAGCGGCACATCGCCGACTACGCACGCAGCGCGAAGCTGGCCCGCGAGGCCGGCTACGACGGCGTGGAAGTGATGGGCTCGGAGGGCTACCTCATCAACGAGTTCATCGCCCCGCGCACCAACAAGCGCAACGACCGCTGGGGTGGTGATGCCGCACAGCGCATGCGCTTCGCGGTGGAGATCGTGCGGCGCATCCGCGAAGCCTGTGGTCCGGATTTCATCATCATCTACCGCCTGTCGCTGGTCGACCTGGTCGAAGACGGCAGCAACTGGGAAGAGATCGTGCAGCAGGCCCAGGCCATCGAAGCCGCTGGCGCTACGATCATCAACTCAGGTATCGGCTGGCACGAAGCGCGCATTCCGACCATTGCCACGTCGGTACCGCGTGGCGCGTTCGCCAGTGTCACCGCCAAGTTGAAGCCGCATGTAAAGGTTCCGCTGGTGGCGACCAACCGCATCAACATGCCCGAGGTGGCCGAGCGCATCCTCGCCGATGGCGGGGCCGACATGGTGTCGCTGGCACGCCCGCTGCTGGCCGATCCGCAGTGGCCGAACAAGGCCCGCGCCGGCCGTGCCGAGGCCATCAACACCTGCATCGCCTGCAACCAAGCGTGCCTGGACCACGTGTTCGAGAACAAGCTGGCCAGTTGCCTGGTCAACCCGCGCGCTGCCCACGAGACCGAACTGGTCTATACCCCGACCACCGCACCGAAGCGGGTGGCCGTGGTCGGCGCAGGGCCGGCCGGCCTGGCCTGCGCCACGGTCGCTGCCGAACGCGGCCACCAGGTCACCCTGTTCGACGCCAGCGAGGAGATCGGTGGCCAGTTCAACGTCGCCAAGCGCATTCCCGGCAAGGAAGAGTTCCACGAGACCCTGCGCTACTTCCGCCACAAACTGGCCGAGACCGGCGTGCAGCTGCGCCTGGGCACCCGTGCCGACGCCGCCAGCCTGGCCGGTTTTGATGAGGTCGTGCTGGCCACCGGCATTGTGCCGCGCAAGGTCGATTTCCCCGGTGCCGACCACGCCAAGGTGGTGAACTACCTGGATGTGCTGCTGGGCCGGGTCGAGGTCGGTGCCAGCGCCGCCATCATCGGCGCCGGCGGCATCGGCTTCGATGTCGGCGAGTTCCTTGCCCATGACGGCCCTTCTCCATCGTTGGACCCGCAGCGCTGGATGGCCGAATGGGGCGTGGATGCCACCTTCGAGGCCCGCGGCGCACTGGCCCGGCCGGCCGTGGAAGCCTCGCCGCGCAGGCTGTGGCTGCTGCAGCGCAGCGCCGGCAAGCCCGGTGCGCGCCTGGGCAAGACCACCGGCTGGATCCACCGCGCCACGCTGAAGGCCAAGGGCGTGCGCATGCTGGGCGGTGTCGAGTACCTGGGCGTGGACGATGCGGGCCTGCGCATCCGCGTCGATGGCAGCGAGCAGCTGCTGCCGGTCGACCACGTGGTGATCTGTGCCGGTCAGGAACCGCAGCGCGCGCTGCAGACCGAACTGCAGGCAGCCGGCATCGCCGCACAGCTGATCGGCGGTGCCGATGTGGCCGCCGAACTCGATGCAAAACGTGCCATCGATCAGGGCAGCCGGGTCGCCGCCGTGCTCTGATCAATACCTGAATAGGGGCCGGCATGTGATTTCCGTCACCGGCCCCAAAGCTGAATGTCAAGCCGGACGATTCAGGATGCGTTCGGCAATCCCCCCCTACCTTGCGCCATCTTTCCGCTCACCAGCCAGTTTCCGGTGAGCCGGTGCGGACCCCGCCGATTGATCCACGATCGTGTTCTTGGGGCCGCCCACGGGGCAGCCCCGATGGCCGCCTCCCCATGACGCCAAGTCGTACCCCGCCTCCAGCAGCCTGCGCTGCCGGAACCGCCAGGTGCGTCCCACACGGAGCAAGGAGTTATATGAAACTGGCCTGGATTCTCTGGCTGTCGCAGTTGTTGCCGCAGCCGGCCGCTGATTCATTGTGTTTGAGCACCACCGTCTACCTGGAAGCCCGCGACCAGACCCTGCGCGGCCAGCAGGCCGTGGCCGAGGTCGCCCTGCGTCGTCTCGACAGCGGCCTCTGGGGCGACTCGATGTGCCAAGTGGTGACCGCGCGCAAGCAGTTCGCCCCCACCATCGTCTCCCCCGGCACCCAGCTGGGCAACGATGCGGCCTGGAGTGAAGCGATGGACGTCGCCTTCGACGCCGAGCGCAACTGGGCACTGCCGGCCGGCGAGCGCCGCGAGATCGTGCCCGGTGCCAGCCACTTCGCTGCGCTGGCGATTGCCAGCCCGAACTGGCGCAACGCCTACCAGGTGGCCACCATCGGCGATCACACCTTCTACAAGGTGCAGAACCTCAAGCCCCGGCAGTCGTAACGATCCGTTGCCGGCGGCGGCGTTGCCGCACGCCGGTGGGCTCTGGGATAGTGGTGGATTCCCGCCACACCCCGCCTGGAGTTCCCATGAAGCTGTACAGCAAGCCCGGTGCCTGTTCCACCGCCGACCACATCGCCCTGCAGTGGACCGGCCAGCCGTTCGAGGTCGAACTGCTGAACAAGGACACCCTGAAGGGTCCGGAATTCCTCAAGATCAATCCGGCCGGCGCCGTGCCGGCGGTCGTCGATGGCGACTTCGTGCTGCTGCAGAACGCAGCGATCATGGGCTACATCGCCGACACCTACCCGCAGGCCGGTCTCGGCGGCGATGGCAGCCCGCGCCAGCGCGCTGAAGCCACCCGCTGGCTGGCCTTCGTCAACTCCGACGTGCACCCGGCGTTCTCGCCGCTGTTCTCGCCGGGCAAGTTCATCGCCGATGAAGGGCAGTACGACGCCATCCGCGCCGCTGCACACAAGCGCCTGCGCGCACTGTTCGAGACCGCCGACAAGCAGCTGGCCGACAAGCCGTGGCTGGCCGGTTTCCGCAGCTTCGCCGATCCCTACTTCTACATCACCCTGCGCTGGGCCGCTGGCACCAAGGTCGACCTGTCGGGCCTGGACAACCTGGCCGCCTACAAGGCACGCATGGACGCCGATGCGGGCGTGCAGGCGGCGCTGAAGGCCGAAGGCCTGGCCTGATGGAACCGGGGTCGGATCCGTTCGCATCGCCAACGGCTCTGACCCCAACGGTCCGGGAGGCGGGGTCGGATCCGTCTGCGCAGCAGGCGGCTCTGACCCCATCGGTACCATCGACGCTGTCAGCCGATTTCGCGGATCACTTCGCCCTTCGCATCGCGCAGGAACGTCGGCACCACTTCAACCTGCAATGTGCTCGACACCGTGTAGGTTCCGCGTTCTGGCCGCACTTCATGCCAGGCCTGCAACGCCGCATCGTCCAGTAGCCAGCGCACGTTGTCGCCCTCGACCGTGGCGGCGCCATCGGTGGCAGGCACGAACTCCCATTGCCGTTCGCGGCTGACCAGCGTCAGTGCCTTGCCGTGGCGCAGGCGCAGTGGCAGCAGCTCACCCACGCTGCCGACCTGCCCCGCCCCCAGCACCAGCGTGGTGATGCCCGCCGTCTGCCGCCAATCCAGCGTCTCGATGAACAACATGCCGGTACTGGATCCCTCACGCTCGCTGCCGGCCTGCACCTGCGCGGCCAGGGCCGGATCGTCCAGCAGGTTGCCGCGATGCAGATCGGTGATCCACAACGGCATCGCCGGCTCGAGCACCTGCAGCACACCGCGCGTGGACCAGCGCTTGATCGCGTCCATTTCCTCATCGGTCAGCCCCACCACCTGCAGGAACTGCAGCTGCCCATTGGCGGTATCGCGCGCGGGCAACTGCGGATCAGCGACGAACGCCAGATGGCAAAGCCGGGTGTCGGTCTCCAGCGCGATCGGGCCGTTGGCGTTGAGGTGGTGTCCACCCTCGAACACATTGCCGCTGCTGAACACATAGCGCGCCAGATTCTGCAGCAGGTTCATCGGCCACGCCGGCGGCGTGCTCTCCGCATGCTCGCCCTTGTCCGCAGCCAGGCGGAACGTCAACTCGAAGCCGTAGCCACTGGTGGCCGCATCGCTGCTCTCTTTTGCATACAGTTCGGACAAACCGTAGGTGACGTAGTGCCAATGCGGAACCGGTGCTTCCACCCAGTACACGCTGATGCCGTCGAGCGGATCCTGGCCACCCAGCGTGTACGGCAACGCGGTACCGAAGTGACGCGGCTCCTGGCCGGCGTACAGCGGCGCCAATGCGGCATTGATCGCATCCCAACCGGGTGTATCGGTGTCGTCCTGCATGCGGGGCTCCTGGGCGGAAAAAGAGCGGACCACTTTACCCCGCGTGTCAGCCGGGCACGACCTCGGCGGTGACCGGTGCCAGCAACACCTGGACCTCCTGCCACCAGCGCTGTGCCAGCGCCGGGCTGCGCGCCTTGCCGATCGCGGTGATCATTTCCGGGCACAGCCGTTCCAGGGTGACCGCGTCGGTACAGCGCTCGATCTTCAGCTGCATGAAGTAGCCTTTCAGGCCGAGATGGCGGCGCACGGCATCGCTCATCGCATCGTACAACTGCTGGTACAGCGCCGGATCCTGCTCGCGGCCGCTGCAGAGTCCGCGCTGCGGGGCAGGTTCGGCCCTGCCGCCGACCACTTCGATCAGGCCGAGTGCGGCCAACTGCTCCAGCGCATCCTGCGGTGCGCGCAGTCCTTCCAACAAGCCGCGCAGTTCGCTTTCATCGCGCTGGCCGTCCACCATCAACAGGATCGAACGCAGCGCCGCCGGCAGGCGCCGGGCGCGGTCTTCGATCTCCTGGCGGCCAGCGGCCGTCTTGGCATGCAGCAGTGCCATAGCTCCCCCCTCCCTCGATGCGATACGCATGCGTGCCCTTGCGGGCACGCTCCCCGGGGGCGAGCTTAGCGCACCGGTGGCGGCGAGGAAGCTGCGCTGCAGCACCACTGGATCTCTGTAGAGCCGAGCCCATGCTCGGCTGCGTGTACCTGACCCGGGTAGCCGAGCATGGGCTCGGCTCTACAGGACCGGATCAACGCCCCAGCGCGCGGCGGATCTCTTCCAGCGCGCCCGGGTCGTCCAGCGTCGACAGATCGCCGGGATCGCGCTGCTCGGCCAATGCCTGCAGCGAACGCCGCAGCAGCTTGCCCGAACGGGTCTTGGGCAGCGCGTTGACCACGTGCACATGCGCTGGCCGCGCCACCGCCCCCAGCGACGCGGTCACCGTGGCCATCATCTCGGCCACCACCGCCGCCGGGTCTTCGCCATCAAGACCCTGCTTGAGCGTCACGAACACCAGCGGCACCTGCCCCTTCAACTCGTCCTTCACCCCGATCACTGCGGCCTCGGCCACGCGCGGATGACTGGAGATCGCCTCTTCGATCTCACGCGTGCCCAGGCGGTGGCCGGCCACGTTGATCACATCGTCGGTGCGGCCCAGGATGAAGGTATAGCCATCGTCATCGCGGATGGCCCAGTCCAGCGAGCTGTACAGCAGTTCCTTGAAGTGGCTGAAGTAACTCTGCAGGAAGCGGCTGTCGTCATTCCAGACCGTGCTCATGCAGCCCGGCGGCAACGGCGGCGTCATCACCAGCACGCCCTTCTGCCCGGCAGCCACTTCTTCACCGGTGTTCTCGTCGATCACCTTCATCCGGTAGCCGAGATTGGGGAAACCCGGTGAGCCGAAACGCACCGGTTTCATGTCCAGGCCTGGCAGCAGGGTCAATGCCGGCCAGCCGGTTTCGGTCTGCCAGTAGTTGTCGATGATCGGCTTGCCCAGCGCGTCGCTGATCCAGTGTGCGGTCGGCTCGTCCAGCGGCTCGCCGGCCAGGAACAGATACTTCAGCGCATCCAGGTCGTGCCGGTGGATGAAATCGGCGTCGTGCTTCTTCAGCACGCGGATGGCGGTCGGCGAAGAGAACATCGTGCGTACGTTGTACTGCTCGCACAGCGCCCACCAGATGCCCGGATCGGGGTTGGTCGGCAGCCCTTCGTACAGCAGCGAGGTGCAGCCGCCGATCAGCGGGCCATACACGTTGTAGGAATGGCCCACGGCCCAGCCGACGTCGGAGGTGGAGAACATCACCTGCCCCGGCTTGCAGTCGAACACGGTCTGCATCGACTGCGCCATCGCCACCGCATAGCCACCGACATCGCGCTGCACGCCCTTCGGCTTGCCGGTGGTACCGGAGGTGTACAGCAGGTAGCTGGGCTCGCTCGATTCCAGCCATTGCACCGGCACATCGGTCTGCCCGATCTGCGCACGCAGGCTGGCGTACTCGACATCACGCCCTTCGATGCGGGGCTCGGCCGGGTCCAGCCCGCGCGACACGATCAGCACGTGCGGCGGCGGATTGCTGGCTTCGGCGCAGGCGGCATCGACCATCGCCTTGTACGGAATGAGCTTGCCGCCACGCATGCCGGCATCTGCAGCGATCAGCAGCTTCGGCTTGGCATCGTCGATGCGCAGCGCGAGGTTGTGTGCGGCGAAACCACCGAACACCACCGAGTGCACCGCACCGATACGTGCACAGGCAAGCATGGCGAACACGGCCTCGGCCATGTTCGGCATGTAGATCACCACGCGATCCCCGTGGCCGACACTGAGATGTTTCAGCACGGCGGCGAAGTCGTTCACTTCGCGATACAGCTGGCGATAGGTGACTTCGCGGGTGCTGTTGGTTTCGGTGGAGATGGCGACCAGCGCGAGCTGGTCCGGGCGGTCGGCCAGATGCCGGTCGACGGCGTTGTAGCAGAGATTGGTTTCGCCACCGACGAACCAGCGCCGGAACGGCGGGTTGCTGTAGTCGAGCACCTGTTGCGGTGGCTTGTGCCAATGGATGCGCTTGGCTTCCTCGCCCCAGAATGCCTCCGGCTCGTCGATCGAGCGGCGGTAGGTTTCCTCGTAGTTCATGACGCAGCCCTCCCAGACAAAGTCATGCTTCGAGCATAGTCCGGCGCTGACGCGCGGGCCGCCCTACCTTGGTAGGGGGTGTGTTGCCGACAGGGCTGCGCCCTGCACCCGCCGAGGCCGGAGCAACGGCAACGGCAAAAGCGTGCAGTCCGTGGGATGGCGGGGAGGGGGCAGATGGCGGGGGTCGCTGCAAGTACGTCCATGTAAGCTCGGTCGCACCATCCATGGCGCTCACGCCCCCGCCATCTGCCCCCTCCCCGCCTCCGACAATTTCCCGCTGCTGTTGGGCTGCTGTTGGTAGCTGTCGACCTTGGTCGACACGTAGATCCACGCCATGCGTGGATGCTTTTCGATGAATTGTCGAAATATTCGATTCCGATGGATTTGATCCACGCAAAGCGTGGACCCATCGGCCATCGGAAATCTGTCGAAGGTGGGGCGGTGTCGGATTGCGGGGTGTCAGCCGCATGGATGCGGCTGCCAAGCCTACAGGGACGTACTTGCGGCGTCCCCGCAATCCGACACCGCCCCGCCACACCACGGAATGCGCGCTTTTGCCGTTGCCGTTGCTCCGGCCTCGGCAGGTGCAGGGCGCAGCCCTGCCGATAGCCCTGCCCTCCTAGAACGGAATCGCAGACTCGAACGCGAGCGCCTCGCCCGTCACCGGATGGGTGAACTGCAGCTTCCGCGCATGCAGGTGCACGCGCTGCGCGGCGTCCGCGCCGTACAGCACGTCGCCGACGATGGGATGACCGAGGCTGGCCATGTGCAGGCGCAACTGGTGGCTGCGGCCGGTGACCGGCTCCAGTTCAACGCGCGTGCGTTGCGCCGCGACGTCACGCGACAGCACGCGCCACCGGGTCAGTGCCGGCTTGCCGCGTTCGTGGTCGACCATCTGCCGCGGCCGGTTCGGCCAGTCGACGATCAGCGGCAGATCCACTTCACCCGCTTCCCCTTCAAGCAGCCCCTGCACGATGGCTTCATAGCGCTTGCCCACCTCGCGCTTCTCGAACTGCGTCGACAGCGCCACCTGCATGTCCTTGCCGCGCGCGTGCAGCAGCAGGCCGGAGGTGACCTGGTCCAGGCGATGCACGGTCAGCGCATCGGGATACACCGCCTGCAACCGCGCGACCACGCAGTCCTGGTTCTCCGCCGAGCGGCCGGGCACGGACAGCAGGCCGGCAGGCTTCTCGGCCACCAGCAGCGCGTTGTCGATGTAATGCAGGTGGATCATGTCGTTGCCAGGTACTCCATACGAAAACGGGGAAGCCGAAGCCTCCCCGTTTCCTGCGTACCGGCCAACGGCCGGCACCTACCCTGATGGAAAACGTGCCGGCAAGCTGCCGGCACAGACCGCATCAGCCCAGCAGGTGGGCGACGCCGGCGCGCTCTTCTTCCAGCTCGGCCAGGGTCTTGTCGATGTACTTCTGGCTGAAGTCGTCGACCGGCAGATCCTTGACCAGGGTGTACTCGCCGTTCTCGGTGGTGACCGCG
>Ga0265296_1005058_pt1 | contig 11075 bp, 12 predicted proteins | sample MunlanPumphouse1_FD_189073 | JGI IMG/M metagenome (GOLD analysis project Ga0265296, IMG submission 189073) | Groundwater microbial communities from a municipal landfill in Southern Ontario, Canada - Pumphouse #1 | ecosystem: Environmental > Aquatic > Deep subsurface > Groundwater | place...
AAAAACATAAAATCACTTCATTATCTGGTTTTGGCGAAAAAACCGAAAAAAATATTTTAGAGGGAATTGAATTTTTAAAAAGAAGCACGGGCAGATTTTTATTGGGGCATATTTTGCCGGAAGTGAGGGGGATTATGGCAAAATTGGCGAATCTTAAAGAAGTGGATTTTATTTCCGAGGCCGGTTCGTTGCGCCGGAGAAAAGAAACTATCGGTGATGCTGATATTTTGGTTATTTCGTCAAAACCGCAAATAATCATTAATAATTTTGTTTCTTTGCCAGGCGTCGTAAAAATATGGGGTAAGGGGCTAACCAAAGCGTCAGTTCGTTTAAGAGACGGCTTTGACGTTGATTTGCGCGTTTTAAAAAAAGGAAGTTTCGGTTCGGCTTTGCAATATTTTACCGGTTCGAAAGAGCATAATATTGTTTTGCGGAAAATCGCGATTGAAAAAGGAATGAAATTGAACGAATATGGGCTGTTTCGCGGGGAAAAAATGATTGCTGGCGGGACAGAAGAGGAAATTTATAAAAAATTAGGGCTTCGATGGATTCCGCCGGAAATGCGGGAGAATCAGGGAGAAATTGAAATAGCTGTAAAAGGAAATTTGCCCAAATTGATTGAAATTAAAGATATAAAAGGAGATTTACATTGCCATTCTCATTGGGGTGGAGACAAAGAAGTAGGTTTACAAATGATTAAACAATACGCAAAATTGGCCATAGAGCGCGGCTATGAATACATTGGAATTTCCGACCATACGAAATTTTTGATTATTGAGCGCGGTTTAGATGAAAAACAATTAGCGGAACAGAAAAAATATATTGATAAGTTAAATCAGAAATTGAAAATTGAAAATTGTAAATTGAAAATTTTACACGGTTGCGAGGCGAATATAATGGCCGACGGCTCCATTGATATTTCCGACGAGGCGTTGGCAAAATTAGATTACGTGATTGCCGGAGTTCATTCGCAGTTAAAAATGGATAAAGATGAAATGACAAAAAGAATTATAAAAGCGATGGAAAATTCGAATGTTGATATTATTTCTCATCCGACCGGCAGAATTTTGCAAAGGCGGGAAGAATATGAAATTGATTTTGATAAAATTTTGAAAGTTGCCAAAGAGACCGGAACAGTCTTGGAAATAAACGCTTCCCCGTACAGGTTGGATTTAAAAGACGCTAATATCAGAAAAGCGAAACAAATGGGCGTAAAAATGGTTATCAATACGGATAGCCATCAAGAAGAACAAATGGATTTTATGGAATACGGAGTGAGCCAAGCCCGTCGTGGCTGGGCGGAAAAGGGGGACATTATTAATACTCAACCTCTTGAAAAATTGTTGAAATTTTTTAAATAGTTTTGCAAAGCAGAAAACTTTTTTCTTCAATCCGCTCACGCCTCGCCTCCGCCAGTTGGCGGAGGCGGGCTGCGCTTCCGTTAAGGTTTCAGAAAAAAGTTTTCTGCTTTGCAAACAACTAAAAAACTCCCATTACGGGAGTTTTTTAGTTGAACTGTTTTTTATTCAGTTCTTTCTTTCAATTTATTAACAAGATAAGCAGCGTAATCTTTTCCTCCCAATCCGAAAGCGATACCGCCAGCGATGGCAAACATTGCCACTATGCCAGTGATTATCGTATTCAAGAGAGCCGGGGCGATGCCAAGTTGAATCAAGGCCGCCAAAAGACCAAAAATTATCGCAGCCCACCAGGTTGCCGTTCCTAAAAATTTTGAAGCGTGAAGTTTTGCTCCGGATACCGAAACTTTAACCAATGACCTGAGAAAATTGGCCACAACAATTGTTGCCAACATTATCAAAGCCGCAAGAATAATATTCGGCGCGTATAGAACAACTTGTCTTAAGAATTGAGAAAGGCCTTCCAATTTCAAGATATCGGCTGCTACTAAAATAAAGACAATCACGAAAAACCAATATATCAAAGCGCCGAAAAATTTTCCTGAATTAAGAGAAACATTGGCGCGTTGAAGATATTTTTCTATCTCAAGCTTGCGAAGTAAGCCGTCCAATTTAACGGCGTCCAAAATTTTCTCAACTAACGTTTTTAAGGCAGAGGCTATAATCATGCCGATAATTAAAACGATTATCGCTCCGATTAATGACGGAATAAAGCTGATAACGCCAGCCCAAACGCTAAAAATTGAACTTATTGTTGCATCTGTTAGATTTTGAATTATCATTAGATTGTGTTATTATTAATTAAGCCGACCTTTTAAATTTCTCGCCTGTTTATATTATAAGTTAAAAATAGATAAAACAACAGCCATAAGCCTGTGGATAACTTCTATGTTAAAATTAGCGATTAAAATACTGTTTTTGTTTTTACTTAATGCATCGGCGCTTTACGCGGCGGTTTATTTCGTTGACGGTTTTGAGATCGCGGCCGATTGGGTTGAATTTGCCGTTGTTGCCGCCATTTTCACTTTAATAAATATTTTCATCAAACCGATTATAAAGCTTGTTTTGAGTCCTTTTATTATCATCACTTTGGGAGTGGGGCTGTTCTTTGTTAACGCCGCCATGCTTTATTTTCTTGACTTTATTTCCGATAGCGTTATTATTAATGGAATAACGCCTCTTTTATATGCCACTATCGTAATAAGCGTTGCTCATTTTATATTAGGCTTTTTAGGGAAGCGTTTTGTTTAAATTATGTATATCTCAATAGCTCAAATCGTCATCTCAATTATTTTAATTGTTTTAATTCTTCTTCAGGAGCGCAGTTCCGGTCTTTCCGGAGTTTTTGGCGGCGGAGAAGAAGGATTTTATCAGACGCGCCGCGGCTTGGAAAAATTAATTTTCGGCTCCACGATTTTTTTCATTATTGTTCTTGTGGCATTGTCTTTATTAAACATCTATTTAAAATAGAAACAAGAGAATAGGAATAAGGAACTAGAAATTAGGAATTAAAAAAATTATAACCCTATTTCTTGCTTGCTAGTTGCTAATTCCTTTTTATATAAGTAAATAATGTCTTTCTTTATTAAATTATTTAAATCTTTTTCTCGGAAAGAATTTTTGATTTTTTTGGTTGCCGCCGGCGTTTTTGTAATTTCATTTTCATTGGTATTGGCGGAGTTTGTTATTCAAAAAACCAAAATAACCGCCGTTAGTGGCGGAAATTATAATGAAGGCATTGTTGGCCAGCCGAGTTTTATTAATTCGGTTTTGGCGAGCGGCGACGTTGACCGTGATTTAATAAAATTGATTTTCAGCGACTTGGGCCAATTGGCGGAAAGTTATAAAATTGAAAATAACGGAAAAATTTGGCGGTATCGTTTGAAAGAGGGCGTTAAGTGGCAGGATGGCGAAAAAATCACCAGTGATGATATTATTTTTACCATAGAAAACATTCAAAACCAGGATGTTTATTCTCCGATTTTGCAAAATTGGCAAGGAGTGGGAGTTGAAAGAATAAGCGAAAGAGAAATTGAATTTAAATTGCCGACCGCTTACGTTTTTTTCAAAAATGCCTTAGAGGATTTAAGGCCGATACCGAAACATATTTTCGCGAAAATTCCGTCGGCCAATTTAAAATTATCGGATTATAATCTCAATCCGGTTGGTAGCGGCCCGTATAAAATTTTAAGCTTTAAAAAGCAATCAGATGGCTTTATTGATTCTTATATTTTAGAGCGTAATGATAATTATTCCGGCGATGAACCTTATTTGAAGAAATTAAAAATTATTTTTTACACCGGCGAAGATGAAATTATCAACGCTTTTAACAACGGTGAAATTGACGGCTTCGGATTGGCTAACAGCCGTAATGTTGAAAAAATCATTTCTCCCCATGAATTTTTTTCTTTTAAAACGCTGAAATATTACGCCATTTTCTTTAATCATTATTCCCATCCGGCTTTTAAGGAAGAAGATGTCAGAATGGCTTTGGATTTGGCAATTAATAAAGAAGAATTGGTTAAAAATATTTTCAGCGGTTACGCGACAATTGTTTCAGGGCCGTTAACTCCAAAGAATGGCGACTCTTATCCGTTTTCCATTGACGAAGCCAATAAAATTCTTGATGATAGCGGTTGGCTGTTAAATAAAGAGGGAGTAAGGCAAAAAACAATCGGTAAAGAAGTGGTAAAAATGGAATTTTCGTTGATTGTTCCGCAAATTCAGATTTTAGTTGACACTGCCGAATTGATAAAACAAGAATGGGAGAAAGCCGGCGTGAAAGCCAATGTTTCAATTCTTTCTTTGTCAGAAATTAATAATGAAATTATAAAAACCAGAAATTATCAAATGATTATTTTCGGGAATATTCTCGGTAAGAGCCCGGATTTATATTCATTTTGGCATTCTTCGGAAAAATTTTATCCTGGACTTAATTTATCACTTTACGAAAATAAAACAGCTGATAAACTAATAGAATCAATAAGAGAGAACTTTAACGATGACAAACGTTTCGCTGATTTGGAAAAACTGCAATCGTTGATTGCTTCGGATTATCCGGCTGTTTTTCTTTATTCGCCGGATTATCTTTATGTAGGAAAAAAGAAGTTTTATCGGTTTGATTCTTTGACGCCGGAAGAAAAATTTATTTCATTTTCCAGCGACCGTTTTAACAATATTGAAAAATGGTATGTGGAAACAACAAGAGCGTTTAAGTAAAAATTTGCCCCCGTGGCGGAATTGGCAGACGCGCGCGCTTCAGGGGCGTGTGGCCGTAAGGTCGTAGGGGTTCAAATCCTCTCGGGGGCACAAAAAAATATATGAGAACAAATACCAATATAAAAACTTTATCCTCTCGGGATAAACGAATTTATGAGCCGAGAACAAGAAGGTCTTCTTTCGCGAGGCCTGTTAAGTCGGCCGTCAAAATTGAGGCTAAAGAAGCAAAAATAGACTCCGAACCAACGGTGAAATTCGTGGCTTTGGGCGGTTTGGAAGAAATCGGTCGCAATATGATGTTTTTTGAATATGGCGATGAAATTGTCATTATTGACGCCGGTTTGCAATTTCCGGAAGAAACAACTCCAGGCATAGATTTTATAATCCCCAATACTTCTTATCTTGAAAGCAGGAAGAAAAATATCAGGGCTTTAATCATCACTCACGGTCACTTGGACCACATCGGCGCCATTCCTTACATAATGGAAAAAATTGGCAATCCGCCGATATATACCACTATGCTTAACAAAGAAATGCTTAATCGTCGGCAGGAAGAATTCCAAAACGCTCCGAAATTGAATTTTGAAATAGTGAAAGACGGCGAAATCAGACAACTGTCGGAAAATTTCAAGGTGGAATTTTTTAGTACCGCCCATACAATTCCTGACAGTATTGGCGTGATTTTAGATACGCCGGTCGGCAAAATGGTTCATCCTGGAGATATTAGAATTGATTATGATGCTGAAGGAAATCCCCAAAATTTGGATACTTGGGAAAAAATCGGAAAACAAAAAATTCACACGCTCTTACTTGAATCAACCGGAGCCGACAAAGAGGGGCGTTCTCTTTCTGAGCGCGTCGTTGAACAGGAAATAGAAAAAATATTCAAAAAAACTGAAGGGAGAATTATTGTTTCCACATTTGCTTCGCATTTAGACAGGCTTTCCGAAATTATTAAAATTGCCGAAAAATATAACAGAAAGATTTTTATCAGCGGATTTTCAATGAAAATTAATATCCAAATTGTCCAAAATCTCGGCTTTATGAAAATTAAAAAAGAAACCATTATTCCGCTTGATGAAATTAATAAATATAAAGATGATAAAATTGTACTTTTATCCACCGGTGCCCAGGGAGAGTCAAAATCTAGCTTGATGCGCATTATTAACGGTGAACATAGACAGGTTCAAATTAAAAAAGGAGATACAATAATTTTATCTTCATCAGTTGTCCCGGGGAATGAGAGAAGTGTCCAAATTCTTTTAGATGATATTGCTAGGCAGGGAGGAATAATTTATCACTCAAGGATGGTTGATATCCATTCCAGCGGGCATGCGCCTCAGGAAGATCTTAGAATTATAATGAAAATAGTGAAGCCGAGATTTTATACTCCGGTTCACGGTTATTATTTTATGAGGTGGCGCAATGCCCAATTAGCGCAGGAAACTTTAAAAATGAAGCCCGAACAGACGGTTTTAGTTGATAACGGCCAGCCGATTTTACTTTCAAAAAATTCCGCGACAGTGAGCGAGGAAATGATTCCGACTTATTATGTAATGGTAGACGGATTGGGAGTGGGCGATGTCGGAGAAGTGGTTTTGCGCGACAGAAGAGCTTTGGCGCAAGAGGGAATGGTGGTGGTGATTGCCACATTAGACCGTCGCACTGGTCAATTTTTGAAAAATCCGGACATTATTTCCCGTGGCTTCATTTATCTCAAAGAAAATAAAGAATTAGTTGAAGATTTGCGAAAAAAAATCAGACTTATGATTTCTCGTATTCCGCGGCAGCAACAAATGGACGCTGATTACATTAAAGGAATGATGCGTGACCAAATCGGCCAGTTTCTTTACAATAAAACCAAACGCCGCCCCATGGTTCTGCCGGTGTTGATTGAGGTTTAAAACAAACTCCCTTGGTTTTTGAGCTCTTCTCTTTCTTCGTCGGTAAAAATTTTTATTTCTCCGTATTCGCCGTCATAGCCCGGGCGGATTTTGACTTTTCCTTCGCGGACTCTTTTTATACCTTCCGTCACGCGCGGGTCGGCAACGGATTTTAATTCGCTTTCCGAAATATCCGTTAAAATTTTCAGCTCATTGTCAAAAGTTTTTATTAATTTCTCGTATTCTTTTTTGACTTGTTTCGTGTTTTCGCCGACATTGAATGCTTCGGCGATTATTTCTCCAAGCGGGATAAGATTGCGATAAGGGATAAAATTTTTGCCGATTTCTCTGTCGGCCAGTTCATTAACCCTATTCATTACGCCGATGGTTAATTTTCTGCCGCATTTCGGGCAGATGCCGTTATGTTCTTTCGTTTCTTTCGGCGACAAATAAATTTTGCAATCAAGATGGCCGTCATAATGGTATTTTCCTTCTTCGGGAAAAAACTCTATCGTTGACACAAATTGCGGCATGCCGTTTTTTATCGCTTCCATAATTCCCTTATAAGAAAGTTCCGTGTCAAAAATATTCGCTTCCCGTCCGATTTTTCGCAAACTGTGAGAATCGGAATTTGAAATTAAAGCGATATTATCCAATTTTGATAGCCGCCGGTTCATTGCCGGGTCGCTGGAAAGTCCGGTTTCAATGGCAAAAATGTTTTTCGTGTATTTGCCGAAACATTCTTCAATTGAATTAAAGCCGGACATTGAACCGAATATGGAGAACCACGGCGTCCAAGCGTGAGCCGGAATAATCACAGCCTCGGGGTTGATGTTAAAAACAATTTCCGCCAATTTTTCGCTATCCAGTCCCAAAATCGGCCTGCCGTCCGAATTCAAATTGCAGCCCATTCTAATAAGCCCATTTCTCAAATTTTCCACTGATTCCATTGAGGGCATAAAAATCAAATTATGTATTCTCCTAACTTTTCCTCCCTTGGAATAAATGCTTGAAATTTCCACCGTTAAAATAAACCGCGTTTCGCTGAAAGTTCCTTTTAAAGTTTCTCGTTTATATTCTTTTTTTAATCTGAAAAGTCCGGGTTCGGCCGGCTCAAGTTTGGTTTTAATTTCATTGAACCATTGGGGGTGGGTGAAGTCGCCGGTTCCCATCACTAAAATTCCCTTGTCATCGGCAAAAGAGTCAATATTTTCCAAGACCATTTCTTTACTAGTGGCGCGGCTATATTTGGAATGAATATGAAAATCGGCAATGAAGCGCATAATTTTATTATATCATAAATTGATTTTATTGAGTCGCTTTTGCATTTATTTAATGTAGCAAGGCAAAAAAATTTTTCTTCAACCCGCTCACGTCGAGCACTCAAAACGTTGAGTAGCTCGACTGCGCTTCCGTTTAGGTTTCATAAAAATCTTTTTGCCTTGCCAATATTATATTCTCGGACAAATTGTCTTGAAGAACATCCCGCAGTCCCGACGGGCTTGGTCTGAGCGAAGCGAAGCTGTCGGGGCGAGGGTGAAGAAAATTTTATCGCTGGAATAAAATTATTCTGCTTCTGAAAGGCAATTTGTCAGAGAATATTAGAGGGAAGAGTTTTGGATGGGGAAGGTGGAGAATAAAGATTTATTATGGCGGTGTTGCATTATTTTTTTAATTTATATATTATAATTATCACTTATTATGGATAAGGAAAAAGACAATAAAAAATACGAAATCGGATTTTTAGCCAAAGAAGAAGGATTTAAAGACAAGCTTGTCAAGTTGGTCGTAGATTTCGGCGGCGAGATTATTGATAATGGCGGCATGTCAAGAATAAAATTGGCTTATCCGATTAAAAAGGAAACTTCGGCTTTTTTCGGTTATTTTTATTTTTCTTGTCAGACGGAGATAATTAAAAAAATAAATGACAATTTAAAGTTGAATTCTGAAATTTTACGGCATATAATTATTTCAACGTCGGTTATTCAGCAAGCTATTCAGTCCGTTTTAAAAAGACCCAGGCGCGTTTTTTCATCTGAAATTCCGGTGGTGACAGCGCCAATGGCGCCCAGAAAGCCGAAACCCCAGCCGGTTTTAAGCAATGAAGCGCTGGAGAAAAAATTAGAAGAGATACTAAAATAAAATGAATTTAAACAAAGTTTTCATAATCGGAAATTTAACCAGAGATCCGGAGTTGCGGTCTCTTCCTTCCGGTGCGGCGGTTGTAAATTTTGGCATTGCCACTAATAGAGTTTGGAAAGACCAGCAAGGGCAAAAGCAGGAACAAGTTGAATTTCATAATATTGTCGCTTTTGGAAGACAAGCTGAACTTATTAATCAGTATTTAAAAAAGGGCAGCATGGTTCTTATTGAGGGGCGTCTACAAACTCGCAATTGGGAAAAAGATGGAGTAAAACATTATCGGACGGAAATTGTCGCCGAAAGTGTCCAATTTGGGCCAAAATCAAGCGGAGGGGGATTTAAGCAAAATTCCAATAGCGCGCCGATGAAAGAAGAAGTAAAAGAAGAATTGCCGGAAATTAATATTGATGGGGGAGATATAAAAGCAGAAGATTTGCCATTCTAAAATTTTTAAAATTATGCAGTGTTTCTTTTGTTCACAAAATTTAAAATCAATTAATTATAAAGAAACCGAACTTTTAAAGCGGTTTATTTCCAATCAGGGGAAAATTATTGACCCGAAGTGGACGGGTGTTTGCGCAAAACACCAAAGAATGGTGGCGGTAGCCATTAAAAGATCGAGAGTTATGGGATTGTTATCTTTTGTGAGCAAATAAATTAAAAATGGATTTAAATTTTTTTAACCTTATTCATGGCATAGCTGGGGAATGGCAATTTTTTGATTGGCTAGGAATTTTTTTGGCAAATTATTTTGGATATTTTCTTGTTTTAACGGCTTTAATTTTAATTTTAAAACAAACGGGCTGGCAAAGAAAAATTTATTTTCTTTCTCTTATTTTTCTGTCATTAATTTTATCAAGAGGAATAATTGCCGAAGCGATTAAATTTTTTGTCGCCCGGCCACGGCCGTTTTCAGTTTTAAGCATCCAGCCACTTATTGACGCCAATGGCGTTAATGCCTCAATGCCGTCCGGCCACGCGACTTTTTATTTCGCCTTGGCAACAGCGGTTTTTTTTCTTAATAAAAAAATGGGCTTATATTTCGGGGGCGCGGCGATTTTAATGGGAATCGCGAGAATATTTGTCGGCGTTCATTGGCCAACTGATATTTTGGCGGGCGCCGTCATCGGAATAGCCAGCGCTTTTTTAATTAAATACGCTATTCCCGCTTATAACGTTTCAGTCACAAAACAACTATAAAATCGTTTTAATATGCAGAACGGTGAATTTAACAAAGAAACGATTATAAATTCGGTAATTAAGGCGAAGCAAGGCGATAAAAAAGCTTTTGGTTTTATTTATTCCGAATTTTTTAATCCGATATTCCGTTTCATTTATTTTCGCGTCGGCTCCAAAGCGGAAGCGGAAGATTTAACGCAGACGGTTTTTCTTAAAATTTGGTCGGCTTTGCCTGGTTTTGAGGTAAAAGAAAAGGGGCAATTTCTGTCGTGGTGCTTTACGGTTGCCAGGAATTCGGTGATAGATTTTTATAAAAAGAAAAAAGAAATTTTATTGGATAATATTGAATTGCATCAAATTATTAAAGAAGACAACTTGGCTCAGTCTATTGACAATAAAATTCTTGGAGAACAAGCGCGAAAGGCAATCATTTTGCTAAGCGGCGACCAACAGGAAGTAATTATTTTAAAATACATTAACGGCTTAACAAACAGGGAAATCGCGTCTTTATTGGATAAAAATGAAGATAATATAAGACAAATTCAATCTAGGGCAATAAAAGAATTAAAAAAATTAGTAATTGGCAATTAATAATTATTATGACTGACGAACAATTTGAAAATTTATTAAGCAAAATTTTAAGTGAAGAGAAAAATAAAGCAATACTGGATGAAAAATTGCTGGTTAATTTTTTGTCTGTAATTGACGCGGAAGTCACAACTTCCGACAAAAATCGTTTTATATTACAAAGAGATGATAATGATAAAGGTCGCGTCTCTGCTAATAATGACCAAATACATAATTTTATGGCTATAAATTGGAAATTAGTTTTCGGCGTGATTATTTTAGCGCTTGTCGCTTCGGTGAGCTATTATCAATTCGTGTTAAAGGCTCCTTCTGAAATCGCTAAAGCTCCGACAGAAGTAAATATTGTTCCGGCAACGGGCAATATTGACGATACTGTTCTTGCTTTATTGAATGACGCGGATGCCGAAGTGGCCATTCTTGCTAATATAGAGAATGACGCCAATTTGATTATCGCGGATAGCCAGGCAATTGATGATTTTGGCCAATCTTACAATGAAGAATTTTAAAAATATTTCGGTTTCCATGCTTGGAATCGCAATGATTGTCGGCTTGATAATCCCTTCATTCGGTTCAGCGCAAATTGCGCCGAAAATCAGGGAGCAGATAAAACAAGCCGCAACTTCAACAAAAAGTGATTTGTCTACTA
>Ga0265296_1005059_pt1 | contig 11074 bp, 10 predicted proteins | sample MunlanPumphouse1_FD_189073 | JGI IMG/M metagenome (GOLD analysis project Ga0265296, IMG submission 189073) | Groundwater microbial communities from a municipal landfill in Southern Ontario, Canada - Pumphouse #1 | ecosystem: Environmental > Aquatic > Deep subsurface > Groundwater | place...
CTCAAGGACTCAAAACCGGCGAAGTTATTTCGTTTGTCATTCCCCTTGAGGATGGCATTACCAAAAAAAATCTTGGTTATATCAAATGGTTTACGGATAAGTTGGAAGAAACTTTTCCGGAATTCGGCATTCTTAGTTTGTCTGTCGCGGCCAATTACCGCGATAACGGCGAAGAATTACTGAACGCGCCATTTATTAATCAGGATATTTTGGCTGACCAAAACTGGAATGCCGAGGAATGGAAAAATCGCGTCAAAAAAGATTCAGCCGTGTATGGCGTTTTCCTCGGCCGGAATTTTGATTACGCGCAAGTGGCCATGCTTTTGCCATTTGACTATAATGAGATTAAAACCTTTCGGCGCGTGGCGGAATTTTTGGAACAAAGAAAAATTTCCCAATGGGAATGGTATTTGAAGGCGGATATTTATCCGGTTTCGGAATTTTCCCAAGTGACGACGGCGGGCTGGGCCATCGGCCGGGGATTAACTGACGCGGCGCTATTGTCCGATATTTTGAAACTCTCAACCATCGGATTGGGCTTGAGCTGGCTTTTGTTTTTCTTCTCGCTGATTTCCTGGCGCCAAGCCACCATTGCCACCTTGGTCACGGCCATGAGTTTTCTTTGGACTCGCGGTTCAATCGGACTGCTGCAATTTATGGGGGCGCCTGTTTATGAACGGGTTTATATCCTCATTGTTTTTACGGCGCAAATTGTGGCCGGCATTTCTTTTACCGAACACAAGTTTGCCAGCTATAACGAGTGGCGGCGACTCCATCCTGATTTGTCCAGAGCCGGGCTTTGGCAGAAAGCCAGAGCGGTAAATCAGATTATGTTTGTTACGGCCGTAATCGCCATCCTGAATTTTGCCACCCTGTATCAAATCGGGGTGCGTGGAATTTTGGAGGTCGGCATTTTCGCGGCCCTCGGCATTGTTTACTTGCTGATTCTGGCTATGTGGTTTCTGCCGGCGCTTCACACAATCATCGGCGGCGAAGAAGCCCAGGCCTCATCCTGTTTTCTGGCTCGCGCCGGCAATAGATGGAATCAATTTTTGACCGGCCTTATCGGCGCGTGCCAAAAGTTTTTCCATTTTGATTATTATGAGCAACCGGCCGGTGAGAAAAGAAGAGCGAAGCAGGCGATCTGCCTTACCGCGGGAGTTTTGTTTTTAGCGATTGGCTTAATCGGTCTTGATTATATCCCGGGCCTTAAAAAGGACTTTGATTTTTTACCAATCAGGACCAAGCCGTTGGAATATATTCATAACACCATTGTCTATCGCGCCAGCCAGTTGCTTAATTGGCCGGGGCGATATGGTTTTGACCGTGTTCCCCTGCTTTTGCAAGGCGATATTGACGATCCGGCGTTTATTAGCCGCGCCAATGATTTCCAAAAAGCGGTCAAGAACATCAAGCAAGTGCGGGAGGTGACCTCGGTGGTTGATACCATCAAACTTATTTCCCGTGAGTCCTATCATTTGTCTTTGCCAAAAAATCGCCAGCAAGTTCATGACAGCTTGTCTATGATCGCGGATGACCTAGGGCCGGTTTTAAAATCGCAATTGTGGTTTGACGGCGGCCTGGTGGTTTTCGCTTCAACGGCCATGGAGGATTCCAATGAGCTGGGCCAGGTTATTGACGGCCTACTGCAAACGGGACAAAAAGATTTTTCCGATTTGCGAGTCGTGGCTTTTGGCAAGATACCGGCTTATCCGCAGGTGGATAAATACATCCGTCTGGGCAAGCCCTGGAATCTTATCAACTCGCAGTGGCTGGTAATTATGGTTTGCGCGGTTTGGGTGTTTTGGCGAAATCGGAAAATTCAAAGCCGGTTGAAATTGGTTGGCTGGCGGACGGGTCTGGTCATTAGTGTGCCATTCGTTTTTGCCAGCTCGGTTATCGCTTTAGTGATGATGGCGTTTCGCGTGCCGCTTGATCAGGCGACGGCTTGCATTACCGCTTTGGCCATTAACGCCGCCATTGATTTCAGCTTATACTTGGTGGCAGATTACCAAACGGCTTTGCTTGATGGCAAAAATAAAACCAACTCATTGAATGGCGCGATGTTGGCGAAAGGGCGAGTGATCCTCACGGATATTTTGCTCAATTCGCTTTGTTTCGCGCCGCTCATTGTTTCCAATTTCATTCCAGTCCAACATTTGGGCTGGATTATGGTGGTGATGATGCTCACCTGCGGTTTCGGTTCGCTCATCTTAATGCCCGCTCTGCTTCCGTGGTGCGTAAAAGAGAAATTATTGGAAAAGGGAGAAAAAAAATGAAAAAGATAAAAGCGATCGCCTCTCTGCTCTCGGTTATGTTTCTTTTTTCGGCAACGGATAAAATTTCTGCCGCCGAACTAACCGCCGAGCAAATAATGGAAAAGAGCTGGCAGTTGTATCGCCAACTCAACACCGAACAGGAGTTTGTTAGCGCGATCGTCAAGGAGGAGGGCGGTTCTTCGCAAGCCAAGGCCTTTATTCGCTGGATCAAGTATGACCCGGCGGGGGAAGACAAGGTGGTGATTAAATTCACGGAACCGGTTTTGGATAAAGGACTCGGCCTCCTGACTTGGCGCCACGTCAAGAGCAATGATGAGCAGTGGCTGAAGTTTCCTTCGCAAAACAAGGTGCGGCGTATTTCCCTCGGCGACCAAGGCAAATATTTTGCTGGCCTGGATTTCACCTATGAAGACGCGCGGCAATTAATCGGTGAAAGGATCAGTCAATTCAATTATCGCTTGCTGGAAATTAGGGCGGGCGATTATCTGATTGAGGCCAGGTCCAAGCCGGGCGTTGACTCGGCCTATGGCAAAAGAATTTTTTGGATTGATAAGAAGTTTGCCGTCAATAAAATTGAGTATTATGACAAAAATAGCAAACTGATTAAGACCCAGGAAAATTCGGAGATTAAGATAAGCGATAATGGCCTTTGGCGTCCTGATACCGTAGTTATCACCAATAAGTTGCTCAATAGAACGACTTACGCCAGATTCACCGAGCGCCAGATTGACCTTGGCTTGTCGGCCGAGACCTTCAGCCAGAGATTTTTAGAAAGGAGAGAGTGAATGAAAAATCTAAATCTCGCTTTCGCTTTTCTTTTGGCCGCCGCGACTGGTTTTGCCCAAGATAATCAAGATAATTGGGCGAACCATCGGTTGCCTAAGCTTCGCCATTACCTGATTCAAAATCAGGCGCCGGAATCGTCTGCTCCTCCGGATTCCGGAGAGGCAGACAAGAATAATCTGCGAAATTATTTTTCCGATTACCTGGTTTCGGCGTTGAAAAAGCCGAAAGTCAAATTGGCCGGCAAATATGAAATGTTTGTCGGCGGTTATTGGCACAAGCAAAGAGGCAAGGAAAATTCCTACGGTGAAATTCGTTTTCGTCCGAAAGCGACCATAAATTTTACGGACAATCTGCTTCTCTATCTGGAGGGCGATTTCCGTCAGGACTCGCGGGGATTTGCCCACGGCTACATTAATAATAAGACCGAGTCGGATTATCGCTGGGCGGTCGGCATTCGCGAAGGATACCTTGAGTATATTAGAAATCGGTTTCGCCTTCGCGTCGGCAAACAGATATTTGACTGGTCGGTAACCGATCTGGTTTCGCCGAGCGACAATCTTAATCCGCGGGACTGGACGCATTTAGTTGAATGGGAAAAAATCGGCGTGCCGGCGATAGACGTGAGAATGGGCTATGATCATTTTCTTGAATTTGTTTATGTTCCTTATTTCACGCCGTCAAAGTTGCCACAAGGCAGATGGGAGCAGTTGGCCATGGAAAATTACGAAGTTGATGGCGGCGGCCAATATGCGATTCGCGCTGGCACCACTTTCAAAGGATTTGATCTGACGGCGAGCTTCTTTGATGGCTTTAGTTATAATCCGGCTGTTAAGACGGACGCGGCAAAGGTGGGATTTGACTCCGCCGGAATGCCTATTATGCCCATGCCCCATTTTCATCCATTGTATTATCGGGAGAGGGTCTGGGCGGCAACCTTAACCAAAGAAATTTATCAGGGTTATACGATGCGGACCGAGGTCGGCTACTTTGACCAAGAAATCGGAAATAATTTTTTCCAATACGTGGTCGGAGTTGACCGCGAATGGAATAATGTTTTCCGGCCAACCGACAATTTATACTTGCTCTTTCAGTATGCCGGCGATACTTCCTCAAAGTCCGAACGAGTCGGCGATATTCGCCGCAGTTTGAGCAATGGCGTTATGTTGAAAGCCAAATACGCTTTTGACGATAGCGAGCGCTGGGCGCTGGGCTTGGAGGCGGTCTACAACCTAGAAAATAGCAGCAGTTATGTGAAGCCGTCCGTGGCTTACAAAAAAAATAACATGACCATAGAAGCCGGCGTCGCTATTATGTCCGGAGCCAAAGAAACATTTTTCGGCGGATACGGCCGGAACGATTATGGCTATCTCAAAGTCAGCTGGGAATTCTAAGGCGCGTTCATCGATCTATTTATCCACAGGTTGTTGGTTTTTATCTATTGACAAGGTTTTTAGATATGCTAATATATAGATACAAAGCAGTTCTTTCAAGTACGAGTAATCAAATGGACAAAAGATGTCCCAAAAAATGGGAACCCTTCTAATGAAGAGGTCCGCTGGAGCAATCGGCATTGACCGAGCGACACACCCGGCGTCCAGACGTCCAACCCCCCTTTGAATGAAAACTCTCCTGAATGAATAGCCGCCTAACCATATAAATGGAATGGCGGCTTTAAATTTGTCTAAATTCTCTTGACACTTTTATATTTTTATAATAAGGTAATGTATTAAAAGGGGTACATTTAAAAATCATATTTTCAATTTAATAAAAGGAGGGCAGTAGAATGACGACATATGCAAATGGCTGGCGGCATTCTCTGCCGCGTTATGCTCCCAGTCGCAAGATTTCCAGGCGCAAAGACAAGCCGCATTTTTATCAAATCACCGATGATATAATTCGGAATGTGCCTTTTTTCTTTGAGAGTCCGGAATTTAGCTTTATCCATAAGCATCCCAAGGTTCAGCAGTTCATCCGTGATTTTTGGAAATGGAACGCGGAAGTGCTCTGGCTTTTAAGTTCCACTTCGCATCCCTATATTGAGATGCAGGAAAAATTAGCCCAATTGGTCGGGCCATATCTGGGCGAGACCTTTGTTGACCTCGGTTGCGGGACGGGAAATTTTTGCGGCCGGCTTTTCAAGCTGAATGGCAAGCAGGTTAAGAAAATTTTTGCCGTGGATATTGACTGGGAGTCATTGGCTCAAGTGCCGCAAACTCTGCGCAGTGTCGGCTATCGCCAGAAAGTGGCGTTAGCGCAAACCTCCACCATGTCTAAAATGCCCATTTGGCCGGAATCCGTTGATTGCGTTATTTCCAGCTTGGGCGGATTGATGTACGCCGGCTGGTGGTTTGAAGCGGAAAACGGCGGAAAGTTGAAACTGGTTTGCGAAGGAAGAGAAGCGCTTAAAAAATGCCTCTTGGACATGAATCGGATTATTAAGCCGGGCGGGCATCTGGCGTTTTCCGCGCCAAAACCCAACCCGGATTTTGGCGCGATTTTGCGGGATTCCCTGTGGTGGCTGATTAAGAATGGCCGCTTTGTTGATTTTGTTAAGATTTTGCGTCGCGGTTTTCGCGCCAAGAAGCTTTCCGAATTTATGCACCAAGTGGAGCGCGAAGGCCATGCCCATTATATTTCTTTGGAGGAATGGGAAAAAATTTTGCGCGATGCCGGTTTCACCATGATTGATTCTAACGAGGGCGAATGCTACGCCAAGCAAGGCATCTTGGCGGTCGCTCGCAAAGTGAGAAATGTAAATTAATACCCGCTTCAAAATATGTCTAACAGCATATGGCGAAGCGGGTTTTTTACTTTTGTAATTATCTTTAATTGACTATATAATTAAAGCATGAATTAATATGAAATATTATCCCAAAATTAAATTCGGCATTAATGAAACCTTTGAAAAAAGAATTTTGTATAATACCAGCCACGCCCAATGGGCGCTTCGGCCGGAATTGAAATTTTTATTCAAAGACGAATTTAAAAATTCTCGCCAGAAAATATTATCCGCTTACGTGGATAATTATTATGAGGTCTATAAAAAGAAAATAAAAGAAGATTTAAATAAGGCAAAAAAGAATTGGGCCGGCGTTGAGAAATATTTTTATAAAGAAGTAGATAAAATTTTTCATAAATATCCCTGGCCAAAAGGAAATTATCACGCGCATATTTCCATCTGGAATATGTTTCCTCGTTTTATAAAAAGTAAAATATTTATGTTTCCGTCCAATCCCGAGAGATATAAAAATAAAAAATTTACTCTTTTGGTCATCGCCCATGAAATGCTCCATTTTATCACTTATAATTATCTGCAGAATAAATATAAATTAAAGCCAAGTGAAAGCGGCGATAAAGACAGTAAGTTTTGGCAGTTTACGGAAAATTTAAATGTTTTGATTGAAAGTGGAAAAAATTGGCGAGTATTTACCGAAGGCACAAGCAAGCCCTATTTGGAATGTCAAAAATTATATACTAGAATGAAAAGAATTTGGGAGACGAATAATGATATTGACAATCTGATTAAAATAATTTTTGAAAAATAGCTTCAAAATTATGGAAGAAAAAAAATCAAAAATCGCGGTATCCGCCCTTGTGATGAAGGATGATAAATTTTTACTTTTGAAACGCCGCCACTCTCCTTATAAATGGGGTCCTCCGGCTGGCCGGGTTCGCGAAGGCGAGACCTTTATTGAGGCGCTTGTCAGAGAAACCAAAGAAGAAGCCAATATTGAAATAAAAGTTTTAATGCCCATAGATGTTTGGTGCGGTAATCATGAAAATGAAGCAATCTCATCCGTCAGTTTTGCGTGCGAATACGATTCTGGCGAGATAAAAGTTTCCGAAGAACACAGCGAGGCCAAGTGGTTTGTTTTAGATGAGATTAAAAATGAAAACGTGACTCATGATTTTAAAGATTTTGTCAGAGCCACGAGAATTAAAAAGCTTTTTAATAATGGGGAAATAAAATAATTTTAATTTCAGATAATCATTATGCCAATCAAACCATTGCAAAATAACGACTTCATCGGCATTGTCGCGCCATCATCACCAGTCATGGGCACGGCAATGGAAGCCAACTACAAGTGAGGTCTTATTGAAATAAAAAAAATGGGCTTTCAGGTTAAGGAAGGCAAAACCGTCCGTCTTAAAAAATGGCATCTGGCCGGAAGCGACGACGACCGCGCCAAAGACATTATGGATATGTTTCTGGACAAAAATATCAAAGCGATAATTTGCGCCGTCGGTGGAACCGGAGCGGATAGAATTTTAGACAAATTGAACTACACGCTTATTAAAAAAAATTCCAAGCCATTTTTAGGAATAAGCGACCCGACCGTTTTAATTTCCGCCCTTTTTCAGTTAAGTAAAATACCAACAATTTATGGTCCGGATGTTTGCTTTGGCTTCGGCGCCAAAAAGAGTGATTCTCAAAAAAAATGGGAACTGTCTATGATTAAGCAAATTTTAACCTCAACCGTTCCGTTGGGCAGAATAAAGCACATGACTTCATGGAAAAAAATTAAGGGTGGAATTGGACGGGGATATTTGGTTGGTGGTCATCTCGGTCTATATGCCAGATTAAAAGGCACGAAATACTTTGCCGATATTATTAAAAAACCGAAAATTTTCTTTTGGGAAGCGACTGGTAAATATTCCGATGTTGACAGTGATTTACAGACCTTAAAATATTACGGTTTTTTTAATAACATTGCCGGCATGATAATTGGCAAGTTCAACCTCATGGAAAAGGAAGCGGAGTACAAGGGGATGCCCAAAGTAGATTTATTAATAGCCGAAAAGTTTAAAGAATTTGATTTTCCAATCATCTGCTATGCCGACTTCGGCCACTGTACGCCCAATATCCCCTTGCCTTATGGTAAATCAGCAATTGTTGACGGCGACAAAATAGATTTCAGCATCACCGAGAGCATTTTCCGATAACTAAATAAATAAAAAAGCCTTCCTCAAATTTTAGGAAAGCTTTATTGGTTTTAATTTAAAATTTTTCAACGACGGCGATGCCATTCTGGTTTTGCCGGAAAACATAAATCCTCTGATTTTATTAAATCTATTCAGGTAAGATTCCCTGACTCTCAACCTCACTATCGTGTCCCACCCAAATGATAATGTCGTGGGGCGTGACACTAAGATGTAAGCTAATTTACAAATTATCTAAATTATAATAAAATATAATAAGTTTACGGAATTATTAAGCAAATTTTATGACCAATAACTGCGAATTTTGTGATAAAAATATAGACAAACAAGAGATATTTCGGACCGATTATATGAAAGTTTTATGTCCCCATCGGCCCGTAATTGATAAACATTTAATAATTATGCCCATTAATCATATTGAAACATTTGATCAGCTATCGGGAAAGGAATTATTGGATTGTTTATTTGTTATTAAAAAGATTAAAGATGCTTTTATTGGCTCATACAAGATGACTGGATACAATTTAATTATAAATAACGGCAAGAAGGCTGGTCAGAAGATATCTCATTCACATATTCATTTTTTTCCTCGTTTTAACAATGAGGCCATGAGTCCATTTAAAGCGATGGAAAATTCCAATCGAGAAATCTTAAGCGATCAGGAAATTATAAATAAAGTGAATGGATTAAAAAAGGATATTAATTTATGAGTAGGCGATACACAGAAAAAGAAAATAGATTAATTGAAAAAGCGATTAAGTTTTTAGTAAAGGAATATGATAAAACCGGGTTTAATGAAAAACCGGTGATTTTTCATAGTTTACGCGTGGCCTGTCGATTAGTTGAAATAGACGCGCTGCCGACGATAGTAGCGGCCGCGGTATTGCATGACTTAACCGAGGATTCTAAAATCACATTAGATCAGGTAAGGCGTGGTTTTGGCGATAAAGTCGCTCGATTAGTCGGCGCCGTTTCCTTTAAATCAGATATAGCAGATAAAGAAAAGCAATATAAGGAAGTGTTTGAACGGATCGAGAAAGCCGGAGAGCAGGCGCTTATCATTAAATGCGCCGATATATTAGATAATAGCGATTATTACAGTTTTGGCAAAAATAAAGAACACGAGAATTTATTAATGAATAAATTAAATTACTTTCTCAAAATAGCCCAACCAGTTATAGGTAAAACTATTTTATTTAAAAAGTTAAATAAGAGATACAAGATTTTATCATCAGAATACAAAAAAAGTTTATAAAAAATAAATCTTTCTAAAATAAAAATATGCACACAAAATTAGGAGTACGAGCAATAATTTGTGACGATCGGGGAATTATTATGGTTGAGCACAATGAAGGCGATCGAGAGAAATTTTTCATATTTCCCGGAGGTGGCATTAAACAAAATGAATCAATTTTTGAAGCGGCTCAACGTGAGGCAAAAGAGGAGACAAATTTAGATGTCGTGGCAAATAAATTGGTATATGTAAGGGAGACGAAAATGGGAGATGATCGTGGCATCGAGTTTTATGTTCTGTGTTTAAACGCAGGAGGAGAAATGAAACTCGGCCATGATCCTGAAAAATCTCAGCAAGTATTGGAAGATATTGTGGTATTATTGGCCGATGGTTTAAACAATCGCCAGGACTAGTTCCCAGAGGAATTGCGTGATGTTCTTTCCCAGGATATTAAAGATAATTTCCCATCTTTTCGATATTTGGGCATAGTTAATATAAAATAAAAATAGTAATTTAAATATAATTTATGAAAACTGGAATTAGTACATCAGTAAAAACAAATGGTGAAAATTGGGATCGGATAAGCGATCTTATTGATTGTGATTTTAATCACATAGAGCTTTATAATAAAATTACTCGCATAAGATTGATTGATGTGATTCCATTGGTTGAATTAAAAAAGCAAAGAAATTTAACTTTCTCATTTCATTCAATGGTACAGGATTTATTTTGTGCTGACGAAATAATTACTACTGCGGAATTGGGTTGTCTAAGGGGAGAAATCAGGTTGGCTTCGCTTATTGGTTGTGATAATCTGATATTTCACATTTCTAAAAAAACAGAATTAAACGATGAAGAAATAAAAAATCTCGTTTCATTATCTAAGATAGCAAGTGATTCTAATTTGAAATTATGTCTAGAAAATAACTTTTCAAGCGGTGTATTTAGCGGAGATTATTTAGTAGAGATAATTACTAAAATCAAAGATTTAAATTTATGTTTGGATATAGGTCATTGCAATGTTGCTCTAAATAGGGGTTTGATTGGTGATTTATCAATATTTTTAAACCGAGTCGGGGATAAAATTATTGAACTTCATATTAGTTATAATAATGGTAAAAGCGATGAGCACTTGGAATTAAATGATGCTGGAAAAGTTTATCTGGATAATATTTTAAATTTAATTAATAAAAATAACATCCTGGCCGTAATTGAAACAAAAAATATCAAACAAGCCATGAAAACTAAATTTTATTTAGAAAAGTATGTCTAAAGAGAAAATATTGGGGACAATAAAATTAATTTAGTTATATGGACTTAGTAGATGGATATAAAATTTTTATAGATACAATGTTATCTCACATTAAAGAGGTTTTTCCTTTTAAAAATAAAAAGGAATTTTTAGAGTTTGAAAAAAAATTTAAAGTAGCGGGAAAAAACTCTATGAAGATAAAAAATGATAATGATTTTTTAGTATATTTAAAATCGTTTTTAGCCGGTTTACGGCATAGTCACTTGAGAGTTAGCGGTTATCCTTGGCAGTCATTTCATCCGAGAAATTATGAAGTGGTTTTTATAAAAGGAGAATTTTTATTGAAAAATAAAAATAATATTATCGGCGAAATATTATCCGTCGACGGCATTAAGCCAAAAACAATTTTAAACCAAGCCATTAAATCAATTACTGGCTCCACAAGGCAATATTTAATAAGCCAGGGATTAAAATTTATTTTATTAAACAGAGAAGAAAAGCCAGCCGTTTTAGAATTAAAACTTGGCAATAAAAAATTCATACGCAAACTGTCGCGCAAGCCAATTGAGAATAAACAAAAAG
>Ga0265296_1005060_pt1 | contig 11073 bp, 6 predicted proteins | sample MunlanPumphouse1_FD_189073 | JGI IMG/M metagenome (GOLD analysis project Ga0265296, IMG submission 189073) | Groundwater microbial communities from a municipal landfill in Southern Ontario, Canada - Pumphouse #1 | ecosystem: Environmental > Aquatic > Deep subsurface > Groundwater | place: Canada...
GAACCAGAAGGCATTGCAGGCGTTATACCCACAATCTTATCATTTTCTTCCGCAAGTTCAACTAAAGTATGTCCAAAAACATCTTGAAATTTAGGCGCTACCGGTTTATCATTCGAAGACTTCTTGATCTCACCCGTAATTTTATCGAATAAACCTGGAGCATGCCATTTCGTCTGATCTTTTTCAGCTAACGCAAAGCCTTTACCTTTGATGGTGACGGCATGCAATAATTTAGGGCCTGGTATATGTTTAAGGTCTTCAAGGGTCTTGGCTAATTTCTTGACATCATGCCCATCAACCGGTCCAAAATATCTAAAATTTAAAGATTCAAAGAGATTGGCATTTTTTAACAAAGTTCCCTTTATGCTTTTTTCCAGTTTTTTGGCAATACCAAGTGCATTTGGACCAACTTCAGAAATCTTGGTTAATACAGCTGCAATATCGTCTCTAAAACGATTATATCGTTTTGAGGTTGTAATACTTGTCAAATACTCCTTCAATGCACCTACATTAGGATCAATGGACATGCAGTTATCATTCAGAATAACCAAAAGGTTGGATTTGGAAATACCGGCATGATTCAATGCTTCAAATGCCATTCCACCAGTCAACGCACCATCACCAATAACCGCGATATGCTGACGATCCTTTTCGCCCCTTATTTGGGAAGCAACCGCCATACCTAATGCTGCAGAAATAGATGTTGATGAGTGCCCAACGCCAAATGCATCGTATTTAGATTCAAAACGGTTAGGAAACCCAGAAATTCCGTTCTCAATTCGATTTGTATGAAATATATCGCGACGCCCCGTTAGGATTTTATGCCCATAAGCCTGATGACCTACATCCCAGATCAATTGATCGTATGGGGTATTCATTACGTAATGTAACGCCACCGTTAACTCGACGACTCCCAAACTTGCTGCAAAGTGACCACCATTAACCGAAACCTGATCAATAATAAATTGACGTAATTCCTGACTTAACTGTTCTAATTGGTCTTCCTTTAGCTTTTTAAGATCAGAGGGATCGTTTATTTTACTTAATAGTTCTCCAGCCTCAAACTGCATAGTACTGCTATTTACATGATATGTTCGTACAAAGTAACGACAATTTTATTTAATCTTTAAAATTAAATCGCATTTACATATTGGGGTACAACAAATAAAATAATGAATAGTTTGTATCGAAGTTATTCCAAAAGATTTTATATGTAAATTTGTATAAGATATGCAAGTAGAAGAAGGCTACGAAATCAAGCTTCCTCAATTTGAGGGACCTTTTGATTTATTATTATTTTTTATCGAACGGGATGAACTAAATATCCACGATATACCGATTTCAAAGATTACAGATGATTTTTTATCGTATGTGAGCCAAATGCAGGCGCTCAATATGGAAATGGCAAGCGAGTTTATCTTTGTTGCTTCGACACTGATGCGTATTAAAGCTAAAATGCTCTTGCCTCGTCTAGATCTAGACGAAAATGAGAATGAAATCGATCTTAGAGAAGATCTTGTTCAAAAACTTATTCTCTATAAGCAATTTAAAGAGACCTGTGAAGATTTGAGAGTCTTGGAAGAGGATCGTCTCAAACTATACAACCGAGGCAACATACGCTATGATATCCAACAGAGACTAAAATTAGATTCTACCGGAGAAAATTTGGATAGCTTCGACCTTTATAGTCTAATGATGATTTACGAGCAAATGATGTATCAATTCCGTAATCGTCCCCCTGAAGTAACACATACAGTTGTCAAATATCCATACACCATTGAACAACAGAAGAAAGCAATAGCCGAACTAATTGAAATCAATAAAAAATTGGATTTTCAAGAAATTCTTAAAAACTCAGAAAATAAAATACAATTTGTCTATAACTTTTTAGCAATTCTTGAAATGCTGCAACAGAGATTATTACAGATCGAAGTGGGCTTAGGCTATAACAATTTCAATGTAGGTGAAAGAGATCCAAATGAGGCGGAGGAACTCCGGCTTGAAGAGCAAGAAGCATAAAAAAAGACCTGTCTCTAACAGGTCTTTTTCGTATCAATCTTTTTTCTTAAAAGCATTCCAACCTTGGGCTGTTATCGGATAAAGATTCCCAGATTTGGAAATCATCTCACAACCTTCGGATCTTGGCGTCATATAACCAATAATGCTGATATCCGGTAAGTTTTTGATTTTATCATGATCAGCCTGAGCTATTGTAAATAGTAGTTCATAATCTTCACCGCCATTAAGTGCAGCTACGGTTGGATCAATGCCAAATTCCCGCCCTGTATCATAAGTCATCTGATCCAATGGAATCTTTTCTTCATATAATCTGCAACCTTTGTCAGATTGTCTGCAAATATGTAGAATTTCTGATGCAAGCCCGTCTGAAATATCCATCATCGCTGTGGGCTTGATCGCTAGCTTGGCAAATAATTCAACAATATCTTTCCGGGCTTCAGGTTTCAATTGACGTTCAACGATATAATCTTTTCCCTCTAAATCAGGCTGTACATTTGGATTTTCTAAATAGATATCCTTTTCACGCTCCAAGAGCTTTAGGCCCATATAAGCTGCTCCTAGATCACCAGACACACACAAGAGATCACCTTCCTGTGCACCACTACGATAAACGATCTGATCAGCATCAGCATGACCAATGCTTGTCACGGAAATAACCAAACCCTGGGCTGAAGCCGAAGTGTCTCCCCCAATTAGGTCAACATTATATTTCTTACAGGCAATCAAAGCTCCCTGATAAATCTCTTCTACAGCTTCCAATGGAAATTTTGAGGACAGACCTATTGAAAAGGTAATTTGCGAAGCTATTCCATTCATCGCGTAAATATCGCTCAAATTGACCTGAACAGCTTTGTAACCTAGATGTTTTAACGGAACATATCTAAGATCAAAATGAATCCCTTCCAACAGTAGATCAGTAGATATCAAGGTTTTCTTACCTCCGAAATCTAGAACAGCAGCATCATCGCCAATCCCTTTAATTGTGGATTTTTCTGTTAATTCTACAGCTTTTTTTATATAATCAATCAAACCGAACTCACCCATTTCTTCCAAATTAGTTCGCTCGGTGTTATCAAAATCAAACATGCTAAAAAGTTTAAAAGTTTAATATAGATAATGCCAGCTGATAATCATCTTCCAAAGATTTATTTAGATGGCATTACAAAATAAGTATTACTATAAGACCAATGACTCCCCTGCTCATACATTGGACTCTTTCATTGAACTACATATAAACAGCTCAACGAAATCATTATTGATCATTGAAAACCAATCAGTTATTGTCTTGGTTATTATCAAAAATTATGCAGATTTCTATAAGCCTAAACTTGCCGATATTTCCAACATACGTTCAATAGGACGCTGTGCTCGGAGAATAACATCCTCGGGAAGAAGGATTTCGGGCGATTCATACTTCAGACAGTTATATAGTTTCTCAAGCGTATTAAGCTTCATATGCGGGCAATCATTACATGCACAGGCATTATTAGGAGGTGCAGGAATAAAAGTCTTATGTGGACTTGCTTTTTGCATTTGGTAGAGAATACCTGATTCTGTAGCAACAATATAAGCTTGGGCCGTATCTGTCTGGGTAAATTTAAGCATGCCGGCAGTCGATCCCACATAATCTGCTATCGCCAGTATATGATCTTCACATTCCGGATGGGCAATAAACTTAGCCTCGGGGTGCTCGCTTTTCAAACGATCAATTTTATCTTGAGAAAAAATTTCATGGACCATACATGCACCGTTCCAAAGCACAAGATCTCGTCCTGTTTTCTTTTTAACGTATGCTCCGAGATTACGATCCGGGCCAAAAATGATTTTCTGACCCACTGGCAGGCTCTCTACGATCTGAACAGCGTTACTAGAGGTACATACAATATCGGAAAGCGCTTTCAATTCCGCTGTACAGTTTACATAAGTGATGACCAAATGATCAGGATATTGTTCCTTAAATTTAGCGAAAAGATGCGGAGGGCAAGAATCTGACAGCGAACAACCTGCTTTGGCATCTGGCAAAAGAACCTTCTTTGTCGGTGAAAGTATTTTAGCCGTCTCAGCCATGAAATGTACTCCAGCAAAAACAATTACATCTGCATCAGTTTTCGCAGCTTCCTGGGATAAGCCAAGGCTATCTCCTATATAATCTGCTATATCTTGAATTTCAGACTCTTGATAATAGTGAGCCAAGATGACAGCGTTCTTTTCTTTCTTTAATCGTTGGATCTCTTTAATCAAATCCAGTGAGGGATCAATCGGAGCATCGATATAACCTTTTGCTTGAAGCTCATAATTTACAATTTCCATGCGAGTAGTTTCAACTTTTATGAACAGCAAAAATAAGCATTGTTAGATATATAAAAGTCAATTAAAAGCAAATTAATCAGGTCATGGTAATATACCTCTTGCTTGAATGTGCCCCATTATTAGATAATAACAAATAAAACACTGATATAAAACGTATTATTAATAAGTAACAGATTACAACGGATTTGCCAAGTCCAGCTTATTGGGTAAAGTCAGTTTGCAAATTTGATCGAACAACTGCACCTATTGCCCAATTCCATGATCTTGCAGAACTGACAGCTGAATACCTATTTCAAAATACAAATCAACCGTTTATAAGTATTAATAGTTAAATTAGTTTATATAAAGTTTAATCAGACAATATTACGCCCATATAAACTCTTTTAGACTTGAATATTTAGGAAACTATTCGAACTATTCTTTTATACCAAAAGCTGAAAGGGTTTATTTCACATTATTTCTATCTTCGAAAATCAGTTTCATCCAGATCCAACCTTCATAGCCTAAGGAACGTTTTTAGGCATATTACAAAACAATGAAAAATATAGCACAAAAGGAAGCTTTATTTATTAACATTTCAGATTAAAAAACGTTTTTGAGCTCGTATAGGAGAGATTAATGGATCCTGAATTGATCTATAATTTTATATCAAATTCTCAGTGGGTTCATTCGGTAAATTTTAAGGGAATTGTGTATGCATCCAACACTGAAACCGTATAAATAGCAACGAATAAAAAACAAACGCTCTTACAATCGTGTATAGCTTATTTTGTCATTACGGTCTTTATATATGCCATTCTAATTGCAAAGATTTGAAGTTTATATATTCGCCATTTACCAACTTATACAGCAACGAAGGCTAGAATGGGGCCAAAACCAATTTTCCTAAATCAAAATTGGTCATAGATAATCAATAGAAGCCGATAATTTCTAGAATAAATGCTTTTAGAATTGTATATAAAAATAATAGCAGCTTGTAAAAATAAATATAGGACTGTAGCAAGGGTAAACTCACGCTGATTCGGGGTCAATAGCGTTGAATTAAATAGTTCAAAATAAACCCAATAAGAATTGGATATTTATAAAAAAATATAAAAGAGTAGAGTAGAAGGGAATCTAGAAGAGAATAGTTCGCGGAAATTGAAATATCCAACTAAATAACGGCTACAGAATCCAAAATAAAGCGGATGAGAATTAAATATTGACTACTGTAATCGAGGGTAGTGTCTTTATTTAATTCTAAGAGGGTTTAATAAAATTTTTGCAATTTAATTTCACAAAATTCAAAAGCAATAATAAAAACAACTTAAATAAAATCAATTATACCCAGTATCTGGATAGGAATCGAGTAATAGCTCCCCTCGATAGCTCAATATAACAGAATCGGACTGTATATCCCGCTAGACTGAGCATCTGGCAATCATTATCGCATAAATTACAAAAACTCAGCACATGTAAGTTAGAAGATATTAATTAATATAAAGAGAAAGATAATCTTGTTACAGATTATAAATTTTAATTTTATAATTAATTTAATGAATTAAAACGCTTCATACTCAAATATATAGATAATATTAAAAGAAAACACTAAATATGCGACTGACAAAGCACTTTCAAAACAATTTAGTCGCTTAGAATTAAATATTCGAAACAAATAGCGAATCAAGTCAATATATTCGACCTATAAGAGCTTTATTTTAGAAAAATACGCCCTGAGAATGATCTAAAAAAATACTAAAGAACAATAATCTACAATATTCGAATGTCATTGATCTAAATTTGGATAATTCCGCCATCTAATGAATGTTGGGCTGCAAATATAGTAAGATTGTTTGTTCTACAATAAATTATTTAAAGAAATTATTTGCAATCCAAAACTATAAACAAGCTAATCTTCGAATTCACGCTAGATCGTAAAAAATTTACTATTTAAACGCATAGAATGCGGTAAAAAGTATTGAAAACGAATTTTTAAAAAATATCCAATTTTAAACGGGTTTATTTTTAAATAATCGCCTTTAGATTCTGTTCAAAATTTAATGCTGTCAAAATCAAATGGATATTTTAGCCAAATCCGAATACAATCGCCCAGATCCAGGAATAAAAAATCCCAATAACCAAATCCGTTACAATTTTCATTTTGAAAAATTTCGCATTCCAATTTTAACTTGTTGACAAAGCCATATTCAAATATTTTTGAGTATGATTAGCAAATAACCAAACCTAAAACGACTTAAAATCCAAATAATAAAATCAACTAAATTGTCTTTTTCAAAGAAATTTTCAAAGCAAAAATTAGTAGCTATTAGAATTCAATAAAAGAATTTATCTGGTAGAAAGCCAAAAATATTGAAATCTCATAGCACCCAAATGAGAATTAAACCTTTTCTTCATCGATTTCTATCAGTTACAATCCAATTAAATTGAAATAAGACCCTACAAGGGAAAATATTTAAGTATAAAACAGCTTAAACGAATTTTTCCTTGAAAAAATTATAAATAACGCGCTGAAACTACATTAAATCCATATGTAAAAAAAAATAAAATAAATATCCAATCCTAAAGCGCTTTAAAAGCCAATAGGAAATTAAAAAAATAATATAAACTCAATTAGAATTAAATATTTCAATAGGGGACTCTATAATTCCCAGATATTGAAATCTAACGGCCTCTAATCGAACTTGACAAAACTAAACAAAGATTTTCGAACGTATTCCACAATCTTTTTTTTCAATAAATACTAATTATTTAAAATAGAAAATCTCTTATTGTTTATTATGGTGTGGAAAAGTGGTATAAATTCCTTTATTCCAATTTTGATTTTAGGTTTTTATGGAGTTTTCAACAATTTTTCAACAGGATTTGTCTATTAAAGAGCTGATTTTTAAAATTCTAATTTATCGTATTTTTTATTTTCCATATTTTTTTGTTGAATAGTTTTTGTTTGGAAAATGTGGAAATCTAGGGATTTTTGTGCGGAAAAATTTTAGAAATAAGGCTTCAAAATAGGGGATTTGTGAATTGTTAAATACTTTTCATTTTTATTTAACCTTTTATTTACACGTTTTCCACATTTTTCGTTAATTTGAATCGTCACTTTTGGGGATAGTTTGTGAATTTTAATTTATATGGCAGATAGAAAGGTAGATTTTTTGGTCATTGGATCAGGTATTGCTGGATTAAGCTTTGCTTTGAAGGCATCGAAATTCGGTAAAGTATTGATAGTCACTAAGTCCAATGAGGATGAGTCTAATACAAAATATGCGCAAGGGGGAGTGGCTGCCGTTGTGGATAAGTCTGATAGCTTTGAAAAGCATATCATTGATACTCAGATTGCTGGGGATGGTTTATGCGATGTTGAAATTGTGGAAAACGTAGTAAGAGAAGCGCCGGAACGGATAGCAGAACTTATTTCATATGGCACATCATTTGACAAGGAGGAATCGGGCTTGTATGACCTGGCAAAAGAGGGTGGACATTCAGCTCATCGTATTTTACATTATAAAGATATAACCGGTTATGAAATTGAACGGGCATTATTGGCTCAAGCACATAGTGATCCTAATATTGAAATTGTAACGCATTACTTTGCCATTGATTTGATTACACAGCATCATCTGGGTGAATACGTGGATAAAAATAGGGAAGACATTACCTGTTATGGAATTTATGCTTTTAATACCTCATCACATTTAGTTGATCAGATTTTGAGTAAGGTCACCGTGATGGCCTCTGGGGGAGCTGGGCATGTTTATTCGAGCACAACAAATCCAACTATTGCGACTGGGGATGGTATAGCGATGGTGTATCGGGCAAAGGGTAAGGTACGTAATATGGAGTTTATGCAATTTCACCCTACTTCTTTATATAATCCAAAGGATTCGCCTGCATTTTTGGTATCCGAAGCTGTACGTGGATTTGGGGGGATTTTAAGGAGGATCAATGGTGAATCTTTTATGGAGGAGTACGATGAACGTGCTTCTTTGGCACCAAGGGACATTGTTGCTAGAGCTATTGATGCCGAGATGAAGAAGTCGGGTATTGATTATGTTTACCTCGATATTACGCATCGGGATAAGCAGGATATTATCAAGCATTTTCCAAACATTTATGAAAAGTGTCTTTCGATCGGACTGGATATGGCGAAGGATTTTATACCAGTTACACCGGCGGCGCATTACCTCTGCGGGGGTATCTATGTAGATGATTTTGGACGCAGTAGCCTTGTTAATTTATATGCTTGCGGTGAGTGTTCTTCTACTGGACTACATGGTGCAAACCGATTAGCTTCTAATTCGCTTCTTGAAGCACTTGTTTATGCACATCGTATTTTCTTAGACGCCACAAAGTCGATAGGATTGATTAACCATATTGTTGACGGTCCGGAATGGGATGACTCTAAAACCTCACTTTCAAATGAGGATATTTTAGTAAGTCATAATTTGCGCGAATGCCAAAAGATTATGAGTGACTATGTTGGTATTGTGCGTTCCGATTTTAGGCTGGAGAGAGCCCTAAAGCGATTACATCTTTTATATGAGGAAACTGAAGAATTTTATCGGAATACAAGGCTTTCTGTTAAATTGTGTGAATTGCGTAACGTTATTCAAGTAGCTTATATTGTGACAAAATCAGCTATGTTGAGGAAAGAAAGCAGGGGATTGCATTATACAACGGACTACCCGGAACATTCGGAGGTACTACAGGATACAATTTTTTAAGGAACATGGCACTTATTTTATCTGTTTTAGATATATCTCCGGTGATAGCCGAAGAATGCTTCTTAGCTCCTAATTCAACGATTGTGGGAGATGTAAAGATTGGACATCACTGTTCGGTATGGTTTAACGCTGTAATACGTGGGGATGTCAATTATATTCGTATTGGTAATTATACGAATATTCAAGATGGTGCTGTTATACATTGTACCTATAAGAAATGCGGTACAACGATTGGAAATTATGTGAGTATAGGCCACCAGGCTATGGTACATGGATGTATTTTGGAAGACCATGTACTCATTGGTATGGGAGCTATCGTTATGGATAATGCTATTGTTGAATCGAATGTTATTGTAGCAGCTGGGGCAGTAGTTTTGGAAAATACACGTTGTGAGTCGGGATTTTTATATGCTGGGGTACCTGCAAAAAAGATAAAGGCACTTACTGAAGAGCAGAAAGATCTATTGCAGCAGTTACCACATAATTATGTTCTGTACAGCTCTTGGTTTTAGCTTAATCGAATTAGCAGTATTTAAAGTTATTATTTTGGAATGGCCTCAATTATTCTTTTTTTGAGGCCACTCAATGAAAAACTATCTTTTTGTTCCCAGTTAGCACGTATAGTAAATACTTTATTTAGATATATAACAGGTTCCGGAAAGGTTTTCTTTTCAACATCTCCAGTATCCCAGAGTCCATTATCGTTGTCGTCGCGAATTACACGTATGCTATACTTTCCTCCTGGATACTGTTTGTATACGACGGCCGGATTGTTCATGTTTATTTTGTCGACGCGATAGACTTTATCTTTTTTCTCATTGATTAACTCTACCAGATATGTTGTATTGCTATCTAGATCTGTAAAATCAAATGTCAGATCTCCATAGTTTTCACTATCGTCATAGGTCAAATCCAGCTTTTTCTCTTTATTTTGCTCGCCAAAATAGCCTGTTATGGCGCCTTCCGTAAACTCAATTTGGTACTTTTTATCTTTTCTCCAATTATATCGAATATGGTAGATATTGGTATTCGCTGTATCAACGGCAAGTTGGTAATTGGTTCGGATCAATGAGTCTTCTTTGAATTTCAACTTGGTTTTATCTATATTCTTGATCGGTGTGAATGCAGATACCTGAAGGTGTGTAATCCGATCGACTCGCCCATTATTTGGGGTAAAAATTGGCTCAATTGTCTGCTCTATTTTTACATTCCCTTTTCTAATTAGAATGGTGTCCAATGGTCTTTCATTTTCTGTCAGAACTAGCTTTAGGGAGTCTATTTTTAAATTTGGAATAAACAAAGTAGCGGAGTCCGATGTATTTGAAAAACGTACTATTTTATCTTTGTTGTTTACTTCATCATTTAGGATATTGAGTTTGGGTTTGTCCACTCGCCTATTAAAAATAAGAAGTATACTTCCATTTTTTTCAAATTTCTTCTCTTGCGTTCTAAACTTTTTTGGGGTTCCTTTGAATATCTCCAAATTGATATTGTTTAAGTCTCGCTCTAGTACGATAGAGTCTTTTAGGAAACCTATTTCTTCATCAGCGCCATTATAGATCCTATCATTGTTCTTTTCTTGAAGTGCGTAAATGCGATAGGTTCCTTCTCTTAAATTGTTTAGTTTGTAATTACCTGCAGTATCCGTTGTCGTAAATATATTCGCTTTCTTCTTGCCGAAAATAGAGTCTTGGCTAATGGGGATCAATAAGACTTTAACATCTTTTTGGACCTCTTTAGTTATAGCACTTTTTACATTACCTGATATACTGAGCGAATCTATTTTATCTCCTGTTGCGAATACGTAAGCATAATTGACCAATGCATTTCCTGCGTTATAATCGACTAGTCCTTTACCGAAATATATGCTGTAAGTAGTATTTTTTTCTAGAGAATCAGGTAAGGTAATTTCTAGATTTTTTTTCTTGACCTTGAATTCTGGGTTACTACCCATGTCGGGCGTAATACTGAATTCTTTTTGTTGATTTGCCAGTTTGATATACTCGTCGAAAGTGATTACTAT
>Ga0265296_1005061_pt1 | contig 11071 bp, 10 predicted proteins | sample MunlanPumphouse1_FD_189073 | JGI IMG/M metagenome (GOLD analysis project Ga0265296, IMG submission 189073) | Groundwater microbial communities from a municipal landfill in Southern Ontario, Canada - Pumphouse #1 | ecosystem: Environmental > Aquatic > Deep subsurface > Groundwater | place...
ACACGGATATGAAGGAAGCCCACCGGAATATCGAATCGATAGCAGCCCTTGAAAATATCTGCGGGGATATCAACAATATGGTCTTAAAGCAGGAGACCCTTGTTGCCATCCACGTAGGTTACGTTGCTGAAAGTATCCGGCGATCGGGGGAGTATGCAGCGGATATTTCCGAGACCGTCATCAATCTGCTGGTTGAGCAGGAGACATTGACGGGGAAAACAAAAAAGCAGGGATAAGATCAGATCCATTTTTTTACATCATCCGGAAACACCGGGCAGACATATATGAACAAGGGAATCGGGGTGCGGTGGATTGATCTGATTAACATCAACAAACCGGTAAATAATGGACTTCTTCTTCATAAAACCCTGAAAATCCCATAGAATTTTATCCGTATACACATGAACATTGATCATGGTACTTCTGGAAGGGATTGCTCTCGGCTGGCTGCTCATTGTCATAGGTGCGTTTCTGCTCCTTGTCGAAGTGCACAGCCCGGGATTCTTTGCCACCGTCCCGGCTACCGTGTTGATCATCCTTGGGATCCTGCTCCTCCTGGGCGTGGATATCTTCAACTCGGGCTGGGGCGTTGTCATCGGGGTTGTTGTTGCGATCTGCGCAGCCGGCTTCACGGTCTGGATGTACGGCCGCATCACCACCAATGAAAGTCCGACAACGATCAGCCGGGACTCCCTTATCGGGAAAGTTGGGCAGGTCATAAAAACGGTTGATGGGAAAACACTCTCCGGTAAAGTGAGGATCGCCAGCTCCGAATGGAGCGCACACTCGACCGGCCAGATCATTCCTCCTGATAAAACCGTGAGAGTTGTCGATTCAGAAGGAGTCCATATCGTTGTAGAAGAGGTAACATAACATGCCGTTTATCGATACACTCATTGTCATATTCCTGATCCTTGTCGTAGTTGTAATCTTTGCCAAGGGGGTCGTGATCGTCCAGCCGTACGAACAGGGGCTTCAGGTCCGCCTCGGGCAGTATGTCGGGCGGATGAACCCCGGGTTCCGCTGGATCGTTCCGTTTGTCAGCGAGGTAACCAAACTGGACCTCCGCACGCAGGTGATGGACGTCCCGAGCCAGGAAGTCATCACCAAGGACAACTCCCCGACCAATGTCGATGCAATTGTGTATGTCAGGGTCATCGATCCGGAGAAGGCGTATTTCGAGGTCGCGAATTACCGGATGGCAACGGTTGCCCTTGCCCAGACGAGCCTCCGTGGCATCATCGGCGACATGGAACTCGACGAGGTGCTGTATAACCGGGATGTCATCAACACCAAGCTCCGCGACATCCTTGACCGCGAGACCGACCAGTGGGGTGTCAAGGTCGAGCGGGTCGAGATCAAGGAAGTGGACCCGGTCGAAGCGGTCAAGAACGCGATGACCGAGCAGACCGCAGCAGAGCGGGCCCGGCGGGCGGCGATCCTCAGGGCTGACGGGGAGAAGCGCTCTGCCATCCTCAAGGCAGAAGGGCTCCGCCAGAGCATGATCCTAGAAGCAGAGGGAGAGCGCCAGAGCAAGGTGCTCAGGGCAGAAGGAGAGCGGCTCTCAAAGATCCTCCAGGCACAGGGTGAAGCTCAGGGACTCCGGATCCTCTCCGTAGGAGCGGCACCGCTTGACAGAAAGGCAATCACCGTGCTCTCGCTGGACGCCCTCAAGACCATGGCCAACGGACAGGCAACCAAGATCATCTTCCCGTTCGAGATCTCCGAGCTGATCCGCCAGGGTGCAAAGTTCCTCGGTGCAAAGGATGAAACCGCTGAAGAGGTTGCAGGGCGGCCGGTCATGGATGACAGTATTCTCGGGGTTATTCCAAAGCAGGATACGATCGATGCAATCCTCAAGGATATACAGGACGCGGTTCCGAAAGTTTCGGAAGACGAACTCAAGGATACCAGCAAGCGGAAAGTTCCTGTACCCGTTGAAGACAAGACCGAATAAATTTTCTTTTTTTCAGGTATCATCCCTGTTTTCATATCCGGATTCAGCAAACCCAACAATTCCGGCAGGAAGCCGGCATGCTCATCTTTCGTGCAGGTACAGGTACAATTTTTGGATCGCAATCGATCTCCGGCAAATAATTTTCAATCACCCCCTCACCCCCTGCTCTCATTTTTTCAATCAACCCTTGATTGATCAACCGAAAAGCTCACGCCGGAAAAAACGATTTGCTGTTGGATAATTATCCTACAAACGGATAATTATCCTACTGTAGGCAGGTTTACCAACACCTTATGATCGCGATTTAAAAAAAATCAGCAGACCCTGATTGAAAACCTGATCCGGAGAAACGCACATGAGCCGGAGGGTTCCCCCATGCCAGGTGTACCCGCATACCCCAAAACGCGTTGAAAATGCAGTTTTTGCAGTGCAAAAAAGAAAACTCCGGATAAGGTACTGTTTCTCACAGGTTCATCATATACGGCAGTATCATGACAGAAAGGAGCACGGCCAGCATCACGTAGCTGATGATACTGACCACATGCCCGGAATACCTGCTCCACCCACGACGGTCGAGGATACGATCGACCGCTTCTTTGAGGATGAGACCCCCGTCGAGCGGGAGAAGGGGAAGGGCATTGAACGTCCCGACAACAAGGTTGAACCACCCGCACCAGAAGAGGATCTGGATCACAAACCAGAAGTACGGGAACGGCACCTGCCACATCATGGCATCCACGGTGTCCACCGTCAGGATACTGAACTGGCCCCATGTGGCCGGGTCCATGATCGTATAGAGCGGGACCGCGAGCAGGACGACAATACCGATGGGATCGTAGAAGCGGTTGAACTGCTCTTTTACAGCAGGTGCATCATAATACGTAACCCCCATAAAACCGCTTGTACGCGTACTCAGTTCTTTTGGCCATGAGCTCAGCGTCAGGGTGTGCGATTCGGTCTTTCCTTTCGTATCGATCAACAGGGTAACGGAGTCCCCCGGTTTTGTGCTGTTGAGAAGCCTCGCCACTTCATCCCTTGTTGCAACGCTGACCCCGTTCACTTCCCGTATCACCGAATTGGGGGGAATCCCCGCATTGTGTGCAGGGGAGTCCACGTAAACGCCGTGGATGAGCGGAACGTTGAGCGGGACAACAAGCCCAAGGAGCAGGATAATGGCGGTAAAACAGACCACCCCCAGGAGAAGGTTATTGGTAATCCCGGCGCCAAACATCCGCATCTTGGCAAGCCCTTTACATTTCTCCTGATCCTGTTCATCCGGCTCAACAAAGGCCCCGATGGGGATAACAGCAAGCAGGACTCCCATCGTCTTTACCCGGATCCCTTCCACCCGGCACAGGATGGCATGGCCGAACTCGTGGACGATCATCGTGATGATAAGTCCAAACCAGACCGCAAACGTGAACGGGATGAAATCGTTCACACCCGGGATAGCCAGCGCGTTCTTGGGATCGTTGGCCATGGTGAGGGCAGGGCGCTGGACAACAATGTGCTGTATGGAAATAAAGAGCAGGACCGTCATCAGGACCGAGACAACAACGACCATAATCACACCAAGGGTGCCATAGAGCCGCAGGAACATGCTGAACGGAATGAAGCGGTCGAAGAAACCAACCCGGTCTGTCTTTATTGCCATCAGCGGGCCGTAAAACGTGATACGATCCTGCCAGAGTTTCCTTGAATGGATATAATACGCAATTAAGGCATAGGCCGCTACGAGAAGCGCGATCAGAAGGATCCAGTCCATCAGCCTTAATATCAGTTCAGGAAGGATAAAGGAATTCTCCTCACGGATCAGAAATCCCCAAGGCTGCGCTGGGTCTTCTGGGCAATGAGATTACTGACCGTTTTCCAGCTCTTCCGGGCAATGGGCGGCGGGACTTTGTGCTCATCGATATAGTCAGAAAGATACCGGATCGTGACCGGGTCCGACGGATACCCGCTGCCGATCTCCCCGTATTTCTTTGCAAAGGACACAATCGCCCGGTCGCGGACAACCTTTGCCACGATACTGGCAGCCGAGACAACCGCGAACTTCTGGTCGGCATGGTGTTCGGAGACTATCTCGCAGGGGGAGTCAAGGCTGCTTTTTACCATCTCGGCGTAGCGGAGGGTATTCACATCGCAGGCATCAACGTAAGCGCACGAGGGGGAGATCTTGTTGATAGCCTGGGCATGGGCCCGGGCAACTGCTGCGTTCAGGGTCATCTCACCCCGGATGCGATCTATATCCTGCGCGTCGAGCCGGACAGTCGAAACCGTGCAGCGTTTCCGGATCAGGCCGTACAGCCGCTCGCGTTCCTTAGGGGATAACTCCTTTGAGTCCTTGACGCCCAGACCTTCGAGAACAGACTCCGAGGTCACGCCAACGGCAGCAATCACCATCGGGCCCAGCACCGAGCCCTTTCCCGCTTCATCCACGCCGCATATCACATGCAGAGGTTGATGCGCAAATTATTTTAAATGCCGGTGAGGGTAACCGGTATGTATGTACATCATCATCGTAGGGCTTGGGGGCATTGGCAGGAACCTTGCAAAACATGCAGTCGAGCATGCACACAACGTGGTTGTCATCGACCAGGATGAGGCCCGGTGCAGTGAAGTCCTGGAGCACTACGATGTACTCGCCGTAACCGGCAATGCTACGGACAGGTCGGTTCTTGAAGAAGCAGGGATTGACCGGGCCGATGCCCTGATCGCGACAACAAGCGACGACGCCGTCAACCTGATGACCTGCTGGCTTGCAAAGAAGTTCCGGGTGCAGAACGTTGTCGCTATTGTCAACCAGCAGGCCCATTCCGACTTTTTCAAGGAAGTGGGGGTCCGGATCAGCGAGAACCCGGACGAGCTCGTTGCCTCCCGGCTCTATTACTGGACCCAGAACCCGCAGCTCCAGCAGCTGGCATCGATCCCTGGGGGTTCCATATTTGAGATCGTTGCCGAGAACGGGTCGCCCATCGTAGGGCACGAGATCCGCGAATTCAAGGTCAAGGACTTTGTCTTCATTGCGATCCGGAGATCGAACGGGGAACTGATCATCCCGAGCGGCAGCGTGAAGATCCTGCCGGGCGATATCTTCACGGTCTTCACGAAAAAAGAGGCTGAAGACGACTGTCTCCGGCTCCTCAATAAACAGTTAAAAAAATTATCTGAGTGATGCCGCGAGCACCCCAAGATCGAGCATCAGTTTAGGGTTGACCCGGATTATCTCTTTTACCAGGGTCAGCGTCGTGAACTCTTTTAAGTTGAGTTTTGCAACAGAGTGGATGATCTCGTTGAGTTTATCATCGGATTGTCTGATTAAGTATTCCTTGATGTGGTAGTTGCGCTCAATGGCTTTTCCCATCTTCGAGGCACGCCATTCCTTGTCGTATTTCATGAGGGCTTTTTTGGAGACATCGCCCTTGCCGATACATTCGGCAGCGACCGTTGCAGCAAGCTTGCCCGTGTACATCGCGTTATAGATGCCGCCACCGGTCAGGGGATCGACCACCCGGGCTGCATCGCCGGTGATCATCAGGCCGTCACCAACAGTGCAGGCAAGCGGCCGGCAGACGGATACGCCACCGGGAATATACTCGATGGTCTTGCCGTGCGGGAATGTCTTCTTGACAAACCTGTCCAGGTAGTCCTTGGCCCGGTGCCCTTCGCCACTCTTCCTGCCGGAGATACCAATGCCAACGTTCGCGGTCCGTTTCCCTTTCGGGAACACCCAGAGATACCCCTCGGGAGCAACTTCGTTCCCGAGATAGAAGACCGTGGAATGTTCATCGATGTCAATGTCGGTCATAACGTACTGGACCGAGCTCATGATCTCGCGGACCGGGACAGTGGTATCGATACCGCACCATTTCGAGAACTTGGATTCCACGCCGTCTGCCGCAATGACTACATCGGCATGGACACTGGTGATCTTGCCGCAGTACTCGATCTTGGCTCCTTTGACAACGCCATTTTCCAGGATGGGGGCTGCTGCCCGGGACTTGACGGCAACATCGGCTCCTGCTTCCGCCGCTTTCCAGACCAGCTCACGGTCGAAGAACTTGCGGTCGAGAACGTACCCCACTTTGCTGCCGGCCAGTTCGGATTCGAGTTTCATAACGAAACCATCGGGGGAGACGACCGTTGCACCGGTCATCTCGGCAGAGATCCAACGGGGGTCAGGCTCCATGAATTCACGGATGCCATCCTGGCCTATTCCTTCTGCACACCTGACGGGGGCGCCGATTGCCGGCCGTTTCTCGACGATGCAGGCTGACAGGCCTTTCTCCACGGCAGTCTTTGCTGCCAGGGCGCCGGCCGGGCCGCCGCCAATGACAAGAATGTCGTACTTATTTTTCATTGACTACCTCCAGGGCGCCAAGGGGGCAGACTTTTGCGCAGACACCGCAGCTGGTGCAATTCTTCTCAACGGACAGGTACGCATCGATCAGTTCAAGGGCACCTTCCGGGCAGACCGATACGCAACATCCGCAATATCCACAGATATCCCGATGTACTTTGAGCATTAACTTACCATGTTGGCGTCATGCTCCATTAATATTTACGATTGGAAAGAGGGGGACCGGGTACAACTGATCGGGGGTACTTCCCGTTCATCGCTACCAGGAAAAGCTGTCCTGCGCATAGCAGTACTTTCGTGAGACGGGACACCTGGCCCGGCCGGGCTCACCTAAAGCGAGAACGTACCGTACTTCCCGCCGCCTCCCGGATGGAGGGTGACGGTTCCGCTGCGGAGAGCAGAGATGGCATCCGCAACTTTCGGGTGGACCGCCCGAATCTCGGATACAGGGACATCAATGAGGACGGCGATCTCGTTTTCGAACGTTTCGATAAACGAGGTATAGAACGCCCTGCACTTCTTTGTGTTCGGGGACGAGGATCCTTCCATGGTCTGGATGATCTGGGCGAGCGGGATGACGTGGAGGTACGGGGGACGGGGATGTGCCGTGCCGCCCGTTGAGAGTTCCTTTGCCCGGTCGGACACACCTTTCTTGATGATCCCGCCATCCGCAGGACAGCGCCATTGGAGATCTATTGCGTCTTCGAGCGAGTACTGCGTAAAGCACCTCGTACAGGCAGTCCGGTTATACTTGCCTTCCTCGGGAAAGAACCCGGCATTCATTACAACGGCACCTTCACGGATTGCTGCAAGTACGCCCTTTGCCGTGGACTGCCCAATTTCAATGCGGTTGAACTCCCGGCCGAGCTTGTCCGGGTAGGGGCTGTGAGCGTCCGAGTTGGTGAGGAACGGAATATCGTAGAGGTCGGGAATAGCCGCACCGTAGGAGCTGTCTGCTGACAGGCCGAGTTCACAAAAATCGATCGTTGCAGTCCCATAACAGGCAGGAACGCTGTCAAAGTACGCATACATCGCGGTCCACGGGGTGAACGCATGGGCCGGGCCTACCAGTGCTCCGACCTCGTGGGCAAGCGCTGCAATCTCTTCACCGCTGAGATACACATGGGGACGGCCGGTTGTTGCAAAACTCTTGCATTTCCCATCCATAAGGTCGCGGAGCTGGGAGAACTGGGCAAAATCTTCTGCGAGAATGACATGGTGGACACGGTTCACATCTTCGATCTCACCCTGCGGAACAACAACAATCCCTGTATCATTTACCAGAAACGGTTGCCACTGCTTCTGCCAGTCCGGGTGGAGGGCATCCCCGGTGCCGATGACCCGGATACCTTTGGTCCTGCACCCGGCAAGAAGCTGCTCCGGCTGCATGAAGCGGGAGACAGCAATCGAGTACGGGGAGTGGATGTGCAGGTCAGCGGTGGCAAGCATGATTACGTACCGGATTGGATGTTGCGGAATATAAGTGAGGGGATCGGGAGTAGATCTCACCGTTGAGACGAACGTGTATTCACCACGACAGGATCTTCGTCGGATAAAACAGAAACGAATAAATCCATATCTCTTCTTCAGGAAACTATGAAATCCGGGGGAATTCATCATGGTAAAGGCAGTTCATATTATTCCAGGAAGGTTCTGTTCTTCGCCGTTCTGATCATTTTTTTGATCGCCCAGTCCGGCATTGCAGCAGCCGAAGCAACACAAAACCATGCAAAGACCCAGGTTCTCGCATACATTGTTGGCAGTGATCTTGAGACTGACAGCGGGATGGCCACAGACGACCTCAAAGAGATCGTGAATTCAATAGAGAGTGCCGATCCAACAAAACTCGACGTTGTTGTAGCATTCGGAGGAGCAAAGAAAGAGGGATGGCACGGGATGCGGATAGCCACCGGGGAGCAGCTCAAGCAGGATGCAAAAGACGGTATCTTCGGCAACGACCAGTACCTGTATTCCGATACCAGTGCAGACATGGGATCAGGAGCGACTCTGTCCCGGTTCATCCTGGAGACCAAAGCGTCGCGGACATCCGAGCGGACGATCCTCATCATTGCTGATCATGGCAATTCCTATGACGGGATCGGGAATGACGAGGTTACCGGTAACCAGCTCAAGATGGGCGATATCGACAGTGCGCTGAAAGGGTCCGGGATCCGGTACGAGCCTATCATGTTCGATGCGTGCCTCATGGCATCGGTCGAAGTGGGAAAGACGGTCCAGCCCTACACTGGCGTGATGCTCGGGTCCGAGGAGATCCAGCGGGGAAGTTATGAATATTCAGCCATCATCGAACCCCTCCTTGCAAATCCCGATACTGACGCACAGACGATCATGAAGAAAGTCAGCGATGCCTACATCGACAGGAAAGGGAGTGAAAAGAGCGCAGGGAAAGCCAAGACCATGGCTATCATCGATGTGAGTAAAATGCCGGCAATACGGGAGAGTCTCGATGAGCTGGGAGCAAAACTTGTTCCCCTCGCGGAGACCGACCAGGGCCTGCATGATCTGAAAAGTGCCTACAATGATGCGGTCAGGCTGGGGATAAGCAGCGGGAGTAAGCCTACGTCCGTGGACCTCGTCACCCTCCTCCAGAATATCGAGGCCAAGAGGCCGGAACTTGCGCCTGACGTGCAAAAGACCCTCGGCCTCGTCAAAGGCGCAGTTATCTACGAGCGGCACAACGAGTACAGTCCGGTCGTGTACGGGATCTCAATAGCCACGCCGGATGCAATGGATAGGGCGAAGTACAATTCCTACGGCGAAGCTGTCAGAGTTGCCCCGCACTGGGATGAATTCTTCATAAAGATGATTGAAGTGTCGCAGAAGGGCGGGTCTGACACGGTTTCATCAGAAAAAGCAGTCACTGCAGAGCAGCAGGCTGTGTCAGGATCTGAAGATAACGACAAGTATTCCTCACCGGATACCGTGAAAAAGGAAACCGATAAGAAAACATGGTCACTTGGAACACTCTCGTTTACCGGGAAAGGAAACGGGACGCATGAGCTCAATGACCCCTATAATGCTGCAAGTGTTTACACCGTTTATTATCTCATCAACGGGTCCCATGCCCTTGCGATAGGTGCAGTCCCGGCCAGCGCCAGTACTGACAGGATGTACCAGATTCCTGTATGGGATGGGAAGTGGTATTATTTCAGGAGCTCTTCCGCTGCACAGGGATCACTCTGGGAACAGATCCAGCACTTCTTCTCTGGGACGGGAGTCATGCTAAAGACGCAGCCATTCTTCGTTGATATGGAATACGATGACGTGACGGCCGGTGGTTTTGACGAGTATAATTCATGGGTAACGATGCAGGAGAACAAAGAGATCACGGAGGCAACGTTGGTCACCTACGTAAGGAGCAATAAGAGCAGTATTGAGACCGCCCTCACACCGTACTCGACAACAAAAGATGGCAGTGAATTGTTCAGCCGGAGTACAGACCATTTCACGAACGGTTCGCTTGTTACGAGTTATACTACCGGGTTTGACCTGAAAACCAGGACTCCGGGGGAGTTCGAGCTCTCCCGCACAACAGCTACGCCGAATATGACCATGAACTATGCCCTGCTCCCTGACGGAACCTATGCAGCAGGACTCCAGGCGTACTATGACGAGGATAATGAGGTGATGGCAGACGAATTCAGGATAATCAGTATCAGGAATGGAGCGGTCGTATCATCCAGAACCGGAAACCTTTTCCCGTCACTGATTTGACGGGACAACATCATTCGAAACGCAGTTCACCCCACGTTCAGGAGCCGCCCTTTCAGTTCTCCGGCATCTTCTTTTTTGGCGATCATCAGCGCCGAGATGACCGCATCGGAAAAGATGAGGGCCAGCGTCTCAAAAAGGGTCCCGAGCGGAGCAAACGCGGATGCTATTGAGCGGTACTGCCCGGTCACCTGCCGCTCTTCGAAGGTTGACGTATCCCCCCGGTAATACCCGGTGAGATCCCCGAGGTTCACAACGCAGTCTGCGATCCGGCTCATCGTTGAGTCCGGGGATGCGGTGACAAGGCAGACACTCCCGCCCAGGTCCTTAACGGTAGTGCAGAATGTAGCCATGGTGTGAGTCTCTCCTGACCCGGAGAACACTACCAGGGTATCACCCGGTGTCAGCGCAGGTGTGATCGTCTCCCCGACAACATAAACATCAAATCCCAGGTGAAGCAGACGCATGGCAAACGCCCGGGCTATGATGCCGGACCTGCCTGCTCCTGCAATATAGATCCTCTTGGCTGCCAGCAACTGCTGGAAGAATGCCGAGGTCTCTGACTTATTGATCAGAATCGCAGTCTTCCGGATCGACTCAGCCATCTGCTCCATGAAGAGCGGGATATCCAAAAATTCTTCGGTCATGGGTATACAGGGATGTATCGTTCGATCCGTAATGAGGGTGTCGATACAGCGGGTTTTGGGAATAGTTCCGGAACATGGGGAATAATCAACCAGTCACTTTTCATATCCTCCACCCGCCCATTGTTCCGGTGTAGTTGCCAAGTTTCGATCATTTTTCCCCCCCGACCCCCCAGGACGAGTCCGGATATTGGGGAGTTTTTAATAATTCTCCGAGGTGGGATTATCTTATTGAGAGAATGCAGGTGCAGCCGACCTTTCGCAGTAACATATCCGCGTTTTGAATAAAGTAATACTTAGAAATATATCTTAGTACAGCGATAATCAAAATGTGCCAGACATAACCGGATTAACCTCGCAGAATTTCACATCGAAGCA
>Ga0265296_1005062_pt1 | contig 11070 bp, 13 predicted proteins | sample MunlanPumphouse1_FD_189073 | JGI IMG/M metagenome (GOLD analysis project Ga0265296, IMG submission 189073) | Groundwater microbial communities from a municipal landfill in Southern Ontario, Canada - Pumphouse #1 | ecosystem: Environmental > Aquatic > Deep subsurface > Groundwater | place...
AACTTCTTAATTTCTTAAATTTATTCTATAATTCAATCTTTTCTTTATTAATATAGTTAATGAATAAAATATTCAGCATTACTTACCTATTAACCCCAATATTATAATACCAATATAAGATTTTACGGAGATAACTAAAAAGTTTATTCTATTTTGTTTTAAAATTAATATTTTTGGCTCTTTCAATTAAACCAAGTCTTGTGTTGGGTATATCTTCTTCATCAGAAAGTCGAATATAACTTAATACTCTCTTTTTCTTTGCTTTAAGATTTTCCTTAGAATTAATGCACGGCCCTCCAATGCATCCACCAACACAAAAATTAACATCCAAAAACTTTATCTTCTTGTCTAGTTTTTCAAAAAATTTAACAGCATCATTAATTCCATCTATAACTTTTATTTCATTTTTATTTATAATTCCCTTCAAATGAGCAGTTTTAGATAATCCTCCTGTAAGAGGGTATATTTTAGTATAATCATTATAGAATTTATCAAAACAAACTTTCTCTTTTTTTGGTTTTATATTATATCTAAAAAATAATTCTCTCAATTCTTTGTAATCTATAGTATAATCAACAATTCCAGAGTTTTTTGCTTCTATTTTTTTAAAATTGCATGGAGAAATAAATATTATTTTGTGATTAGAATATGTTTTTTTGCATATTTTAGCCATTGCAATCATGGGACTATCAATTGCAATTAAATTTTTTTCATATTTTGAATATTTGTTTTTTATTGTATCAACTATTCCCGGACAGACAGAAGATATAATAAGATTATTAGAATTTTCAATAAATTTATGATATTCTCTATTTATCATCTTTGCTCCAAATGTCAATTCAACAACCTTGTCAAAACCAATCTCTTTCAATTGTAAAATTATAGATGGATAAGAAAAATCAACAACAAAACTTGGAGCCAACATTGCAATATATTTGCCTTTTAAGGGAAATTTTAAATTATCGATTTTCGACAGTCTTTTCATTTTATAAATTTCAAAAGTTCTGGAAGTTTATCTATATTATGTGAAGTGTCAAAATGACCTCTATTCTTCAAGATCAAAGTCCTTGCATCTAAATTTTTCTTGAATATATTTATATTAGATAAAGGAACATATGGGTCATTATCAGAAAATATTCCTATAAATTCATTACAATGAGTTTTAACCTTCTCAAAATCAATTGGAGTTTCAACCCAGGGTTTTGCTATCCTTATTGATTCTTCCCCTTCTTCTTCAATTGTCTTCTCATCTAAATACATCCAAGGAGCAATAAGAATAACCTTTCTCACTTTTTTATTTTTATCAAGTTTTTGTAGATATCTCAAAACTGCCTGACAACCAACACTGTGTCCAATAAAAATATCTTCTTTATTTACCCTGCCCACGACTTTTTCAATCTTTTTAACCCAAGGTTTAATTTTAGGTCTATCCGCATCGGGCATTTTTGGAACATAAACATCAAAATCCTTAGCTTCTAAAGATTTCTTTATCCATTTGTGCATGGGCTCTTCAGGACTTCCATCCCATCCATGAATCAAAAACACTCTTTTCATTAAATTAATTAGAAAAATCATTATTTAATATTTGTTATTAATACATGAGTACACCATTTTAAATAATTTTAATCTTTTTTATATCTATATTTGAGAAGATAATCTTATGGAAATAATAACAGAAGAACTTTCCGAAATATTAGGGATGTTTGCTGCAGATGGTAATTTGCAAGACAACCATATAAGTATATGGGGGAATATACATGAGGATAAAAAATATTACGATGAAGTTGTTTGTCCTTTGTTTTCCAGGGTTTTTAATAAAGTTGTTATTGCACATGAAAAGAAAAGTAATTCTGTTTATGGTTTTTATATTTGTGATAAAAAGATTATACAAATTTTTAAGGAATTTGGATTTACAAAGCGAAAAAGTGAGAGTGTAAGAGCACCAAAAGAAGTTCTTTTGTCTAACGATGATAAAATAATATCGGCATTTATTAGGGGATTTGCAGATTGTGACGGCTGTTTAAATTTTATGAAAAGATATGAAAAAGGATATAATGAATTTAAAAGAAAATATCATGCCTATCCTAGAATTTGTATAAGGATTATTTCAAAAGAAATGATTGAAGATTTGAGTTATTTATTTAAAAGATTGGGTATTGAACATAATAAATCCACATATAAAAGCAAACAGGCAAATACAAAAGATTCTTGGGTGATAACTATAAGTGGAAATATAGGGCTAAATAATTGGATGAATAAGATTGGATTTAATAATCATTCAAAGAATACAAAATACTTAATATGGAAAAAGCATGGGTTTTGTCCAACACCTTCAAGTCTATCTCAAAGAGAATTAATCCTTCAAGGACAATTAGACCCCAAAAAATTATACCCAAACTTGTAAAACCAAAACTTTTAAAGTACATTAGATAAAGATATTACATGCCCGGGTAGCTCAGCCTGGATAGAGCGACTGCCTTCTAGATTAGTGTGGAGAAAGTAGTAGGTCGCAGGTTCAAATCCTGTCCCGGGCATTAGAACTATTTTATAGACAATTAAATCTCAAATATCCATAATAAATTTGTCGAATTAAATAAATTTACAAATATAATTGAAAAGCGTATAAAAACGAAAAATTCTATCAAAAGATAATAAAGCAATATAGTTTATTGATTAAAGAATTTAGTTTATTAAGAATATTTTTAAAGTATTTTTTCTTAAAGTTAATATGGAAAAAGAAAAAGAGGAACACCATATATATTCTCATAATCATTCTAATAGCACATCAAACATAAAATTAGCTTTTTTTCTTAATCTATTTTTTACAATAGTAGAGGTTATTGGAGGTTTCTTGACTAATAGTATTGCTATACTTGCTGATGCTCTCCATGATTTTGGAGATTCATTATCTTTAGGTATTTCATGGAGATTAGATAAATATTCGAAGAAAAAACGAACCCCTAGATTTTCATATGGCTATAAACGATTTTCTTTGCTTGCAGCATTGATTAATTCAATTGTTTTAATAGTAGGTTCAATCTTTATTTTATCAAAAGTAATCCCAAGACTGATATCTCCTGAACCAAGTAATGCTACTGGGATGATTTTTTTAGCTATTTTAGGGATAATTATTAATGGAATAGCTGTTTTGAAACTCAAAAGAGGAAGTTCTCTTAATGAAAGAGTTGTGTCCTGGCATTTACTTGAAGATGTTCTTGGATGGATTGCAGTATTAATTGTTGGAACAGTAAACATATTCGTTAGTGTGCCTATTCTCGACCCACTTTTAGCAATAATATTTACATTAATGATATTGTATAATATTCTGAAAAATTTAAAACAAATCTCTATCATCTTTTTACAGGGAATTCCTCATGGGCTTAATATAACAGATGTCCAAGATAAAATAAAATCAGTTAAAGGAGTAGTTTCAGTACATGATACCCATATTTGGTCTATTGATGGGGAACATAATATCTTAACAACCCATGTTGTTGTTGATAAAAACTTAAGTTTATCAAAGTTTAGCAGTTTAAAGAAACAGATAAAAAAGATATCAAAATCTTTTAATATAGCTCATGATACAATTGAATTTGAAACTAAAGGTGAATCCTGTTATTTAAGTGAGTGTTGATTCTACTACTAAGATTATATTAAACTCTTTATTTTTTTAATTTCTTCTATTACTTTCCTGCAATCTTCTTCAGTATTATATACGCTTAAAGATATCCTGGCAGAACCATCAATTTTATTTGAGTTAAACCAAGAATGAACACAATGCATCCCTGCTCTTATAAAAATATTATTCTGATTTAGAATCTCTGCAATCTCTTTATTATTAATTCCTTTTATATTAAAACTAATAATCCCTTTTCTTTTTTTATAATCTTCTTCTCCCAGTATCTTAATCCCAAGTTTTAGAAATTCTTGTGTAATTATTTTATTTAAATCTTCAATGTAATCTTCAACACCTTCAATACCTAAACCTTGAAAATACTTTATTGCTTCTCCAAGCCCAATTATTCCAGCATAATCTTGAAGACCTGCTTCAAATCTTTGAGGAATATTTTCAATTACATAATCCTCATATGTGCTATCTTTGACAGTTCCACCTCCAAAAATAAAAGGTTTTAATTTATTTAATAAATCATATTTCCCATATAAAACACCTGTTCCGCTTGGACCAAATATCTTATGACCAGAAAAGGCTAAGAAATCTATATCCATCTTTTTAACATTAATTTTTACATGCAATATAGATTGTGCAGCATCAACTAAAATTAAAGATTTGTTTTTATGAGATAAATTTATTATTTCTTCAATAGGATTAATTGTTCCATCAAGATTAGATATATGTGCAGTTACAATTAGTTTAATATCTTTATCAAGTTTTGACTTGAAATCATTAATATCCCCAAACTTAAATATCCTATGTTCTATTCCCTTATTTTTTAATAATTGAACTGGTAACAAGATACTATTATGTTCTTTATCGCTTGTTAGGATAATATCTCCTTTTTTTAATTCAATAGAATTTAATATTAAGTTTATTCCTTCTGTAGTATTCTTAGTAAATATTATTTCATTTGATTTTCTGGCATTAATGAATTTTTTAACAACTTCTCTTGATTTTTCAACTTCTTCGGTTACTCTTTTTCCTAATTTATGATTGCTTCTCTCTCCACATGCAGGAAATTCATTATAATATTTATTCAGTGCATCAATAACTTGTTTGGGTTTTAAGGTTACACACGCAGAATCAAGATAAACTATGGGTTTTTCATTTAACTCTTTCTTTAGAATTTGAAAATCTTCTCTTATCTTATCTATATTCATTTCAAATCCCTCCTATATACCCTAAAAGGCTTTGGACCTACAATTGCCTCGCTATTTATAAAAACAGTTGGAGTTCCATAAACTCCTGTCTTTTTAATTTCATCAAATTGTTTTTGGCTCAATTCAGAGGTCTTATTTAGCATTGCACAAGCTTCTATTTCTGTTTTATTCAATCCAACCCTTTCAACAGCATCAAATAGATTATCTTTTTCGTTTAATGAATTAGTATCCATTCCAAAAAGTATATCATTTAAAGGGAGAATTTTCTCTACATCTATCTCTGCAACGCAATTTACAACATTTGAAATAAATAATGTTCCATCTTTCACAGGAAGATGTGCAAATATGAAATTAGTATCTTCTCTTAATGAGAGTTTTCTTATTTCAGGATATGCTTTTCTTGTGTATTCGCAGGCATAACATCCTATAAAAAAGACTTGATTTTCTGCACCCTTATTTATTTGAGGAAATAAATTAGTATCAACACTATTAAGCGTCAGAGTTTTCTCACTCTCACTATCTGTTGAGCATGTAGCCTCTTGAACATTTGAATATTTTACATTTTCTCCTAATGGATCAAAAATACAAAAACCCTCTTGATTTGGTCCATTGCAATTTCCATACAAATAATAATTATATCCTCCTATTGCTACATAAATTAAACTGACAATCATTATAATTGTGAAAATCCATGAAAAGACTTCAAAGTATCTGTAAACAAGTCTGGCTGTTTTAGGGTTTTTCCTCATAATTTTGGCAACAATTTGGCTTTTTAGTCTTTTATCTAAATCAGAGTTACATTTTCTTAAAGTTGCTTTTCTGAAAACGCAGTTGAATGCCTCAAACGCAATTTTTCTATGAGTAGCACTAAATATCCCAAGAATTCCAAAGACGACTAAAGCAATTAGACAAATCATTTATTACTCCAATGTGCCATTTATGCACCACAACCGCCACCAGCAGAAGGAGCACTTCCACTCGATGCAGGAGAAGATGCTGTTCCAAAGCCAGGACCAGGCAATGCTGAAGATAAAGTTTTGCTACATTCACTAGGAGCAGTTTTAAATGCGCCACAAACAGCTTGTTTTATTGATTCAGCACTTCTTGCAACATCTACTTTTGCACCATTTACTACAAATGTTGGAGAACCTGAAATTCCAAGTTTGCTTGATCTTGCAACTTGCTCACTATATATTTCTTCAGCATTACTCTTCATATAGTTATCAACTTTAGTTTTATCAATGCTTAACTTTTTGTATATCTCTGGAAGATATTTGCTAGAGCATGCTTCTTCTCCACGACAAGCACCCAATTCAATATTCACATTAAATTCTTTTAAATATGAGAACAACTTATCAGTCCCATATAATTGCTCAATACTAATTTGTCTTAAGGTCTCTTGTTTTTCATATTCTCCGTGCATTGCTCCAATAGCGACAATTTTAAAATCTACTTTATTTTTTAGCAAATCATATGTATCAAACATTGCTTTTTCAAATTGTAATCCATAAGGACAATAAGAGAAGATAAATGCTTCAGCAACAGGCTTATCTGATTTAACAAGGTCTTTTGGAGGTTCTGGTTGTGCACTTCCACCTGATGAAGGAGAAGATGCTGTTCCAAAGCCAGGGCCAGGTGAGGCACTTGATAATTGCTTTGAACATTCAGTCGTTGGTGCATTATTGAATGCTCCACAGATAGTCTTTAAGTAACTTGATGAATCTCTTACACTGTTTGCTTGAACTCCATTAATAACCAATGTTGGAGAACCCTGAACTCCATAATCATTTGATAGCTTTTTATCTACCTCATAATATTCTTTTCCTTTTCCACTGCTTATACAAGTATTCAACTTAGTTTTATCAATTTTTACAGTATCTAAGCATTTCTTTGCATCATCTTCACTTCCAGTTGAAGCAAGGAAACATTCTAAGTAAGGTAAGAACTTTGCATTTTGTTCTTCTCTTATACAAACTTGATTATAGGTTTCTTTTTCTTCTTTATCTCCATGCATGAAATAATGCACAAATCTAACTTTGAAATCAACTTTGGATCCTAATGCCTCAACAGTAGGAATTATACCCTTCTCAGACTGAGTTCCATAAGGACAATGAGTCATAACAAATAATTCTACTTTAGGTTTATCTGACTTAGGAATATCCTTTTGAACATTTGTATTTGGGTTTGTATTAGAATTTGTATTAGTATTAGTGTTTGTATTTTCCTTCCCTTCTTCTAAAGGGATTAAAGAACTAGTAAAATACTTACCATCTTTAGTAACATAAACAGGAACATCGCTTCCATCTATTGAAAGAGAAACTAAATAAAAATTTCCTTCTTCTTTAACATTAGATATTGAAGCATCTAATCCTTGAGCAGTTGCAAAACTAAGAATATTCTCTCCAGCTTTATCTGCTGAGATTCCCTTTCCAGTAATATTAAATACACTTCCAAAAATAAGAAGAAGAACTAAGAATGCTAGAACTAAAGTAGAAACAATCCAAGGATTAGTTTTTAATGAATGTTTTTTTCTCTCCACATGTACTTTGTGAACATGGTCTGCATGTTCGTTATTTTGTTTTTCCATTTTTTCTGTTTTGATAGTTTTCATTAATTATCCTGCTATTTAAATATTTCTTGAAACATAAATGAAACCATTTTTTGGTTTCATAATTAAGAAACCTAACACGTGAAACTATTGTGAAACTAATTTCTGGTTTCATAAATATGAAATCTTAGAAATATTTATAAATATATCTTATTTAATAATTCTATGAAAAGAAAAACAATTTTATTATTTATACCTCTTATCTTAATTGTAATTATTCTAACTATAGGAATATTAAATCATTTTGGAATTTCTGTATATCCTTTTTCGCAAGAATCTTGTGGATGTCAAGAGATAATCCCAGATCATTTTTATTTACTCTTTGGAATATTATTAATACTGGCATCAATACCTATAACCTATTATTATATATCTAAGAAAATGGAGAGCAAATTAAATGAACATGTTGAATCTCTTTTAAAAATTATGAATAAAAACCAAAAGAATAAAAATAATTTCTCTGGTGAACAAAATATTCTAAAATTCTTAAATCCTATAGAACAAAGGATAGTGAAAATCGTGCTTAAAAATAATGGAGAAATGTTACAGTCTCAGATAAGTAAAACAGAAGACATGACTAAATTAAAGGTTCATAGAACAGTAAAGAGTTTAGAGCAGAAAAAGATTATTGAAATAAAGCATTATGGAAAAACAAATAAGATAAGTCTAACAAGTTATTTTAAAAAATCTCTTAATTTTTAAGGATATTTCTTTCAAATAGTTGTTATTGTTAGGTCTAAATATATGTAAAAATAAGGAATCAAACCCAAACCCCCATATTTCCTCAAAACCTTCAAATATCCATAATAAATTTGTCGGATTTCATAAATCTATAAAATAAATTCATCAAGATCCTCTGCAATTACTGTATTTTTGAAAACACTTTTTGCATCATTCAGAAGTCCTTTAATATCCTTTTCATATCTTTGAGAAATATGAGTGAGAATAAGCTTGTTTGATTTTGATTTCTTTGCTATATCCCCGCATTGTTTGGCAGTTAAATGCAAATGTTCTTTTGCATCTTCGCTATTTTCTGAACTAAAACTTGATTCACATATCAAAAGGTCAGAATTCTTAACAAAAGGAGCAATTTTTTCATTAATTAATGTATCAAAAACAATAGAAATCTTTTTCCCTTTTTCTCCATAAACAAAATCCTTAGATTTGTATTTTTTACCCTCATAAATTATATCCTTTCCCTCTTTCAGTTCTTTAAGCAAAGGTCCAAATGGCAATTTTGATTTAGCAATTTTCTTTTTATCAAGTCTTAATTTGTCTTTTATAACAAAAGAATAAGCATTTGTTGGAATTCCATGACTCATTTTTTCAGATTCTATATAAAAATCCTCTGTTTCACAGAATTTTCCCCCATTAGTTTCCTCAACAATTATATTGTATTTTTTCTGAAAATTAAACACCTTAAGTAACTCTCTCATAAACTCTTTTGTTCCTTTCGGTCCATAAACATGAAGAGTTTTATTATATCCACTTAAAGCTAACGTAGAAAGGAGCCCAGGAAGCCCCAAAACATGATCTAAATGCCAATGACTAATCAATATTCTTGTAATTTTACAGGGATTCAATTTTGCTATTCTAAATTGTCTTTGAGTTCCTTCTCCACAATCAAAGAGAATGTTTTCTCCATTATAATTTAAAAGAATTGCTGAATGATTCCTCTTCGCAGTAGGAATTTGTGCTGCAGTTCCCAAAAAGTTAATCTTTATTTCTGATGACATAAGTTATAGAAGAAATAAGGGTTTTAATAATTTGGGATTACAATTAATTATATTTCTTATTATAATTTTATTGAAAAAAGTTTAATTATAAAAGTAAAATCATATCTTGTGATTATAGTTTCAAGGTTAATCAAGTATAGTAACAATCCTGTTTTGACATTAACTACTTTCTTCCAGATTAATAATTGAATTATGTTAATGACTTAGGATTTAAGTTAATGTAAGATTTGTATTAAAGAAGTAATTATCTATAAAACTCAATTTGGATAAACTATTAATTGATATGATTTTACCAAGATAATTTAACTCTTACTACCGAATCTAATTAAATGAACTATTATACATAACTTAATTCTCAAAGCTCCTGCTATTTATAAGACGCCGAGAAAACTGCCCAGCGAAAAATAAAGGCACAACGCTTATTTCATTTAATTCTTTAGTGCAGTTGAAGCTGGAGATATGTAAATAATTGTATCTCCTCTCAAAAAAGTCAAACCGAGACTTTTCTTTACTTCCCCTTCATGCATTTCTTTTACATTATCCAACACCAAATTGATGTGGATATCAAAAGCTAACAATGTTCCAACAAAATACTTTTCACCTTTCAAATGCACTAAAACTTCTTTGCCCTTGGATGTGTTTAACAAATCCAGAGGTCTTTCAATTCCATTAGCCATAATCAGAATATAATAAAATCGTTTTTAAACTTTTCCCATATTTTATACAAAGAAGTTTTTACAAAAAGATTTATAAACAAAAAATCAACTTATCTTAATATGAAACTAGGAAGAAAAATTAGTGGCGGAAAATATATAAAAAGAATGAAGAAAAAGAAATATGCTTTACCAGGGCAAAAGAAAGTTGTAAAACTTTCTGAAGAAGAAAAGAAAAAAGTTAAGAGGGTGCAGGGAGGAAATAGAAAAATTTATTTGCTCAAGGCAAAATTTGTAAATATTCAGCAAAAAGGCAAAAAGGCAAAAAAAGTTGTTATAAAGAATGTTCTTGAAACTCCTTCAAATAAATTTTTAGCAAGACAGAATGTATTAACAAAGGGAACAATAATCCAAACAGAGCTTGGAAAAGTAAGAATAACTAATCGCCCAACGCAAGAAGGCATGATTAATGGTGTTTTAATTGAATAAGTAAAGATATTTCTAAAATACAATTAAAATGGAGAAGAAAATATTTGAACTTCGGGAACATCATATTCGCCATTTAAGAGATTATTTACGTAGTAAAACATATGATTTTTTAGAGGATATAATCTTAGAAGATATAATCATAAAATATGGACAAGAATTTTTCAATAATAGAAAAGATGTGCTAAAAGAAATTTCAAAAGAAGACTCTCTTGTAAAAATAATTGCAGAACATGATAATCTGTGTGATAAATGTAATTTTAAAGTTAAAAAAGGATGCTCAACCGAAGGAGAATTAATTAAGAAAAAAGATAGTGAATATGCAGATATTCGAGATATAGAGCTATTCAAGTTTGAATTAAATAAAATTTATTCTGGAAAAGAGATTGCAACATTATTAATAGCATAATTTTTTCAAAAACTTTCACTACTTTTATCCTCTACACAAGCCGAAATCTTTATAAATGCAAAACATTTAAAAACCTTACTACTAAACTCAAGAATAGCAAAAAATTCTCTTAAAAAAATGGCTGGAATAAGAAAGTGTCCTGAATGCGGAAGTATTAATCTAACTTATGATTCTCATCTCGGAGAAATAATATGCAACGATTGTGGACTTGTCATAGAAGAGAAAATGGTAGATACGGGGATGGATTTGTCAGGAAAGTTTGACAAAAGTGAAAAGAAAGGCAGAGGGGGAGCTCCAATTTCTATACAAAAATTTGACAAAGGTTTGACAACAAATGTTGGA